>Ga0100380_10008128_pt1 | contig 10401 bp, 11 predicted proteins | sample CryGeymeta201504_FD_80417 | JGI IMG/M metagenome (GOLD analysis project Ga0100380, IMG submission 80417) | Groundwater microbial communities from Crystal Geyser aquifers in Utah, USA - Crystal Geyser metaG 2015-04 | ecosystem: Environmental > Aquatic > Deep subsurface > Groundwater | place... | reverse complement strand
GTTTGAGCTGATCCGCGCGCACCATGGCCGCGATCTGGACCTAGCCCGCGTGCCGCAAGAGGATCGGGCGGTTTATGACATGCTGTGCCGGGGCGACAGTCTGGGCACGTTCCAGGTGGAAAGCCGCGCGCAAATGAACATGCTGCCGCGCCTGAAACCGCGCACCTTTTACGATCTGGTGATTCAGGTGGCCATCGTGCGGCCCGGCCCGATTCAGGGCGACATGGTGCATCCCTATCTGCGGCGCCGTCAGGGGAAAGAGGCGGTGGAATATCCGTCCCCCGGCCCCGAACATGACCCGGATGAGTTGCGCAACATCCTGGGGCGCACCCTGGGCGTGCCGATCTTTCAGGAACAGGCGATGAAGATCGCCATCGACGCCGCCAAATTCTCGCCTGCCGAGGCGAATGAGTTGCGCAAGGCGATGGCGACGTTCCGCTCACGCGGGACGATCGAGAAGTTGCAGGAAAAGATGGTGGGCCGGATGATGCAGCGCGGATACGATCCCGCGTTCGCCCAGCGGTGTTTCGACCAGATCAAGGGGTTCGGCGAATACGGTTTTCCCGAAAGCCACGCCGCCAGTTTTGCGCACCTTGTCTATATATCCTGCTGGATCAAGCGGCATTACCCCGACGTGTTCTGCGCCGCGCTGCTGAATTCGCAACCCATGGGGTTCTATGCCCCGGCCCAGATCGTGCGCGATGCGCGCGAACACGGGGTCGAGGTGCGGCCGGTGGATGTGAACCTGTCGGACTGGGACAACACGCTGGAACCGGTGCGCGCGGGGGTGTTCGCCGTGCGGCTGGGGCTGCGGCAGGTGGACGGGCTGTCGCGGGCCATGGGCGCGCGGATCGTGGAGCGGCGCGCCGACCCGTTCACCGACCTGAAGGATCTGAAGGATCACACCCGCCTGGATGCGGGCAGCATCCGCAAGCTGGCAGCGGCCGATGCGTTCCGCTCGATGGGGCTGGACCGCCGCCAGGCCCTGTGGGACGCCAAGGCGCTGCGCGACGCACCCGACCTGCCGCTGTTCGCCGAGACGCGGGACGAGGGGGTGGAGCAGCCGTTCCAACTGCCCGCCATGCCGACCTGCGAACATGTGGTGGCGGATTACCAGACGCTGCGCCTGTCGCTGAAGGCGCATCCGTTGCAGTTTCTGAGGAAAAGCATGGCGCGCCAGGGATATACCCCCGCAGGGCAACTGCTGTGCATGGGCAATGGGCGGCGGGTGAAACTGGCCGGTCTGGTCTTGGTGCGCCAGCGTCCGGGCAGCGCCAAGGGCGTGTGTTTCATCACGCTGGAGGATGAAACCGGGGTGGCCAACCTGGTGATCTGGCCCAAGATGATGGAGGCGTTCCGCAAGGTTATCATGCAGGCGCGCCTTCTGGACGTGACCGGCGTGGTGCAGCGCGACGGCAGCGTGATCCACGTCGTCGCAAGCCATCTGAACGACCGCAGCGATGCGTTGGAACGATTGTCGCAGGACATGCTGCAAACACCGCTGGCCCGTGCCGATGAACTGCGCAAACCTGTGCCGAACGGCACCCACCGCCACCCCCGCGATGTGCGGGTGATCCCGAAATCGCGCGATTTCCACTGACCCGCGGCGCCTGTGTCTTGCCAAGGGCGCCACATTGGCCTATAGGCGTAGCCGTCAACGGGGCGGCACAGCCCTGGGCGGGGCACGATGCAGGGTCGGTTTCCACCGGCCCTTGTTGTTTTGCGCCACCCGACCAATGGAACCCAAAGACCGGCGGAGACAACCGCACGGCCAGCAAAAGACCACAAAGGACCCATACGCCACATGAGCGCATCCACCACGATGGAGGAATTCGAAGCCCTCCTGAACGAAAGCTTCGAAATTGACACGCCCGACGAGGGCTCGGTTGTCAAAGGCAAGGTCATCGCCATCGAGGCGGGACAGGCCATCATCGACGTCGGCTATAAAATGGAAGGCCGCGTCGATCTGAAGGAATTTGCAGAACCCGGCGAACAGCCCAACGTGCAGGTTGGTGACGAAGTCGAAGTGTTCCTGCGTCAGGTCGAGAATGCCAAGGGCGAAGCCGTCATTTCCCGCGAAATGGCCCGCCGCGAAGAAGCCTGGGATCGTCTGGAAAAGGCATATGCCAGCGAAGACCGTGTCGAGGGCGCGATCTTTGGCCGGGTCAAGGGCGGGTTCACCGTGGATCTGGGCGGCGCGGTTGCGTTCCTGCCCGGATCACAGGTCGATGTGCGCCCGGTGCGCGATGCCGGCCCACTGATGGGGCTGAAACAGCCGTTCCAGATTTTGAAAATGGACCGCCGTCGGGGCAACATCGTGGTGTCGCGCCGTGCGATCCTCGAAGAATCCCGCGCCGAACAGCGCGCCGAAGTCATCGGCAACCTGACCGAAGGTCAGGCCGTGGACGGTGTTGTCAAGAACATCACCGAATATGGTGCCTTCGTGGATCTGGGCGGCGTTGACGGGCTGTTGCACGTCACCGACATGGCGTGGCGCCGGGTCAACCACCCGTCGGAAATCCTGTCGATCGGCGAGACCGTCAAGGTTCAGGTCATCAAGATCAACAAGGAAACCCACCGTATCAGCCTGGGCATGAAACAGCTTCAGGCCGATCCGTGGGATTCGGTGGAAGAAAAGTTCCCGCTGGAATCCGTGCACATGGGCCGCGTGACCAACATCACCGATTATGGCGCATTCGTTGAGCTTGAGCCGGGCGTCGAAGGTCTGGTCCATGTTTCGGAAATGTCCTGGACCAAGAAAAACGTGCACCCCGGCAAGATCGTTTCGACCTCGCAAGAGGTTGAGGTCATGGTGCTGGAAATCGATTCGTCCAAGCGCCGCGTTTCGCTGGGCCTCAAGCAGACCATGCGCAACCCGTGGGAAGTGTTTGCCGAGACCCACCCAGAGGGCACCCAGGTTGAAGGCGATGTGAAGAACATCACCGAATTTGGCCTGTTCGTCGGTCTTGAGCATGACATCGACGGCATGGTGCACCTGTCCGACCTCAGCTGGGATCAGCGCGGCGAAGAGGCGATCCAGAACTATCAGAAGGGCGACGTGGTTCAGGCCATTGTCACCGAAGTTGACGTCGAGAAAGAGCGTATCTCGTTGTCGATCAAGGCTTTGGACGACAGCTTTACCGGCGCGACCGAGGGCGTCAAACGCGGCTCGATCATCACCGTGACCGTGACCTCGATCGAGGATGGCGGTGTCGAGGTGGAGTATGAGGGCGCGAAATCCTTCATCCGCCGCAGCGATCTGTCGCGCGACCGGGCCGAACAGCGCCCTGAGCGTTTCGGTATCGGCGACAAGGTTGATGTGCGGGTAACCAACGTCGATCAGAAAACCCGCCGGTTGGGCCTTTCGATCAAGGCGCGCGAAATTGCCGAAGAGAAAGAGGCGGTCGAACAGTATGGCTCGTCCGACTCGGGCGCCTCGCTGGGCGATATTCTGGGGCGCGCGCTGAAGGGCGAAGACTGATCCCTTTGTACAGCTGGCCAAATCCGGCCTGAGCGATAATCGCCCCGCAGCCTGTGCTGCGGGGCGCTTTGCATTTCAAAACAGCGTCATCTTGTCACCCTTTGGCGCGAATCATTGCTGTTCCTGCGGATGCCTTGCTGCCCTGCGCCGTTATGGGGCGGGCGAGATTTCAACAGCCTTGCAATTTTCCGCTCAAAACAGCCCGTTAGCGGGAAAAATTGCGCTTGAGCGCTGCACGGCATGTGTTCCACGGCGCGATGTTTTCTTCTATAGTTTCAAAAGGTGCCACGACACAGCGGCGCGAAAGATCAGGGCATAGGGGGACAGTGCGCATGATCCGGTCAGAGTTGATCCAGAAGATTTCGGATGACAATCCACATCTCTACCAGCGTGATGTCGAACGTATCGTGAATACGATCTTTGAAGAGATCATTGGCGCGATGGCCCGGGGCGACCGGGTGGAACTGCGTGGTTTCGGGGCCTTTTCTGTCAAGAAGCGGGATGCCAGAGTGGGAAGAAATCCGCGCACCGGAGAATCGGTGAATGTTGAAGAAAAGCATGTGCCGTTCTTCAAAACCGGCAAACTGCTGCGCGACCGCCTGAACGAGGAATAGTCGATGCGTTATATCCGTTATGCGTTTGTGCTGACATTGGCGGTGTGCCTTGTCGTCGTTGCTGTGGCCAACCGGGGCGTCGTCAGTGTGCAATTATTGCCGGTTGAAATGGGCGGGTTTCTCGGCTGGTCCTGGGCGGTCGATCTGCCGCTGTTCATCGTTATTTTCGCATCCATCGTTGCTGGTGTGCTGATCGGGTTCATCTGGGAATGGCTGCGCGAACACAAGTTTCGCGCTGACGCCGCCCGCCAGCGCCGCGAAAAGGAACAGTTGCAGCGTGAAATGTCGCAGATGAAGGGCCCAAGCCCCCGCAAGGGCGACGATGTGCTTGCGCTGCTCGACACGCCCGGCGCGTCACGCTGAGCCATGGGAAAAACCCGTGTCAAGATTTGCGGTCTGACCCGGCCCGCAGATCTGGTTGCGGCGCGGGGGGCGGCCTATGTCGGGTTTGTGTTCTTTGCCAAATCGCCGCGCAACCTGTCACATGATGCGGCTGCTGCGCTGGCGGTGACTGTGCCTGCCGGGCAATGCAAGGTGGCACTGACCGTCGATGCGACCGATGCCACGCTTGATGCGCTTTTGTCTGCCGTGCCGATCGACATGTTGCAGCTGCACGGCCATGAAAGCCCCGCGCGTGTGGCTGATGTGAAGGCGCGCTTTGGTTTGCCGGTGCTGAAGGCGGTGGGCATTGCCGGTTCTGATGATCTTGCCCTGCTTGACGATTACGCCCGCGTGGCGGACCAACTTTTGGTGGATGCAAAGCCGCCGCGGGGTTCGGCGCTGCCCGGGGGCAATGGCCTGTCGTTTGACTGGCGGTTGATTGCCGGGCGGCGTTGGCCGGTGCCCTGGATGCTGGCCGGAGGGTTGACGCCCGAAAATGTGGCCGAGGCGGTGCGCCTGACCGGCGCGCGGCAAATCGACGTGTCGTCGGGTGTTGAATCTGCACCGGGCCTGAAGGACGCGACGCGGATCGCCGCCTTTCTCGACGCGGCCGGCTGACTGCGACGGCGCGGCACGTTGTGATCGCGGTGTCCTGCTTTACCGTCGCGGCCGCAGGTATTACACGCAAGCGGACAACTTATGCGCATGGGGGCCCCAGATGCCAAACGATCTTTTCAACAGCTTCATGACCGGGCCCGACGAAAACGGGCGCTTTGGCGATTTCGGGGGCCGGTTCGTGTCGGAAACTCTGATGCCGCTGATTCTGAGCCTTGAGGCCGAATACGAGCGGGCCAAGACCGATGCCAGCTTTTGGGCCGAGATGGACGATCTGTGGGAACATTATGTGGGTCGGCCCAGCCCGATGTATTTCGCACAGCGCCTGACCGAACACCTGGGTGGCGCCAAGATCTATATGAAGCGTGACGAGCTGAACCACACCGGCGCGCACAAGATCAACAACGTGTTGGGCCAGATCCTGTTGGCGCGGCGCATGGGCAAGACCCGGATCATCGCCGAAACCGGTGCGGGGCAGCATGGCGTCGCCACGGCCACGGTCTGTGCCAAATTCGGGCTGAAATGCATCGTTTACATGGGCGCCCATGACGTGGAACGGCAATCGCCCAACGTGTTCCGCATGAAGCTGCTGGGCGCCGAGGTGATTCCGGTGACATCGGGACGCGGCACGCTGAAGGACGCGATGAATGATGCGCTGCGCGATTGGGTCACCAATGTGCGCGACACGTTCTATTGCATCGGCACTGTGGCCGGGCCGCACCCTTACCCCGCCATGGTGCGTGATTTCCAAAGCATCATCGGCAAAGAGGCCAAGGAACAGCTGATGCGCCAAGAGGGCCGCCTGCCCGACACGATCATCGCCGCCATCGGCGGGGGGTCGAACGCCATGGGTCTGTTCTATCCCTTTCTCGACGACAGTTCGGTGAACATCATCGGCGTCGAGGCAGGTGGCAAGGGTGTGAACGCCAAGATGGAGCATTGCGCCAGTCTGACAGGCGGGCGCCCCGGCGTTCTGCACGGCAACCGCACCTATCTGTTGCAGGACGACGACGGGCAGATACTTGAAGGGTTCTCGATCAGCGCGGGCCTCGATTATCCGGGCATCGGCCCCGAACACGCCTGGCTGCACGACATCGGCCGCGCGCAATATGTCGCCATCACCGATGTCGAGGCGTTGGAGGCGTTCAAATTATCCTGCGCGCTGGAGGGAATCATCCCGGCGCTCGAACCGTCGCACGCCCTGGCCCATGTGATGAAAATCGCCCCCGACCTGCCATCCGACCACATCATCTGCATGAACATGTGCGGCCGTGGCGACAAGGACATCTTCACCGTGGCAAAGCATCTGGGCTTTGACATGGGCTGAGGGCATCGTGCCGTAAACCAAAGGTATAGACTGCAGAACACGCCCTTCGGTTGAACCGCCGAAGGGCGTGTTGTTTTGTAGTCTTCGTCAGAAAACCGTCTAAACCTGAGTTTAGGATTGTGGTTCAGGGGTTTAAGCGGTGCCATCTAAACCCCCGGCGAATAGAGCCCATGCGATTTCCCCGACAGTGTCAGCCCATCTGCACCAACGCAGATCATTCAGACACAAAAGGACGATACGATGAAAAAGACAGTCACACTGGCGATCGCAGCAGCATTTTGCAGCACGATGGCATTCGCCCAGTCGATTGATGATCAGATCATCACCGAATATACCGCAAAGGGATTTTCGCGGATCGACATCACATCCGGAGTCAACCAAACCAAAGTGGAAGCAATCCGCGGCCGGCAGAAGGTTGCAGTGGTTTATGACAATACAACAGGGCGTATCTTGCAGCAGGATGTTGAGCGGGTCCGCTCCAACGATGAAACGACGCCAGGGGTGACCACCGGCACCGGTTCATCGGATTTTGTCGATGGTTCCGGCAATAGCCGCGACGACGACAGCAACGACAACGGCACCGATGACAGCAACGACAACGGCACCGATGACAGCAACGACAACGGCACCGATGACAGCAACGACAACGGCACTGATGATAGCAATGACAACGGCACCGACGACAGCAACGACAACGGCACTGATGACAGCAATGACAACGGCACCGACGACAGCAACGACAACGGCACTGATGACAGCAATGACAACGGCACCGATGACAGCAATGACAACGGCACCGATGACAACGGCACCGACGACAGCAATGACAACGACAGCAATGACAGCGATAGCAACGACAGCGATAGCAACGACAGCAATGACGATTGATCGTTGACCGATTGTCGCAGTGGGGCCTCTGTCAGATGACAGGGGCCTCTGGGGGTTACAGGATGAACCGAAGACATGTCATGGTCGGTGCTTTGTCGATGCTGGTCACGGCAACGCAGGCAGGGGCGCAAACAGTTGCTGATCGGGTGATCGAACAGCTGAAACGCAAGGGCTATACCCGAATCACGATTGGGCGCACCTTGCTGGGGCGGGTGCGGATCGTGGCCACCGGCACCGCTGGCCGCCGCGAGATCATTTTGAACCCCTCGACCGGAGCCATTCTGCGCGACTATCTTGATCAAGACGATGGCCTGCACGATGACACCAGCGGATCTGGCAACGATGGGTCTGAACGTAAAAGCGGTGACGACGGTGATAGCGCTGAGGACAACAGCAGTGCTGACGAAAGCGATGACAACAGCAGCGATGACGACAACAGCGATGACAGCGATGACGAGTCCTGAGCCCACCCGTAGGGCGAGCGCGTTGTGAGGATTTGGATCGGACTTGGCCCCCTCATGGGGGTGCAACTGGTCTGTGGGCTGTTTTTGTTGTGGGATATGTTGGGCAGCCTTCTGGGCCTGTCGGCTCCGCCGATCGCTTGGGTTTACTATGAACTGGCACAGATCGGCGCGGTGATTGGCCTGCTGTTCGGGATGGTCGTCGGCGCCACGCTTTTGTTGCGCTCGACCCGCCGACAACGTGCGGCAGAGCAAAGCCTGCGTCTGGCGTCCGGTGCGTTCATGGAGGTTCTGGAAGAACGGTTCGTGGACTGGGGCCTGACCCCTGCCGAACGGGATGTCGCGCTTTTTTCCATCAAAGGGCTCAGCACCGCCGATATTGCCGCAATCCGGAAAACATCCGAAGGCACAGTCAAGGCGCAGACAAATGCCATTTACCGCAAGGCGGGGGTATCGGGCCGCCCCCAATTGTTGAGCCTGTTCATAGAAGATTTGATGGATGACGCCCCGCTTGGCGCTCATGCGAAATCGGCGGCTTAGGTGTGGTCGCTGTCAATGCGATGCGTCTGGAGAACCACCAGGGGCACGATGTCCAGGGCGCGGATATGGGTCGCGGCCAGATTGACACGCGGCGCGCAGCCCTCGTCATGGGCCTGCAAAAACCGCCCGGCGCACAGGCACCACCTGTCGCCCGGTTGCAATCCCGGAAACCCGAACTCCGGGCGTGGGGTCGACAGATCGTTTCCGACATATTTCGAAAATGCCAGAAATTCGGCAGTCAGCACGGCGCAGACGGTGTGGTTGCCTTGATCCATCGTGTTGGTGTTGCAACAGCCATCCCGAAAGAACCCTGTCATCGGTGCCATTGAACAAGGTTCAAGGTCGCCGCCCAGCACATTGACGGATTGGTCTTTTTGCATATCGGTCTCCTTGTGTGGCCGGTCAACGGAACCGGTCCGCCAGTTTCTGCAACGCGCTACGGTTGTCCACCTCCACCTCCGGCGCCGCGTCGGGGAATGGGGGCGGCGCGGGCCGTTCGGGCCGTGACGGGCGCGGCGGAGTCAGACGCATCCCTACCGCATTGCTGAACCCTGCGCCATCGCCCTGCGCCAGGGCCGCAGCGCCGTCGGAAATGCCGCGCAGAAGATCGTCCAGCCACGTCCCGTCCGCCTTGGTAAAGTCATGCAGCACATAGCCTGGTACCGCATCCTTGTGTCCCGGATGCCCGACACCCATGCGCACCCGCTGATAGTCCGGCCCGATATGCCCGTGGACCGAGCGCAGCCCATTGTGCCCCGCATGGCCGCCGCCTGCTTTCAGCCGCATCTTGCCCGGTGCAAGGTCGATCTCATCATGAAACACCGTAACATCACCGGGCGTCAGCTTGTAAAACCGCATTGCTTCGCTCACCGATTGGCCCGACAGGTTCATGAAGGTTTCGGGCTTCAGCAGCACCACCTTGACGCCGCCCAGCACCCCTTCGGCTACCTTGCCCTGAAACTTCGCCCGCCAGGGTGCAAAACCATGGTCGCCCGCGATCCGATCCACCGCCATGAACCCGATGTTGTGGCGGTTTGCGGCGTATTTCGCGCCGGGATTGCCCAGTCCGACAAACAGACGCACGATGTCATCCTTCAAAAACCCTCGGTTCTCCCTAAGGGTCAGCGCACCGATGGTCAAACCCGGCGCTGTTTCTTCTTTGCACAAATACTCAAAAAAACCCGGCCGCGCCACCCCGCGCAACCCGTGCTATTGGGGTATCCATTGGCCGAACGCTGTCACCCCGTCGCGCAGTTTGTTGAAATCCACCTCGCGCCCGCCGCAGGTGCCGTGCAGGAACTGTTCGATGTCGAACAGCCCCTCGGACAACGCCATGGTGGTGCCGCTGAACCCGTGGGAATGCGACAGCCAGCAAAACCCGGCCAGCCCTTCCGCCATCAGCGTGATGCAAGTCTCGCCCGAGCCATAGACCCCGACCGGAAACGATACGCCCGCCGCGTCGAACACACGGTTGATTTCAGTGAAATAACCGATCACGTCGTCGGTGTGGAAAATCGCGCCGTTGCCGACAAAATCGCCGTCCACTCCGAAATAGACGGCACCGTTGGGCGGCTGGTTGAACCGCGCCGCCAGCGCCAGCGCCTCGCGCGCGTCGGCGGGGCCGCGGTTGGCCCAGTCGTTGAAGGTTTCGGGCCGGTTGTTGTTGTGCTGGAACACCACCACCACGGACATGCCATAGGACGCGATCAGCGGCAGTTCCTCGGCGCGCAGCCGTTTGCCCGGAATTGTCTCGGCTTCGTAATCATAGTACCGGGCGATGGTTTTCACCCCGACCTCGCGCATCTTGTCCAAAAACGCGGGTGTCACGATGGCCGAGGTATCGACCATGTCGACACCGCTGTCCGGGCGGCAGAAATCGTCGGATTTGCGCACCTGTCCAGGGGCCGGTTGGGCGTAGAGGCTCAGGCTCAGGCTCAGGGCCAGGCATATCGTCAGGCTGGGGCGTTGTGGCATCGGGGCCTCCGCAGGTTTTGCCCCATCTTTGCCCAACCCAACGGCTGCGCCAAGGAAAACATGGCTTGACCAAGGCTGCACTTCGTCTTTCCATGGGGCAGAGGCAACTGCGGGGGAAAC
>Ga0100380_10008125_pt1 | contig 10404 bp, 15 predicted proteins | sample CryGeymeta201504_FD_80417 | JGI IMG/M metagenome (GOLD analysis project Ga0100380, IMG submission 80417) | Groundwater microbial communities from Crystal Geyser aquifers in Utah, USA - Crystal Geyser metaG 2015-04 | ecosystem: Environmental > Aquatic > Deep subsurface > Groundwater | place... | reverse complement strand
TTGTTGATTTTAATTAGATATTTATAATAAATTATAGATTAGAGATTAGGGATTTGCAATTATTCCCAATCCTCAATACCCAATCCCCAATCCCCACAATTATTAAACAATTTAATAATAAACTCATATGATTCTTTTTAAAACATATAACTTTATTATAAATTAAATAATTAATAAATAATTTCCATCATAAATGTCTAAATATAAGTAAAACAAAAATAAATATAACAATATAAATATTAGATTAGATTTCAATACAAGTTTTTGGAATAAATCATCAAAAGAATTATACGATTACACAACTCAAGACTTATCAATAGATAATTTTACACTAGGAGATAGTAGCTATCTTAACTATACTGATTCAAGAATAATTCCTACAAAAAAGTCTGATTACACAAAACAATTTTCACAATTAAAACTAAAAGAAAACGGTATTATTATATAATAATAAAATAAGACGAGTATTATTTTGATTTTCGTAGGCCAGAGCCTCAAAAGAATATGAGTGATACAGAGTATCATGAGTCGTGGCTTGTTATTGATAAAACACATTTTATTGATGGAGTAAATTAAAATTAACACTAATTATCATTAATTATCATTAACTATTGATTAGGGATACAAATTAAGAGTTGGAGAAACTATAAAAGTAGGGAAAATATCATTTGTAATTAAAGAGCTTGTTATTAAAACTGATTACAATCCGACGATAAACGATCAAAATGATGATGATAAAAATAAAAAAGTGAAACAACAAATTGAAGGAAATGAAATAGTTAATAAATCCGGTGATGATCTTGCTAATGAGGTGCTAAATCCTATTGAACAGGAACAGGATAAATTGAAAGACGAAACCAAAATTACTGAAATTAAATTTATGAAATCGTCTCGTACAGTTCAAAGAACTATGAAAGAGAAAAAGGAAAGTTCAATATGTAAAGTTTGCTTAGGAGATGAATCAACTAAAGAAAATCCATTAATATATCCTTGTAAATGCTCTGGAACAATGAAATTCATACATCTAGATTGTTTAAAGCAATGGTTTAAGCAAAAAGTAGTATCTAAAACAATGGATTATACATCAGTTTATAGTGTAAAAATATTAGAGTGTGATTTGTGTAAAGGAAAAATAAGTGGTAAATATTGATTATATAATAAAATATTACATTAATTGCTTATATAATTACAAAAATAAAGAAAGAGTTAAGATTCATAATGAAGTTATTTATATAATTGATATCGAAAAACCAAATAGCAGCTATATGATTCTCGAAAGCTCAAAAAGAGATGAAGGAGGAAACAAAATTATATATGTAATCTCATTTAAGGAAAAATCATCATTAAAAATTGTAACTAATAATAACTACTAAATTTCCTTTTATAATTTATTAATCTTCAATTGCATAACATTAAATAATACTATCTCTAGGGCAGGTCTTACGATGTAGAAATAAGATTTCCAGACATAAGTGTAAGTAGAACACATGCTTCTATTGACTTAATTAACGGGGAATTTTTCTTTATTGATCTTAAATCAAAATTTGGTAGTATGATGATGCTTAAGAATGAATTATTAGTTATGCCAGATAAGAATTTTGCTTTTCAGGTTGGAAGAATATATGTAGAGCTTAAGCTTATTAAACAAATATGTGCATGGCTTTGTTGTTATCAGTAATTTATAATAATAAAAGTAGTAATAAGTTGTTCGATCAATTTACAGATTATAATGATTATTTAGAAGCTCAAGAATCAACATATACAGGAATTAATACAGACTGCATGGTTAAGGTATAAAAAATATAATATATTAATAAATAATTTAGACAAACCTTGACGTAACTCTAAGTGAAGAACATAGAAGTACTGAAAAATTAGAAGGAATTGAAGGAAATAACGAAAATAATGAAAATAACGAAAATAATGAAGAAAATGATGGTATTGTATACAATAAAAGTGAAAATCATAGTGGAAATTGCTCAATAACCAAAAAAAAATTCTCAAAAAAAACTGAAAGTGAAGAATTAGTTAATATAGGAATTAAAAAAAGTGATAAACAAGTAAAGGCAAAAGATTTTGAACAAATGAATGATAATAAAGAAAATAATCTGAACACATTGAAAATTACAAAGTAATATACTTAACATAAAATATATTTATCCATAAATTTGCTAGAGTTCGTAAAGTAGGATTTGAAAACGAAGAAAATCAAAAATCAAAAACTGATAAAATTCATAAGTAAATAAATACATGATATATCATAATATAAACCTTATTAACTTAACTTACTATTATCATAGATATAAAAATGCAACCGAAAAAGAAGAAGAAGATCAAGACTCATTTCCTAAGAATATACGACAAGCTAGTAACTTCCGCAACTCAGAAAGAGAATTTATTATCTCTAAAGATAATAAAGATGATGATTCACAAAGCCAAAATCAAAACTCTAACCTAGAAGGCACTACAGGACTAAGGCATAATAAATCAAGTATGATTTTTAATGGTGAACAAGTGAACAAATTAAAAATAAAAGAAGAGATAGAAGACGATGTTGCCGTTTTTTCTACTGTTATTAAGAAAACAAATAATGGAATAAAGCCAATTAAATTAAATTTTAAAAATGAAATTGATGAAATAGAAGAAATTGAGTATAAAGCCCGTGATGAAAATGTATAGTAATATTTATATCTCGCTTCGTATTGAATATTTAAGAAGAAGTAACGAAATAATACAAATACTTAGTATATAAGTATACCTTTTTATATTATATATACTATATATATTTATAAAATCAATATTAAATTATAATTTCTTCTTTCTATGTATTAATTATTCTATATAAAATTATACGAATAATATTACATAAATATAACTTACTTCAATTTAAAATTAAAAAATTTGATAAAATAATAAATTATTATAACTACTATGGATCCCTCTATTTATCAAACTTACATGCCACATTATACCGGACATATTCCTAAAATCCAAAGAGAAGAAGTAATTCATAAAATTCAATACAATAAGCATATCCCAGGTTTGATTCCAATTTAAAATACTTTAGGATACCAAGGATATATTCCAAGTATTAAAGCTGAAAATAAATTCGGAGAAGCTTATGGAAAAACAACTCATCAATCCTTACATGGCAAGATTATTAAAGGTCAGGATGTCGAACCACAAGTGAGATGGACTTCTACTATGAGAGAAACTTATATTGATCAAAAGAACGTCCAAGTTCAAACTTTAGCTGAATTATTAGGAGTTGAGTCAAGAAGTAATGTTTACAAAAAAGTAATTATTAATTATAATAATATTTAATATACATATTTATCTAATTATTAACTAATCAATAACTATTTAGCCTATTCCAGTCGATACTATTAATAAATTTTGGGGTATTGACTCTAAAACAGAGAAAAATAATGAGGTATTACAAAAACAATCAATGGCACAATCAGAAAAAAATCTATGGTCTTTTGTAGAATCTAATCCTTTAACAATGAAAGAAAAGGTGATAGAAGATTTTGAAAAATCTAATAATGACTATTGGGGAGTTAGACCTGAAATTCAACAACTACATCCTGGTATATTATATTTAGTAATGTTTTTATTATAGAACTAAAATTCAAACCTATTCCTGGGTATCAAGGATATAATAGTTCAATAGGATCTGAAAATATTTATGGGTTAACATATGAAAATTCTAGACAAAGATCTCAAGAGTTATTAAAAAAGATAAATTTAGAAAGAGCACAAACTTTGATGACAAGTTCAAAATTCAGATAATTAAATGGTGTCTTGTATTGATTACTAAATTTATTAAAATTACTAAATAATATAATTATATATAATAAATAAAATTTTATTTAAATAATTTTCAACATAGTAATTAATAATAAATAATAGTATTTAAATATTTTTAATGCTTATAGTAATTATAGTATAGTTTTATAAGATCTGTGAAAAACAATAACGATAATGATATCCATAATTAAAGGATTAAAGATAATTAAATACTATTATATTATACATATACTAATTAAAATTACTTAATATTTATTAATTATATTAATTAAAGAGATATTTAAATTATTGACTTTATAACAACTTCTTCATAGCTCAAAATTTCTTCTCTAAGATACTCAACTTCTATAATAACTTCCTCAGGTTCTTTATAAATTTTATCTCTTTCTCCTTGTAAAGTATCAAAATGATTTCTTCTTTCTTCAACAATCTCCATAAAGGCATCCTTAATCTTTTTACGTTCTTTTCTTTTTTCTTGATCAATTTTGGATAAAAATTTGGAATCTTCTTCCTCGTAAATCTTATTAATTTCTTTAAAGTTCTTTCTAATATTTTCTTCTTCCGCAACATTGTTTAAGCAAGGGAAATGGCGAGGTCTCCAAGAAACCTAGATAATTAAGTTTTTAGCAATGAAAATAAAATAATAATTAAGGCTTTATAGCAAGTAAACTTAATATTGTTTAAATACTTACAGTTGATAAATCAGGATCTCTAAAATCATATAGTGGATTTCCAATGCAGTCATAAAACTTAATAGCTTCGGAACTATTCCTAATAACTTCAACACAGAATATTCTTCCGGATTCATCCCAAGTAATATTACTAAGATTTCCTCCAAATTCAAAGGATTTACAATATGTTACATTTCCATCATAAAGAGCATATAGCTCAACTTTACCATAACTATTACTGTTGTTTCCTAAGGTTTTATATGTTTTATTTACTGTCTATGTTTGCTAATAGGAAATGTATTCCGTTTGATGAAGCGATAAGATGTGAGGCTTTGTAATTTTTAATACTTTTATCGGATCCCCAAGCTTCTAATCTGAAATAATTCTTTTCGATTTTTAAACGGTAGAAACGAACGTTAACAGTGTCTAGGTTGTTTTCTTTGTATTTTCCCGCGATAACTAGAGTTGTGTCAACCCAACTTAAGAGGTATGTATAATAGTTTTGAGTTTTATCAGGTTTTAAATTTTCTGTAGTTGAACCTATTTCGTTAGTACTCATTTCAAGGATTTTAACTGAGAATTGTGGTACCTTATCACATGTTTTACATAAAACTGCTAATAAATTTCCAGATTTATTAAACTCATAAGAAACTATTTCTAATCCAGCCAAAGTAGTATTAAAAACTCTTTTTCTACTAGGTATCTCATATACTATAATTGTTGAAAAATCAATCTTCTTATCCTTTTTGGCATTAAAAGTTAATAACAAATTTCTTTTTGGATGCCAACAGAAGTCATATATCCAATCACTTTTAAGGGGTTGTTTAACTCCATTTTCATCCTAATATGATGTTATATAAATAATTTACTGGAAGCATTGTCATTAAAGGAGACTCATATACTATTATTACGTCTTTTTTTATCCTTGCAAGATATTTTGAATCATTTGAGAATTTAACCTTTTGGAAATCATCATCAATTGTTAGACTTAATCCTCTTATTGGTTCGGATTTTAGCATGTCCCAGACGTATAAATTCTAAATTAAGATGAATTTTTAATATTTTAAGTTTTATTATAATATACGAATTTAAACTAACTTACCTCTTTTCTTTCACTAGTTCCAGTTTCTATCTTTGATGTCTTACCAGTAGTATGTCCTACAAACGAAAGCATATACTTTTCATTATTAGAAAATGAAAAGTCTTCAGTGTTAAATTTAACAGTATTCCAAACATCTAAAGTTTCTTTTTCAGTTGCTCCATATATTTTAATTGTCTAGAAAAGCATTAAATACATTATAAATTATAATTTATTATTACATCTCCTGTGTTAACTATTATGTATCTTCCTTGTGGTGACCATTTTACTTTATCTCCCTCGTTTATTTCAATTGTACTGCAGATTACAAATTCTTTCTTTAAATAATGGATTTTTCCAGTTATTAATCGTGTTTTTGTTTTAATCAGAACCATTTCGGTTAGGCTGTTTGTCTCCCATTCAATTAATTCTATTAATGGTTTTGGTTTAAATTCTTCTAAGTCTTCTTGCATGTTTATTATTTTGTCGTATTCAAGATAGTTGACTGCTTTTGCTACTCTTGTTTTGTCAATGCTTTTGTTATTTCTATTATTGGTTAGTATAAGGAAATGTGTAAAGAAATTTTTTTTATTGTTTAATTAATATAAATAATTTTAATTTTACAATGAATTTGCAACTAACTTTGCTTCTTCGTAAGTTTCTAATTTTAGTAAAACTATCCAAATTTTATAATTATCTTTTTCCTCATCGGTATATGGAAATATAAATTCTTTTATCATATCTTTAAAATCTTTGGTAATTGTTTTGTTTAAAAATTCCTTAAATTTGTCTCTTTTTGAAGCTTCTATAAATGGTGTATTAGCCAATATAACAAACGATGAAAAATCTTTATTAAACACTGGGGCATCTTTGTAGATATTCTGACCTCTTAAAGAACGTTTAAATTCTTCGGATTTCTTTTTTAAATCTTTGTAAATATATTCCCAAGAAGGGTTTACAATAGGCTTTCCATCTTCGCCTTTTTCTGTTTCGTCAAGGTGTGGAATTTTGTTTTCTTTTAATATTTCTCTTATTTTGTCGCCTATTAGTATTTATGTTAGTAATGTTATAGTAGTGTTTTTGTTAAAGTTAGTGATTAAACAATTAATTACTGAATTCGATCGAGTCTAAAAAAGCCTCCATTATAGATAATAAAATATATTTCAATTTAATTAAGTTAATATTTGTAAATTTTGTATATTTTGTAATAGTAATATATTTTGTTTATTAAGAATTAGCGCAGATATAATATAATAAATATTTATTACTATAACTCTTAATTATCATTAATACAAATAATAAATAAAATGCAAAATTGTATTAATTCAAATAATTAATGTTTAAACGAATCAATAAACTTCTTTCTAACTTTTCTACTATACAAACTTCTTCTATTATGAAAAATAAAGTTTGTTTTGTAACTGGAGCAGGAAGTGGAATTGGTAAAGCAATTGCATTAAAATATACTTTAAATGGAGCAACAGTTATCTCTGCAGATATTAATTTAGATAGTGTTAAACAAACAGTAAAAGAAATGAACGGCGGTTTAGCATTAAAAGTAGATGTCACAAATGAAAATCAAGTAAATGAAGCTGTTGCGGAATCAGTTAAACAATATGGGAGACTAGATGTTATGGTTTGCAATGCTGGCTTACAGCTTATTTCTCCTGTTCATGAATTATCATATGAAAATTGGAAGAAAGTTATTTCTGTTAACTTAGATGGTGCCTTTTTGTGTTCGAAAGCGGCACTAAATCAAATGTATATCCAAGAAAATAAATTTCCAGCATCAATTATTTATATTGGATCAGTTCATAGGTAATGTATTACTAATTAACCTAATAATTTAACATTTACTTAATAATGACTTAACAATAATAATCTAATAATGCAATAGTCCTTAATTTCCTTTCTTATATAGTAAAACTGCTTCCCCTTTAAAAGCACCATATGTTAGCGCGAAGCACGGCTTACTTGGACTATCAAGGGTAATAGCAAAAGAGGCAATTAAATATAATGTAAGAACTAACGTTATTTGTCCTGGTTTTGTTATGACTCCATTAGTTAGTAAACAAATTCCTGAAATTTCAAAAGCACAAAATATAACAGAAGAACAAGTAAAAAGTAATATGTTAAAAGAAACAATTGATCAAGAGTTTACATCTTTAGATGATATAGCTGAGTTATGTGTTACTGTAGCTACTTGGAAAACTAATGTATTAAGTGGTCAAAGTATAATTGCAAGTCATGGTTGGGTTATGGAGTAAATAGTGTTCTTGTCCGTGTGAGATTATTAGATAGGATACATCAATTTGAAGAATAAGATTATTAACATATGATATATATGATAAATTTAAATAGATTAATATAGATTATTACTAAAAAGACTATCAATATAACTAATGCCATAAATTTTTACTAAAACTATAAATTATATATTTCTACTGTTAATTTAAAGTATAATAAAACTTTCCTTAATTGCAAAAGCATATATTTAATGTTAAAGAGACAGTTATAAAATAAGAACTATACCATAACTCTTCCAACTAAATATTCAAATATTTTTTATTAATATCTTATACATATGATTCAATTAAAAACATTTAATCTACTTACTTCTAATTCTTAGATATTTGTAATTATTAATAGTAAATATACTAAATAATAAATAACAATACAATGAAATTGAAGTTAAATTGTTTTAAAAATTATAAAATCTTAAAATTTATTTATGTTATACTATTCTTGTATCATTTAGTTACGTTAGATTGAGTAATCTAACACAATTAACCATGTTATTCATCTCAATTCATCATTTGTTCAATTAAAGACATTTAGTTGACCTACCTTTGTTTGAATCTTTCTTAATGATTCTTTGGAGTTTAGTTGCTTTTCTTTTATTACTTCATGTTGCAATTCAATTTCATGTTTATTATTATCACTTTCTTCTTGTGCATAATCATCAAGAATATTTTCTATTGAAACTTTATAGCCAAATAATTTTTCTGTACTTAAAGCCTCAGAAAATAGTAATGTTTTCAGTATGTATACATCTTTTCTTAAAGAAATTAAATCTACAAAATCAAGTTGTTTTTCAAAATATTTTATCAGCGATTTATATATAGTTAGTTCAGGATTGTGTTTTTTACATGAGCATAATGTTTTGATATAGTTGCATATTCCTATTGATAAATATGTAGTACTTATGTTAGATTTTTTTATTATTTCTACTTGGAGATTTCTTTTTTTATTTGCGATTTCATAAACATTATAGTTATTGCTATTTTTTGTTTTATTAACGATGGTATTTTCTGTTTTTTCAGTCTTTGTAATGTTTTTGTATATTATAACATCTTTTTCATATGAATTTTTTTTTATTTCTGCATCGTTATTATCTTTATTGTTTTTACTTTCATTATTCTCATTATTGTCTTTATTGTCTTTATTATCTTTATTATCTTTATTGTCTTTATTGAGTTTTTCTGATGAAAATTTTGTAGATGTAAATAATGATTTATCTTTTGTTTTATTGTCAAAATTTATGATTTGAATTTCAGTGTTTTTCAATTCGGTATTTATACTTGTAAACCCTTCATTACCTTCAGATTCTAAAAAGTATAGTTGTTCTTTGGCTTGTTGAAAGTACAGGGAATATTCTGAAATGTACAAACAAAGGATCTTACCAACAATAAGAATAATATTAAAAATACCTCCTAGATTAGCAAAAAGGAATTGAATTTTGACGTAACTTCTATAATACTGATCTGCAATTTTTGGACTTTCGAAGGTCATAGCATATTTAACTGAAGGATCGGAGACTGTATAATCAAGATCCATTCTTGTAGACTGTAACTGACGAACTATCTTTGATTCTTCCTCAACGAAAAACGAACCGTTATCAGTTATTATCTCGGTGTTAGAAATTCTAAAAAAGTTCCTTCTATATAAGTCTTTTCCTAATCGTTGACTGTAAACATCCATGTATAGAGTGCTAGGATTTAAGTTTGAATTAGGATCAATAAAATGATTAGGGAAATATAAATATGAATAAAATTCTTTTAAGTACAGAGCTTTTTCTTCCTCAGAAGCACATGTTTTATTATGCAATTTTTCGTCACATACTTTAACATTAATATCTATAAAGCTACTATTTGGGGTTCCATAATCATTGTAGAACTCAGTATAGTTATTAAAATTTAGACAATAAATATTTTCATGGGGTACTATTGAATCTTCTGCCAAGATAAAATCTTTAAATTTTCCAAAGTGTTTATCAGGATTACATAATTCTACAGTTGTATTTTTCAACCTAGTTACGACATTCGCTTTTGTAACATTATCAGTAGTGAAAATTATTTGTTGAGTATCAAAAGTAAGAAGTGAGTCTATATTAGGAATTGGCTTTCCATTTGGTTGAGCAACTCGGAAGATAATTGGATATGTTTTTAAATCAACTGTCGAAGTTTTAATGAATTTACTAAGTCTAGTTAAAGGTTTATCTTTCTGTACTATATCTATTCCAAATACATAAATAAGATAAATGCATAAACCAACTGCCATTATAGTAATTATACCCCCAAAATGAGTTTGAAGAGTACTACTACCTTTGTAATTTAATTTGATCTCAGCACCAAATATGTCAATCTTTTTGAGTAAGTTAAAAAAAGTTAACATTTATATTATATTATATAATAAATAATATATAAATAAATAAAATACTTACCTTAACTTAGTTAGTATAATAGTTAGTAAAATTAGAATATTTATTAACTAATAAAGTGGGGATTGGGGATTGGGGATTGGGGATTGGGCCCAATCCCCAATCCCCAATCCCCAATTTTATTT
>Ga0100380_10008117_pt1 | contig 10410 bp, 8 predicted proteins | sample CryGeymeta201504_FD_80417 | JGI IMG/M metagenome (GOLD analysis project Ga0100380, IMG submission 80417) | Groundwater microbial communities from Crystal Geyser aquifers in Utah, USA - Crystal Geyser metaG 2015-04 | ecosystem: Environmental > Aquatic > Deep subsurface > Groundwater | place: USA... | reverse complement strand
GGGCATTTCCGAACGGGCACTCACAAGATGTCCTTTGGAAAGAGTTCAGAGTTCGGTCGCATTTTCCACCGATCTCAGCAAAACACGCAATTTCAAGATGGACTCTAGGGCTAGCCAAGGCGATTCCTCTGGTCGAACACGGTCCCTGCCGAAGAAATGAACTGTCGAAGAAATGAACACTCAGGGAAGCCTCAGCGTCACGGCGGCTGACGTCCACGCTGGGGGCGTACACATCCTCAAGCAAGTCAGCTTCGACCTGAGGCCTGGGGAGTTGTGCGCCCTGCTCGGTCCTTCGGGCTCAGGCAAGAGCACGTTGATCAAAGTGCTGCTCGGCCTGCGCGAGCCCAAGACAGGCTCGGCGCGCTTTGACGGGAAGGCGGTCAAAGACGCGGGCCCGATCGGTTACGTCCCGCAGGACGATGCCCTGCACCGCACCCTGACGGTGGAGCAGGCGCTGTGGTACGCGGCGCTGCTCAGGCTCCAGTCGCTCGAGGCTCTGGCTCGACAGAAGCGCATCGAGTCGGTCTGTAAGCAGGTTGGGCTCTCCGCTCGACTTGACGTCAAGATCGGCCGCCTGTCGGGTGGGCAGCGCAAGCGCGTCTCGGTGGCGATGGAGCTCTTGACGGAGCCGCCGGTGCTCATCTTGGACGAGCCAACCTCGGGGCTCGATCCGGGTCTCGAAGCCAAGATGATGGGGCTCTTTCGCGCCCTCGCCGACCGAGGCCACACCTTGCTCGTCTCGACCCACGCCATGCAGAGCCTAGAGCAATGCCATCTTTGCCTGGTCTTGGTCGAGGGGTATGTCGCGTACTTCGGGCCCCCAGCGTCGCTCGTCGCGTATTTTGGCGTCGAGCGCTACGAGGAGGTCTTCACGCGGCTCAACGCCCACAAGCCCGACGCGTGGGGGCGCCGCTACTCGGCCAGCCCACTGCGCGGCCAGGTCCGCGCCCGCTCCGCACGTCCGGTCGCCGAGCGGGCGAAGGCGTTCGGCGAAGCTGTTGCGACGCGTCCCTCGCCCGCCCTGGCGCCCTCGGCCGGCAAGAACCCAGTCGATCCCGACGAGGCGTTGCGCGCCTTCAAAGAGAGCCTCGATTCCCATGAGTAGCGCCATCGAAAAGGGGGGACACCGCTCGTTGTTGCGCCGCATGGCGGCGAAGCTGCCCGTGCGTCAGACGCGCATCCTCAGCTCGCGCTATTCGGCTTGCATGTTGGGCGACTTGGGGACGCTGGCGCTGCTCGTGTTGCAGGCGCCGCTCATTGGCTGGATGTGTACGCTGGTCTGGTCGTCCGTCGAGCATGACACGCCCTCCCTGCATTTCATCATGGGGCTGTCGGCGGTGTGGTTTGGCTGCATCAGTGCCTGTCGCGAGATCGTCAAGGAGCGAGCCATCGTCGAGCGCGAGCGCTTCTTCGGGCTCTCTTTGGGGGGCTACGTGGCGTCGAAGTTCGTGGTGCTCGGCGCCATCGCGCTGGTGCAGGTGCTGCTGCTGCAGACCGTGATCGAGTCGCAGCTGGGCGTGACGGGACCGTTCTGGGTGCAGACCTTCGCGCTGTGGGGGGCAGCGCTGTGTGGCGTGGGCCTAGGTCTCTGGGTCTCGGCGCTGTCGATGCGGCAAGAGCGCGCCGTTGGGGCGGTTCCGCTGCTCATCTTGCCGCAGGTCTTGTTCTCCTCTTTCGTCATCCCGAAGTCTGCGTTCTCGACCACCGTTGAGGTCGTCGAGAAGTTCATGCCGACGCACTGGTCCTACGAAGTCTTCGAGCAGCTCGCATCGATAGAGACAAGCGGGTTCGCCATCCTTGGCGCGCTCGGCGTCTTGGTGACGATGACCTTTGCGCTCGGGCTGGTTTCTTACCTTTCCTTGATCCCTCGCCGAGAAGTGACATGAGCGACAAGTCCACCACAGCGGAAGCGAAGACCCAGCAGAGCCAAGAGCCAGAGGACGTCTCAGCGGATTCTGCTCGCCACCGCCGCCGTCGTCGCAGGTTTTGGTTCGCCCTCATCCTCACGCCCATCGGCCTGCTCGCCGCCTACACACTGCTCGCCCATCTGAGTGGTGGTGCGCTGCCTTCTTGTGGGCTGCCGCTGGGCGGCGACCGGGGTGAGCTGCGCCGTACGACGGTGAGCTTCTGGGAGGACGTGAAGTTCAAGGACTACGATCACGCGGCGACTTACCACGCGCCCGAGGTGCGCGACGAGATCGACATCCCGTACTTGCTCAAGCGGCTGCTGGCCGAACGCCCAGAGATGGTCGAGATCCAAGACTACGAGGTCTTGCAGGTCGACATCGACTCGACCGACTTGCGAGCGCGGGTCAAGAGCCGTGTACGGATGAAGCATTTGGGGACGGGCAAGGCGAGCGATCGCGAGGTGCTCCTGTTCTACAAGAGGGCGGACCAGACGGCGCCTTGGTACATGGAGCTCGAGGACTCGCTGCGGGCGCCGGACAGCGATCCAAACAAGCGACACTGAGTGGTGTGCGCGGAATAGTCGAAGGGAGAGCGCGGGTTTCGGTCGCGGTTACCGTCCAACCCAAACGATCAAGGAGATGATCGACGTGAAGCGCACCGTCCCAGCCCTCTTTCTCGTATTGTCGCTGGTGTCCTGTCAGGACGACCTACATTTGGACCGCTCCGCGGAGAGCCCGTCGGTGACCGCCACAGCCCCTGAGGCAGCGCTCCCGACCCCACTCTCGACCCCGACAGTGACGCCGCTCTCGCCGGGCGCAGGCATCGAGGACGAGAACAACACCATCGACGTCTTCAAGGCCGCGGCGCCAGCGACGGTTTTCGTGACCCAGAAGCAGCTCGTCCGCAACTCGTACACGCGGCGCACCCAGGAGATCCCTGCCGGTTCGGGGAGCGGGTTCGTCTGGGACCGCGATGGTCACATCGTCACCAACTACCACGTCGTCGACGGAGGGTCGTCGTTCACGGTGACGCTCTTCAACCAGAAGTCGTACCCGGCCGAGCTGGTCGGCGGCGAGCCTCGCAAGGACATCGCGGTGCTCAAGATCGACGCGCCGGAGGAAGACCTGATGCCGATCACCTTGCCGAAGAAGGGCTCTGAGCAGGTCGTAGGCCAGAAGGCCATCGCCATCGGCAACCCCTTTGGCCTCGACCACACGCTGACGACCGGCGTCGTCAGCGCCATTGGGCGCGAGGTGCTCGGCTACGGCAAGGTGACGATCAAGGACATGATTCAGACCGACGCCTCCATCAACCCAGGCAACTCGGGTGGACCGCTGCTCGACTCGGCCGGCCACCTGCTGGGCATCAACGCGATGATCTACAGCCAGAGCGGCTCGTCGGCGGGGATTGGTTTCGCCGTGCCCGTCAGCACCATTCGCCGCGTCGTGCCGCAGATCATCGAGACCGGGCACGCCGAGCAAGCAGGTTTGGGCATTTCCATTCTGTCGGACGATGTGGCCCGTCGGGCGGCCATCGCGGGCGTCATCATCGAGAGCGTGATGGAGGACAGCCCGGCCGCAGAGGCGGGTCTGCGCGGTCTCTCCACCGGCAAGAACGGGGTCGAGCTGGGCGACGTGATCGTTGCCATCGACGAGGAGGAGGTGCTCACCTATGACGACCTCTACAACGCCCTTGAAGCCAAGACGGCCGGCGACAGGGTCAAGGTGAAGGTGGTGCGCGAGCAGAAGGAGCAGGTCATCGAGTGTGGTGTCACCATCTTGAAGTGAGCCGCTCGCCAGTCACCATCTTGAAGTGAGCCGCTCGCCAGTCACCATCTTGAAGTGAGCCGCTCGCCAGTCACGAAACCGACGAGGCCTCGACAAAGTCGAGGCCTCGTTGGTTTCTCAGTCGACGCAAACTCAACTGCGGCGCCGTCGGATGACGAGCAGGGCGAGAAGTCCTAGGCCGATGGCCAGGCTCGCGCTGACGGGGGAGGTCTGTCGGCGCAGGCTGCAGCCGCACGTGGGGTCGGCGACGATGCCGGGTTCGCGGGTGTCCGCGCCAGCGTCGGCGCTGCCGTCTGGTGTGCTGCTGGTGTCGCTCTGGCTGCTGGTGTCGGTGTTGGTGGAGGTGTCGGTGTTGGCGGAAGTGTCAGTGTTGGTGGAGGTGTCTTCGGGTGCGGAGCCCAAGGTGCAGAGGCCGCTGGCGACGTCACAGGTGGGCTTGTCGACGAGGTTGCAGTGAGTGTCGTTGAGGCACTTGGGTACGCAGGCCTTGCCGCCGGTCAGAGTTGCGCAGGTGTAACCCTGGCGGCAGTCGGCGGCGACGGTGCAGCGTTTCAGGCAGAAGTCGGACCCGCCGACGTCGGCGCAAAGGCCGCCTGCGGTGCACTCGCCTGGGGTGTTGGCGCACTGAGCGGCGCGACCGCAGTAGCCGCCAGCGAAGATGTCGTGGGCCGGAGGCATGACGCAGGTCCAGCTGTTGCCGCACGCGCTGTCGGCGGCGCAGGGATCGCCCAGGGCGCCTCCCGCGACGGCGCAGTCGTCGTCGGCGTCGTCGATGGCGTTGTCGCAGTCGTTGTCGATGGTGTCGTCGCAGCTCTCGGCGACGGGGAGCACCTCGCCGCTGCAGGCGCCCCAGGCGTTGTTGGCGCAGGTTTGCAGGCCGTCCGTGCAGGCGCCGACGGTGCGCGTCGCGGTGGTGCCGGTGTAGCAGGGTTGGGTCTCGGCGCCGGTGCAGACGATGTGTACACAGGTGCTGAAGACGCCCCAAGCGCAGCTCGCGTCACAGGTTCGCTCCCAGGTGCCGTCGGTCTCGCAGGTGGCGATCTCGGTGGCGTCCGGGGTGCAGGCGCCTTCGTTGGAGCAGGAGCCGTAGAGACCCCAGGTGAAGTTGGCCAGGCAGGTTCGGACCTCCTCGCCGCAGTTTCCGCACAGGCGGCTCTCTTGAGCGCCGACGTTGCACTCGACGGAGAGGAGGTCGAGGGAGAAGGTCATGTCGTAGAAGTTGAAGTCGTTGCTCAGCCGTGGTGAGAGCTTGAGGGTGTAGGTGCCGGCCGCGACGGGGTCGGCGATGATCAAGGTCTTGTCGACCTCGTCGCTGACGACGGCGACTGGGACGACGGTGTTGTTGGAGTCGTACATGACGGCGTCGATGCGGCCGACGCTGGGGTAGTGGGAGACCTCGAAGATGGTGCGTGCGGCGGCGCTGGTGGTGATCTTGAACCAGTCTTGGTCGGCGTTGATCCGGTTGACCGGGGTGCCGAGCCCAGCGACGACGGCGGTGGTGGGCAGGTCGTCATCTTCGGCGTTGTCGTCGTCGACCTCGAGGGAGGCGATGTTGGCGGTGGTGGGGCGGTCGTAGGTGCAGGTCCAGCCGCAGGCGTCTTTGACGACCTCGGCTTCGGCGTAGAGCTCGAGGCTGCCGCCGAAGCCGTCGTATTCGAAGTTCCCGCTGCAGTCGAAGTTGCCGGTCACGTGGTTGGCGGCGACCTCGGCGGCGGTGACGGTGAACTTGTGGTGCCAGATGAGGTCGTCGCCGACCACGTCGTCCTCGTAGACCCAGAGTTCGACGGTGTCTCCGCCGGTAAACGGCTCGGCGGCGCCGACGATGTCGATGTCCAAGGTGCAGAGGCTGCGGACATCGTCGACGATGGTTTGCTCGAGGACGCGCAGGGTGATGGTCGCGTCATCGACGGTGTCGCTGCCCGATTTGAGCGCCGGCAGCGCCCATGCGTTCGCGCTGAGTGTGAGCAGCCCGAGCACGACCAAAGGAAGAATCCGAAGGAGACGTTGCATAAGAGATCCTCTAGATGACAGCCGAAACGCTGACCCGTTTCGGGCGTTGTTGCTCCCAAGACCAAGCAAGACAAGCAATAACCGATGAGGCAGTGACTATGCGAATCGGAGTCCCGGCACAAGAGGCAAAGGCGAAATTCGTCGGTTCACGGGCGTCGTCTCAGTGGCAAGCCACAGGGCGGCAGGAGAATTGCTGGGTTCTCGCCCACCAATCTGCGACGAGGCCGAACTTCCTCGTCGCCGAAGTGTCTCCCGTCGAGTGGCCTGAGGGGCAGTGTCTCTGTTCGCTTGGCGATTCTCTGTTGACAGGTTTGGGCAATCCCATGATCCTCGCAGGACTCGACAGGACAGCGGATATTTTGGTGATTTTCCGGGAGCAACAGCGGAAGTCGGGTAGTGAATGAAAAACAAGAATTTTCGGGCTGCTGTGCTTGGCACAGGATTGGTGGGAGTACTCATCCTGGCTCGGGTAGCGGGTTGCGGGACAGAGCCGTCTCTCGATGAGGGGGCGCTGATCCAGTCGGAGTGGCCGCTTCGCGATGTGTTGGGGGTTGCGGAGTCGCAGCGCCGGCTCAGCGACGAGGAGCGGTCGATCTTTGCCCACCGGGCGGTCGACCTCGGCGCGGTCGCCGCTGGCGAGGGAGCCCCAGTCGGCGTCGCCGACGGGCGCTTCGAGCTGCTCGCAGCACTCGATGCACTTCGGCAGGAGCGAGGTGACGACGTGATTCCGTTTGGTCTCTACGGCCAAGACGGGAACGGGGCATGGAGCGCCTCGTGCGCACCCAGCGAAGCGGACTTCATCGACTCCTTCGGGGCGCCGACGCTCGTCAAGGGCGGCGACACCTGGCCGGCAGGCTACCTCCTCTCGGAAGAGTGGGACCAAGCGGACTCTTGGGAGGCTTCGGCGGTCACCCGTCTGGGCGGGGTGCTGTCTCGATGGTCCAGCCGTTGCGGTGGCCAGAGTGAGAATCCGGAAAAAGTCTTTGTCGAACGTGCCCCTCAGGCGCCCTTTCTGGTGGCGTATTGGCCGCAAGAGGCCCGGCTCTATGTGCACCCGATGGCGCTCGAGCTCTTCGCTGGCCGCGACGCTGACGACAGGCTGGGCACCAAGACGTTCGCGCAAGAGTTCCTGACGCGTGAACAGGGTCTGGCTTTCAGCAGCGACTTCACGCAGTGCACCGCGGAGTTCTTGTCGTTCTGCGACGCCTGCGACACCCAGGACGAGGTCCTAGCGAACCCCGGGTACTGCTCGCCGATCTTCACGGACTCGACGCCCTTTGATGACTGCGCAAAGCTGCTGCAGAGCGGCACTTTCGGGACTTTCGGCGCCGAGATGTACTGTGCCTATTACAGCCTGAACCGCCGGCCCTCGGTCGGCGCCTGTGTCGCCAACAACAACGTGACGTGTAAGGCGGGGACCGTGAACGTCGTTTCGGTCGAGACGCTGAACGACTCGTTCTCGCAGTACGGCAGCGACGCCGGAGCCACGTGTCGGGAGCTGCTGACGAACTGCAGAAACGACCCGGCGTTCGGCTCCGGAGAGCCCCCACCAGACCCGAACATGACGCCAAAGAAGAAAGAAACAAAAGATTGCGTCGACCGAACTTGGGACTGGCTGGGGTGTACCCCTGAAGATTGCTGTGGGGAGCAGTGCCGGTGAGCGAAAACACGAAGTCTCCAAACGCCGATAGGGCAGGGCGCCCGCGTCGGATTCCCGTGCCCTTTGCGGTGATCTCGCTCTCGATGGTCTCGCTGACGATCTATCTCGCCTGCCAGAACGTCGACGAGCACGAGGTGCCCGTCGCCGAGCTGCCTTTGCGAGAGGTGATGGGGTTGGCTCCCGACTACATCGTCGACCTCCAAGCGCGCGATCGAGCTAGTGTTCAGCGGCGCGTAGTGGACAACGGCGAGGCGCAAGAGGGCTGGTTGTCGAACTGGGTCGATGCCGCATCGACCTTCACTGAAGGCAGCTTCGAGCCGCCTTACGACCGCATCCCAGACGATCCGCTCAACAGCATGCTGCGATTCGACCAGCGTCGCGCCGAGTTCAACGAGGAGGTCTGGCTGTTTGGGATTCACGTGCAAGACGATGCGGGCGTGCGGGTCTTTGGCTGCAGCCCAGACCTCGAGGTCGGCGAGCTCGGTCCGCCCCCTCCGGCGGCCGACGCCGACTCGGTGCTCCCCATGTCCGCTCGGCCGACGATGGAATACAGCAAGAGCTTCCCCGAGCCTTGGGTGGAGTTCGTCGGCTTCGACAAAACCTCCATGGACGAGATGGAATGGCTCATGGCCTTGAGCGGAGGACTGGAGAGTTGGCGGCTGCGCTGCATCGAGCAGGCTGAGCTGCCGGTCCGAGTCGATCCGCTGCGCATCGTCCGACAACAGGGTGCGCCGTTCGCCTTGGCCTACTGGCCGCAACGTCGCAGCCTCTATGTCAACCCCGCCCTCTTGGCGCTCTGGCGCCCAGAGAGCGAGGCCTCGCCGACCTCGTTGCTGACGTCCAATTCGGCGTTGGAGGTCGAAGAGTACGGCACCTGCGCCCAGTCCAGCGCCTACCTGACCGTCGATCAGTGCGTCAACGCCCTCAATTGCGTCTGCGACCGTTGCACGCTCGAGTACATGACCGCAACCCCAGGCGACGCGACCTGTACCTCGCCGCTCTTCCCGAACACTCCAATCCACCAAGACTGCAGTGGCCTACGCGCGATGGATGGCGGCGTCTTGCGCTACTGTGTGCGCGAGATCATCACCCAAAAGCCGTCGGTCGGCACCTGCGTCAACAACAGCGGTTTTGGTGAGTCGTGTGGCACCGTTGGCGTAGGGGGCATCGCTGACGTCAAACAGCTCGAAGGCGCCTACACAGGCTTTGTCTGGTCGAGCACCGAGAGCATGTGCCTCGAAGTGCTCCTCAACTGCATGAAGGACAACGCCGAGCTGATCGTCGAGGCGGAGCCCAAGCCGGGCAAGGCGAACGGGGCTCCCGACAACTGCGAACACGACTGCTGGCACTTCTGCCTCAACGACACCTACTGCAACGATCTCGGAGGAACGCTCTGTTTCAGCGATCTCTTCTGGGTCGACCCAGACAGACCAGGGCTCGATGAGGTTGTCTGCGGTGAGGACCAGCCGACCCACGTCTGTGGTGAGGACAAAAAGTGATGGGCGTTCAATGAGGAAGCTCTGGCTCAGAGAGCTGGCCGAATGGACGGGAATTCCAGCTTTGAACTCCCTCTCTTTGAGCCAGCATTGGATCGTTTTGCTCGCCGGTCTTGTGGCGACGCTCTTCGGTCTGGTTGCGGCGCGTCGAGTCGGCAAGAGTCAGCTTTTGTTGCTCTTCGTCGTTCTGGCGGGCTGCATCGGCGGGGCGCTGGTCGGACATTGGGTGGACTTGGCGTTCAGGCCAAGCGAGTTAATGAGCCACCCTCTGCGTCTGCTGCTCATCGCTTCTGGTGGCTTTAGTTCGCTGGGCGTCTACGCTGGCGCGACAGCCGCGGTCGTCCTCTTCCTGCGGTGGCGAGGGGAGAGTCTCTTGGAGATCCCTGACCTCTTGGCTCCTGGGTTGCTGGTGGGTGCGGCCATTGCGCGCATGGGGTGCCTGTTCAACGGCTGCGACTTCGGACGTGTCTCGGGTCAGGCCTGGTTGGGGTTGCGCTACCCCCGCGGCACTGCGGCTTTCTCCTACCTGGAGGACGCAGGCCTTGTGGGAGCGTACCACCAAGTGGGTCTGCCGATGCATCCCTTTCCTCTCTATGAGGCCGTTCCCACCTTGGTGCTCGGCTTGTCGGCCTGGTTCCTTCCCAACCTCTTTGGGCGCGGTGGCGGCCAACGGCTCGCCGGTTGCGCCATTGGCTACCTCGCCGTTCGCCTCGTCTCCGAGCACTACCGCGCAGACGCTTCGCCGGTGGTTGGCGGGCTGACGGCGATGCAGCTCCTCTGTTTGCTCGGCATAGGCATCTTCGGCTGGTTGTGGCTCAGGGGCCGGTCGAGCGGGAGCCCTGCTCACGACACATTGTTAGAGAGTCGCGCGAGCACACGAGCCTGCGCGCAACCCCTCTCATCTCAGGAGGTCAGACATGTCTGACTGGCGTCCAGCCATTCTCGCCGCCGTTTTGCTCGCGTTCGTGGTCGGGTTCACCTGCATGCATGCGTGCAACGAGGAGGAGACCGTCGACCTAGAGACCCTCGATAGTCGCGATCTGCTTGGTCTGAGCCCCGATTTCGTGGCCTCATTGGGTGGCCTCGAGCAGGCTGCGCTGCAACAGCGCCTAAAGGAGCTCCTCGTCATTCAATCTTCGGCGGGACATCCCCTTCCCGCGCTCGCCTTGGGCGAGGCCGCCGAGGCGTCGTGGAGTAGTCCCGACCTCATGATGGCCTTTGACGCCAACTTGGCAGAGGCGCAGCTCGAGCCCGGCCTCGTGCTCTCGGTACACACCACGGACTCTAGCCTGAGCGTCCGCACCTGCCTGCTCGATGCCACCTTGCTCGCCGAGCCCGTGGAAGCGACAGATGTCGAGGGTTGGTCGCGTGGCTGGACCGTCGACGATGGATTCGAGACCCATCCAGTTGGCGACGGCTTGACCGAAGCCGACGCGGTGCGGGCCCGCCTGGCGCGCTTGGAGGCGTGGATCGCCCAGTGTTCGGCGGACGACCCGGCCGACGTCTTTGGCGAGAAGGCCGGCCTGCGCATCAAACGCGCCGAGGGTGC
>Ga0100380_10008116_pt1 | contig 10411 bp, 5 predicted proteins | sample CryGeymeta201504_FD_80417 | JGI IMG/M metagenome (GOLD analysis project Ga0100380, IMG submission 80417) | Groundwater microbial communities from Crystal Geyser aquifers in Utah, USA - Crystal Geyser metaG 2015-04 | ecosystem: Environmental > Aquatic > Deep subsurface > Groundwater | place: USA... | reverse complement strand
CTTGATGGGTCTGGTCTGGATCTACAGCATCTTCTCGCGCTCCGTGACTTGGCGCGGACGCAAGCTGCGCTTCGGCTCCATGAGCCGGCTGCGCGCGGACGACGGCGCCCTCCCCGTGCGCGTGGCCCGACGGCTGCGCCGCGCCTAGCCTCTCGTCCATCGACGCAGACGCGGCTGTGCTCAATGGGCGGCGCCCCAACTCTCGCCCACCCCCACGTTCACCTCGAGGGGCACGCAGAGCTCGGCCGCGCCACGCATGGCTGCGGAGACCAACGCCTCCATCTCGTCGCGCTCCTCGGGCGGCAGCTCGAAGACGAGCTCGTCGTGGACCGTCAACAGCATGCGTCCACGTAGCCCCGCCTCGGACAAGGCCGCGTCCGCCAGCACCATGGCGCGCTTGAGGATGTCCGCGGCCGTGCCCTGGATGGGCGTGTTGCGCGCGACGCGCTCGGCCGCGCCGCGCAGGTTCCAGTTCTTGGAGTTCAGGTCCGAGATCATCCGACGTCGCCCGAACAAGGTCTCGACGTAGCCGTGAGCCCGCGCCTGCTCCACGACCTCGTCCATGAAACGCGCGACACCCTCGTAGCGCTCGAAGAAGGCGGCGATGTAGCGCTTCGCCTCGGCGCGGGGGATGCGCAGGTTGCGGCTCAGGGCGAACTCGCTCTGGCCGTAGATGACGGCGAAGTTCACGGTCTTGGCCGCGGCGCGTTGAGCGCGACTGACCTCGGCCTCGTCCACCCCGAAGAGCGCCGTCGCCGTGCGCGCGTGGACGTCGGCGCCACCCGAATAAGCGTCCACCAGCGCCGGATCGCCGCTGAGGTGGGCCAACACGCGCAGCTCCACCTGCGAGTAGTCGGCGGCCAGCATCAGCCATCCCGGCTCGGGCACGAAGGCCGCGCGAATGCGTCGCCCGAGCTCGGTGCGGATCGGGATGTTCTGCAGGTTGGGGTCGCTGGACGAGAGCCTCCCCGTGGCCGCGACCGCCTGATTGTAGCGCGTGCGCAGGCGGCCGGTGTCGGGGTCGACGAGCTTGGGCAGAGCCGAGAGGTAGGTGCCCTCGAGCTTCGCCAGGGTGCGGTGTTCGAGCACCACGTCGAGCAGCTCCCGCGCGCTCTCCGGCACGTCGGGATGCAGCAGCAGGTCCTCCAGCACATCACGGTTGGTGGCGCGCGAGGTCTTGGTCTTCTTCAGCACGGGCAAGCCGAGTTCGTCGAACAGGACCTGCTCGAGTTGCTTGGGCGAGCCGAGGTTGAAGTCCTTGCCGGCCAGCGCATGGGCGCGCTTCACCAGGCTCTCGAGCTCCGCGAGGACCTCGCTCTCCATGTTGGTGAAGCGCGGCAGGTCGATGCGCACGCCGAGCATCTCGAGCTTGATCAGCACACGCGCCAACGGCAGCTCCATCTCGTGGAAGAGCAGGCCGAGCGGCCCCTCCCGGAGTCGCGGCGCGAGCACGGCCTCGAGCTCCCAGACCGCCAGCGCGTGGGCTCCGGCGTAGGCGCTGACCTGATCCGGCGCCAGCTCGTCCAGGGGCAGATGCACACCCCGACGGGGGTTGCTCAAGGATTCGCGCTGCGGAAGGGAGCGTTCCAGCTCCGCGATGGCGACCTCTTGAAGCTCGTGACCGCGACGCTCGGAGGCGAGCAGGTAGCTGGCCAAGCTCACGTCGAAGTCGCCTCCCGCGAGGTCGATGCCGGCCCGCGCCAGCGCCACCGTGTCTCGCTCCAGGGAGCCACAGACCTTCTTCACGTGGGCGTCTGCGAGCAGCGCCAGCAAGGGAGCTTGCGCCTCGGCCGAGGGTTGTTCGCCCGAGTCGAGGGCGCGGTGCGCGAGGGGCACGTAGGCGACGCGCGCCGGGCCGAGCGTGAGGGCCACGCCCACGGCACGCGAGCGCAGGGGGCTGGCGTCGGCCACCGCCACGAAGAGCGCGAAGCGACCTGCGGCCCGTGCGCGCTGACACCACGACGCGACCGACTCGCCATCGCGCAGGATCACCACCTCCGTCGCGGGGACTTCCTCCGCCGGGCGTCCGAGGCGCGCCTCGAGGCGCGACAGCTCGAGCTCGCGGAAGAGCGGCCTCAACGCAGCCGCGTTGGGCGCCACGTTGCGAATCTGCTCTTCGGAGAAGTCGAGGGGCACCTCCTGGAAGAGCGCGACGAGCTCTCGTGACAGCTCCGCGAGGTCGCGATGCTCACGCAAGCGCTCGCCGAGCTTGCCCTTCACCTCGTCCGCGTGCGCGAAGACGCCGTCGAAGGACTCGTATTGCGCGAGCAGCTTGGCGGCGGTCTTCTGACCGACGTTCGGCACGCCGGGGATGTTGTCCGAGGAGTCCCCCATCAGCGCCAGCAGGTCGCCCACGCGACGCGGCCTCACGCCCATCTTCTCGATCGTCTCGGCCACGCCGAAGACCTTCTCGCGCATGGGGTCGTAGAGCATGACGCTCGGCCCGACGAGCTGCAGCAGATCCTTGTCGCCGCTCAGGATCACGGTCTTCAGGCCCTGATCGCGCGCGCCCACGACGATGGAGGCGATCACGTCGTCCGCCTCGTAGCCGGGCGCCTCGAGGCCGCACAGACCCCAGGCCGTGACGAGCTCGCGCACGCGCCCCATCTGGGTCTTCAAGTCCGCGGGCGCCGGCGGTCGGTTGGCCTTGTAGGCGGGATAACGCTGCTTGCGCAGAGTCGGGCCGGGCGAGTCGTAGGCCACGATAAAGCGCGCAGGCTTATGTTCTTCGAAGAGCTTCAGCAGCATCTGGGCCACGCCCGCCACGGCGCCGGTCGCCTCGCCCTTGGAGTTCGAGAGCGGCGGCATGGCGTGGTAGGCGCGGAAGATGAAGGCGCTGATGTCGAGGATGTAGAGCGCGTCGGGATCCCCCGGCGGGGGCAGCTGGGTCGGCGCAGGGGAGTCCTCGGAGGGCGAGTCGGCGGTCATGGCCGCGACCATAGCGGATCTCGCGTGCCCCGGGATCACTCGGCGAGCCTTGCGTGATCGCCGCCCGGGAGGGTCGCTCTCCGGGGGACGGCGGCCTTGCCCGTGCGAGCGCTCGGCACGGGTCGTCCGCCTGGCCGGAGGGCGCTCGCGCAAGGCCGCCTCGCCGCGCGCGCCAAGTCGGGCGTGGGTTGGAGGCGACTTGGCACGCGCGGAGCCCCCTCCGCGCGACCCTCCCGTGCGGCCGCGCAGTATGACCCTGACCGGCTGGAGGACCTCTCGTTCGTGATGGACTCCGGCCGCAGCTTGCTGACTACGATCTCGCACGAGCAGGACGCCTACATGTCCCTGAGTTCTCTCGAGTTGAACACGCTGCGCGGGTCACACCCGGCCTTGGCCGCCCTCCTCGTGCTCGAAGGTCTTGAGCAGACACCCTCCGGAGAGGCCCGTTCCGAGCCCGCTCTGCCTTGCGCCCTCAGTTTCGGCCGTGCTAAGGGCCCTTGCCCTTCCAGGAGCGCCGCGCCTTGGCCACGGGGGCGACTCGAGGAGCGAAGGCCGACCATGTTCGAGACCCTGACCAAGGGCTTCCGCTCAGCGCGAAACCGCCTCTCCGGCGTGACCGAGCTGACGGAAGCCAACATCGACCAAGCGCTCCGAGACGTGCGCCTCTCCCTGCTCGAGGCCGACGTCGAGTTCGGCGTCACCAAGAGCTTCCTCGCGCGCGTGAAGGAGCAAGCCCTCGGCGCCACGGTGCAGACCAGCGTCAAGGTCGGCAAGCGCAAGGTCAAGGTGGGCGCCGCCGAGCAGTTCATCAAGATCTGCCAGGACGAGCTCGAGGCGATGATGACCTGGGAAGGCGAGGCCATCGACTTCGCCAAGAAGCCCAAGCCCACCGGCATCATGATGGTCGGTCTGCAGGGCTCGGGTAAGACGACCTCGAGCGCCAAGCTCGCGCGCCTGCTCGAGAAGGAGCACGGACGCAAGCCGCTCCTGGTCGCCGCCGACGTGCAGCGCCCGGGCGCCATCGAGCAGCTCCAGGTGCTGGGCGAGCAGCTCGACATCCCCGTCTTCGCCATCCCTGGCGGCCGTCCGCTCGACATCTGCGAGCGCGCCATGGCCCACGCGCGCAAGCTCAAGCGTGATACCATCATCTATGATACCGCCGGCCGTCTGGCGGTGGATGAAGCCCTGATGGACGAGCTCGGGCAGATCAAGCGGAGCGTGAACCCGGAGGCCGTGCTCCTGGTCGTGGACGCCATGATTGGTCAGGACTCGGTGAAGACGGCCACGGCCTTCCACCAGCGCCTGGGCCTGTCGGGCGTGGTCTTGACCAAGCTCGACGGCGACGCCCGCGGCGGCGCGGCCCTGTCCGTGCGTCAGGTGACGGGCGCGCCCGTGAAGTTCGTCGGTACGGGCGAGACCCTCGACAAGCTCGAGCAGTTCCGACCCGAGGGCATGGCCAGCCGCATCCTCGGCATGGGCGACGTCGTCGGCCTGATGAAGGACTTCGGGGACGTCGTCGACGAGCAGAAGGCCGAGGAGGACGCCAAGCGCCTGCTCCAGGGCCAATTCTCCCTCGACGACTTCCTGCAGCAGATCGAGATGCTCCAGAACATGGGGCCACTCAAGGACGTGTTCGAGAAGCTGCCCTTCTTCGGCGACTCGATGCCCGAGGGCTTCAACTTCGACGAGAGCGAACTGACGCGCACCAAAGCCCTGGTCAACTCCATGACCCGCGCCGAGCGCAACGACATCGAGCTCTTCCGCAAGCAGCCGAAGCGCCTCGAGCGCGTCGCCAAGGGCTCGGGACGCGAGACGAAGGACGTCGCCGAGCTGCTCCAGCGCTTCGCCTTCATGCGCCAGATGATGAGCGGCATCGGTCAGCAGGCGGGCATGCTGTCCAAGATCCCGGGCATGAAGCAGATGGCCGCGGCGCGCCGGCTCAAGGACGTGGTCCGGACGGGCGGCCTCGAGGGCAACCCGATGATGGCGAACCTCGCGGAGGAGCTACTCGAAGCCGCCGTCGCGGGACAAGGCGGCGGTGGCTTCGGCATGGCCGCGCCCGCCGGCGTGCGCCGCAAGGTCGACCACAGCAAGAAGAAGTCCCAACGCAAGCAGCAGAAGAAAGCGCGGCGCAAGAGCCGCCATTGAGGCACGCATGATCCGACGAGACTCCTCCACCCTTGCCAGGCGAGCCCTGAGCCCGCGAGCGGCTCTTCACCTCGCCCTGAGCGCGAGCATCCTCTTCGGCCTGGCTGGTTGTGTGGAGAAGTCGGAGCTGACCCAGGCGCAGCGCAGCCAGGTGGCGAGCTACGTGAAGCACGAGGCACCCACGCCCCAGCATCCGCTCGACATCTCCTTCGAGGACAAGATCATCCTGCTCGGCTACGATGTGGAGCCCGCGACCTGGCGGCCCGGCGAGTCGCTGCGCATCACCTGGCATTGGAAGGTCGCACGCGCCCTCGAGGAGGGCTGGCAGCTCTTCACACACGTGGTGGACAACGCGGGCGCCAACCGCCTGAACGCGGACGGCGACGGAGCCATCCGAGGCATCTACCCGCCCGGGCAGTGGCGAGCCGGCGAGTACATCGAGGACGTGCAGGAGCTGACGCTGCCCAGCGATTGGAACTCGACGCAGGCGACGCTTTACATCGGCTTCTGGAATGGACCGCATCGCCTGCGCATCATCCGCGGCCCGAACGACGGCGACAACCGCGCGCGCGCCTTCAGCATCCCGACGCCGGCGGCGGCGCCCGGTGCGGCGCCCGAGCCCGGACGACCCGCGGTACCGAGCCTGACCGTCTCGAAGGTGACCACGCCTCCGACCATCGACGGTCGCCTCGACGAGCCCGTCTGGACCTCCGGCGACGCGCCCACGACCGCCGCCTTCGTGAACACCATGAATGGCGCCAGCGCCCAGCCCGTGGCGCACGCGCGCATGCTCTGGGACGACGAGCACCTCTACGTCGGCTTCGAAGTGCAGGACGACCAGCTGAAGAGCAGCTTGCGCGAGCACGACGACCACCTCTGGGAGCAGGACGCCGTCGAGCTCTTCCTCGATCCTTCGGGCAGAGGCTTGAACTATTTCGAGCTGCAGATCTCGCCTCGCGGCGTCACCTTCGACACGCGCTACGACTCCCGTCGCAACCCCCAGCCCATCGGTCACGCCGATTGGGAGAGCCACATGCGCGCCGTGGCCGTCACCCAGGGCACGGTCGACGACGACGACGCCGACCAGGGCTACACGGTCGAGGCGGCCATCCCCTGGGCGTCCTTCGCCACCGGCAGCCCGGCCCCGAGCCGGCCCACGCCGGGCACGGTCTGGCGCGCGAACTTCTACGTGATGGACGCGCGAGACGGAAGCCAGCGCGCGGTCGCCTGGTCGGCCCCTCGCGTGGGCGACTTCCACGTACCGGATCGCTTCGGCCGCTTGTTCTTCCAGGATCCGAGCGCCCCGACACCCACCGGCCCCGTCCCCGCCGCCGCCATCGGCGTGCAGGCGGTGGGTGCGTTGCCGGCGGCTCCGTCCGTCGCAGCTACGGCGCCTTCGGCCGCGCCGACCACGGGAGCGCCTCAGATCCTGCCGCGCATCTTGGAGCAGCAGCTCCGAACCAGGCAGCGCCAGACCGAGCAGCGCCTGGAAGGGCTGCAGAACCGCAACTCCGCACAGCAGGGCGAGTCGGTTCCGAGCCCGACCATGGCCGCCACCATGGCGCCCTAAGGATTGGCGCGCCGCACCAGCAGCACGTACACGTAGCCCGGCGTGTAGGGCACGACCCGCTCCACGCGATAGCGCAGGCGCACGAAGGGCATGGCGGCGACGCGGCGCTCCACCGGGTAGCCCAACAGCTGGCTCAGATTTCCGTCCGCGTCCACCTCGGGAGCGGTGGCGGCGTGGAGCACGAGGGCGGCCGGATCTCGTCGCGCCAGGTAGGCCGGGTCGATGTGCTTGGCGAGGTAACCACCGGCGGAGCCGGCGATCACGGGATCGGTGACGCCCCCGAGGTCCACGATGGGCGCGCCGCTGCGGTAGCCGAGGTAACCCACGTCGACCAGAGCGATGGGTCCAGCCAACGCGCCGAGTTCAGCCGCCAGCGGCCCGGCCACGGACTCGCGGGCGTGACCCGACGCGCGCAGCTCGGGCAGCTCCAGACCGGCGAAGAGCAGAGGCAGCGCCAGCGCCACCACCCCGAGCCCGAGGGCAGCCCGAGGGCGGGTGCGCTGCAGCCAGGTCAGCCCCTCGACCGAGGCCAGCGCGTAGAGAGGTACGATGGGCGCGAAGAGCCGGTAGCCAGGCATCCAGTCCCCCCCCGCGAGGGCGATGGCCACGAGCTGCGCCAGCACGGCTGCCGCGTAGACACGGCCGCGACCCGCAGCCCGCAGGGCCCACGCCGCCAGGCCCAGCCCGAAGCCGCCGAAGCAGACGAACACGCCGCGCGCCACGTAGTCCACGCCCGCCCAGGGCGTCGAGGGTTTGGCCGCGAGCGCCATCGGCCATGCGTGTCCGAAGAGCACGAGGCGAAAGACCACCACCAGCGCGACGCCCGCGATGGCGACGGCCAAGGCACGCCCGCGCATGCGCGACTCGAGGCCGAGCAGGAGCACGAAGCCCGCGACGCACGCCTCCGGACGCAACCAGGCCAGAAGCCCGACCATCGCGCCCGCGACCAGGCTGCGCCGGCTCGACGCTCCCTCGGGTGCCGCCAGCAGCAGGAGCAGCGCGGCCACGCCGATGCCCAGCCCTCCCACCGTCCAGGGCAGGAACGCCGCGTTGGTGCCGATCACCAGCGCGACCAGCCAGGCCTTGCCCGACCCCGCACGGGTCGCCAGAGCCGCCGCCAGAGCGCCGCAGACGAGGTCCACGCCCTTGGCCAGAGCGACCGACGAGACCCCCGCCCACTGCCCGAGACCCATGGGCAAGAGCCAGATCGGACCGGTCACCCCGTCGCTGGTCACGCCGGGGTTGAAGGCGTAGCCGTGGCCGTGCGCGAGGTTCTGCGCGTAGCGCGCCACGATGTAGGCGTCGTCGATGGTGAAGGGCCAGGCCAGCGCCCCTGCCGAGAGCACGAGGGCGGCCGCCAAGAGAGCGGCCCATGGGCGTGAGTCACGCATCGAGGCGAGCCTACACGGCCAACGCCGGGCCTGCCGCGAGACCGATGGCCAGCGTCCCCGCTTCGGGTTAGCCTCAACGGCTCTGATGATGCGCACGCGACTCATCGCTGGCCCGGTCACCGGCTTGGTGCTCAGCGCCATCCTCGCCACCGCGCTCGCGCTCGTGAGCAGCGCCGACACGCTGGTCGAGCCTCTGCGCGTGGATCCGAGCCTGCCCGCGCCCGTAACGCTGCGCTTGCCCGCCCATCTGGTGCTGCATTCCTCGGACGATGGCGAGGTGCTGCAGGTCGAGCGCCACCTGATCCGCCGAGGGGAGACGACGGCGAGCCCGGAGATCGGCAGCGCCGTGCGTGCCTACGAGAGCGCGCGACGACCGCCCAGCGCGACGGAGCTCGGCTCCCTCTGGCTGCTCTACTTCCTCCTGGCCAGCATCTTCACCACCTATCTGCGCTCCTTCAGCCCCAGCCGCGGCGCGCTGCTGCGCACCCAGGCGGGCATCCTGGGCATGGCGAGCGTGCTGCTGGCGGCGGGCAAGGGGTTTCTCCTGCTCACGGACTTCTCCGAGCTAGCCCTGCCCGTGGGGGCGCTCTCGCTCTGGTGCGCGTTCTACCTGGACCGACGAACCGCGCTGATGCTGTCGGTGGCGATGGCCTTCTTCGCCGCCAGCCTCGTCGGTTTTCGCCTGGTCAGCGTGGCCGTCTACTTGGCGGCGGGACTGGCGGGCACGGTCACGTTCCGCAATCGCATTCAGGCGCGGGGCATGCTGGCGTCGGGGCTGGCCGCGGGGCTTGCCTCGGGCATGGTCTTCTTCGCCGCGCGCGTGGTCTTCGAGGGGGGACAGGACATCACCGCGGAGATCGCGGATCCGCTGCATTCGGAGTCGCTGGCCGCCATCGCGGGCGGCGTGCTGTCGGGCTTCATCGCCTTCTTGTTGCAGGGCATCGCCGTGCTCGCCCTTGGAGCGGTCTCGCGTGGACGCCTGATGGATCTGACCGATCTCAACCAGCCGCTGCTGCGCAAGATGAAGGAGGAGGCGCCCGGCTCCTGGGAGCACTCCCGCGCCATGGCGAACCTGGCCGAGGGTGCCGCGGTGGCGATCGGCGCGGACGCGCTGCTCACGCGGGTGGGCGCCTACTACCACGACCTCGGCAAGAGCGTTCAGCCCAAGTACTTCGTGGAGAACCTGGTGGGCGGCGAGCCGTCTCCGCACGATGGGCTCGCGCCGCACGTCAGCGCCGACGCCATCATGGCGCACGTGGTCGAGGGCACGCGCATCCTGCGCGAGGGCGGCATCCCCGAGCCGGTGGTGGAGTTCGCCTACACGCACCATGGCACGAGCGTGATCGAGTTCTTCTGGCATCGCTGCGAGGAGGAGGGCAACCCGCTTGGCCTGACCAAGGCGGCCTTCCAGTACCCGGGCATGCGACCGCGTACGAAGGAGACGGGCATCCTGATGTTGGTGGACGCCATCGAGGCGGCGGCCCGCACGCTGGATCCTCCGACCCGTGAGAAGTTCGCCGCGCTCGTGCAGCGCGTGATCTTCGGCAAGCTCCATCAGGGCCAGCTGGACGAGACCCGACTGAACATGGAGGACCTGCGCCGCATCTCGACCAACCTCGTCGAGACCCTGTGCAGCGCCTATCACAGCCGCATCAAGTACCCATGGCAGAAGAAGGAAGAGGAGGAGGAGGAGGAGGAGGAGGAGGAGGCCGCGCGGACCAACGAAGAGCCGGCGCGCGAAGCCGTCGAGGACCAAACTATCGACGACGACCAAACTGTCGACGAGGACCAAGCCGTCGACGACCAAACTATCGACGACGACCAAGCCGACGAGGACCGAATCGAGACGGTGGCCGAGGTGCTGGCGGAGCTGGAGGCGCGCGCTGGCACCTCCACGCAGATCGTAGCGGACGCGACGTTGGCCTCTCTCGGCGCGGACTTGGACGCGGAGGATGACGGCGCCCTGGAAGACGAGGCGTCGGTCGCGGAGCTCGACCCCGCCGCCGAGGGCGAGCTTCCAGCCGGCTCCCTCGCGGAGGCCCTCGCCAGCGCCGCACCGCCCCCCAAGGAGACGCCTGAATGAGCCAAGCGGAGAGGAGCTTCCTGAAGGCCGCCTTCCACGGCGTGATCGCCGAGGAGCTCTTGGCCCACTTCCCCAAGCTTCCTCCGGAGCAGGCCCCGGAGGTCGAGCGCCTGCTCGCCGTGCTGACCGACCTGGGTCGCGCCGGACAGCAGCCAGAGCCGACCGTGGACGGAGAGCTGCCCGAGGGGTGGCTCGACGCGGTGGCCCAGGCCGGCCTCTTCGGCACCATGATCCCCAAGGAGTATGGAGGCCTCGGCCTGGGTCGGCTCGCGGACGCGCGCATCCACGAAG
>Ga0100380_10008115_pt1 | contig 10412 bp, 11 predicted proteins | sample CryGeymeta201504_FD_80417 | JGI IMG/M metagenome (GOLD analysis project Ga0100380, IMG submission 80417) | Groundwater microbial communities from Crystal Geyser aquifers in Utah, USA - Crystal Geyser metaG 2015-04 | ecosystem: Environmental > Aquatic > Deep subsurface > Groundwater | place... | reverse complement strand
TAGCAAGTGATAAAAAATCTTTCCAAATGAATGAATGTTATAGAATCGCTACTGAAGAGTGTGATTATTTTAAGTTAAGTGAAAATGATAGTATATTAGAAATGAATAAAGAAATGTATGAAAATGAAATAAGTGTGAATGAAAGTTTAATTATTGAGAAGACCAAAAAACAACAACAATGTAATTTATTAGAAGAAGAAAAGAAAATATTAATAAAGCAAATTTATAATACAAATATATTAAAAACTCAACTTGAAAATAAGGAATTATTATATGAAAATCTACAAGTAAAACTTCAAAATGTAGAATTAGCTTATGAGACTTCAATAAAGGAAAGAAAAAAGATCGATAATGAACTTAGTGACTGTAAAGGAAACATTGAACTTTTAACTAAAAAACTACTTGATGAAAAGGATATTTTAGATAATCTTAAACAAGATAATGACAAAATAAAAAATGAATCAATAGAGAAATCTAAGACATATATAGAAAGAATAGAAAATGAAAAAATCAAAATTGATAAAATGGTTTCTGATACTAGAAAACAACAAACGTTAATAAATGAATTGGAGAAATTATGTGAAATGCATATAGAAATGTATTCAAAAGAAAAAAGTACAAATGAAAGTTTGATTATAGAGAGTACCAAGCAACAACAACAATGTAATTTATTAGAAGAGGAAAAGAAAATATTACTAAATCAAATTGAAATTGCAATGAAATTCAAAACTCAACTTGAAAATAAAGAATTATTATATGAAAAACTTCAAGCAAAACTTCAAAATGTAGAATTAGCTTATGAGACTTCAAAAATAGAAAGAAAAAATATCGATAATGAACTTAGTGATTGTAAAGGAAATATTGAATTTTTAAAGAAAAACCTACTTGATGAAAAGGATACCTCTGAAAAATTCAGAAATTTAATGCAAATAGAGAAAGACAATAATAATTATAAACAAAATATAATGATTTTAAATAAGAACCTTACGGATGAAAAAGGTTTAGTCGATCATAAGTTTAAAAAACTTTTACAGCAAAATAGAAGACAACTAGATGAATTAAATAACCAAAGAAAGGAAGAATATAATAAGATGGCCTTCAACTATAAACTGTTTATAATGATATTGGTTACAATTTTTTCTATTCTTGTAATAAACACTTTAGCCTAAGATAATAATAATGAAATAATAATTTATAATTATTTATAATAATTTATTTAAACAATGAGTATGTATATTTTTATTTTAATTAATAATTAATATTTACTGAATAATATTTGATAAACATTATTGTGTATAATATAATACCTTAAATTCATTTGAATAAATATAATTTTAAATTACTATTATTGTAAGGTATATTTATTAGTGTAATATATTAGTAAAGTATTATATTAAAATAAGTAATTAATCCTTATTCTTTATTTAATTGGGGATTGGGGATTGGGGATTGGGGATTGGGCCCAATCCCCAATCCCCAATCCCCAATCCCCATTATATTTATATTATATTACTTATACTTAATATTAGAAAAATATTATTTAATATCAACAATTACTAACGATTAATAATTAATAAACAAATAATAAACAATTAATAAATATTAATAAACAATTAACAAACTTTTTAATGAAACAAATAAAAGAACATAAAAGTTAAATTATATTCATTAATATAAATTTATTAGTTATTAGATATAAGTTTAAGTTATTTACATTAAAAATTTCTAATTCAAGTCGAAAACTAATTAGAATGAGGTAAACTTCTTACTCATTGTGTCATTTGGTCTGTTTTAATTCAATTATTGCATTAAAGTGAATCTTTTTAAGATTTTCTAAACCAGAAAAGACAGTTTCAAAATTTTGAGCATTGTATAATATCTTCTGGGCACATTTAATTATATCACTTTCAACTATTTTAGAAACCTCACTAAGTCTAGCGGTAAAATTGTCGTTTACATAATCTTCTTTATTAATTTGTTCACATATTTTCATTGCTACGAAGATTGTGCTAGCGGCAAGTAGAGAAGGCTTCTTGGACATAAGATGATAATCATGACAGTTCATTTTTGCCAAATAAATACAGACATGTTTAATTAAATTCATTAAGTTATCATTGCAACTTTTTAAGAATTTATTACCAGCGTCCTTGTCTATTTTTGTATTTTTATCTGTTGGAATATACTCTTTAAGTAATGTTTTGTTAGTAATTTGAAATCCATTTGAGCCAACATAGAATATTTCTTGAATAAATGTATTGATAAAATCCCAAGAGTTTGGCATTCCTAATGTGTAGTTGAGAACTTGAGATATTTCAGCTTCTTTTTCAATTATTTCAGAAATTGATAATTTCTTATGAGATATTTTCTCATAAACAGTTTTGATTCTTAGAGGATAAATATCAACAAATTTCGAGGCCATAAACATAGAAGCAACTCCTATTAAATGTAAGTCTTCTGGATTAAGTTTCTTCTTTGATTTTTTGAAAAAGCTATCCATAATATTGATTGATTCAAAAAATGCCAAGTTATCACATTTATAATTAGTAAAAACTTCGATCATCCAATCTACCATTCGCATTCTCATTCTTTCTGTAATTTTGTGATTATATAAGCATTCATCATTTGCGTATTCTTTTTCGAGAAGGGATTGTATCATACAGTTACCATATTCTTTGTTAACAATATAAGATAGTACTCTTCTTTGTTCTTCGTTAGTAAAAGTAGGTTTGTTTTCTTGATTAATTTTTAGGTTTTCTAGGTTAAGAGAAATGGTTGCAGTTTTTAATGGACTGGGTTCTACTTTTTTAGGCCTTTTTAAATCCTTTAAATTATTAATAGAAATAGCTCTTGATGATAAAGGTTTAAAAACATTTTCTTCAGTTTTAATAATTTTAGCTCCTTTATCATGAGATGAACTTTTCATAATAACGTCATCACCAGGATTAGGCATCTTCTTTTCTTTGCTCTCACTAGTCATTTTGCAATCTTCAAAACTTATCTTCTTCTTAATTCCAGAGTGTCTAGAAGAAATATTACCAGCATTCAAATTTCCATTATTCCTATCGTTTTCGAGGTTTTCTTTAGAAATTTTCGATTTCACTTTTGCTTCTATACTTGTTTTAGAAACATTATTTTGATGTTGTGGTAGTAAGGATCCTTTCTTTACAACTTTAATATTAGTGCAAATACTTTCTTTTCCAAGTAGTTTTGCATTAGGTCTTAGCAAAAGATTTTTAGGCTTAACATTAATAGACATTGACATTAGTTGTTGATTTATTTATATTTAACGTATACTTTTAAATTTATAATTTGAATTATTTCTTATCAGAATACTTAAAATTAAAAATCAGTTATAGAATAAAATGCTTAATACTAACATTATATAACATAGATAAAGCTATTTTTATATATTTTTAAAATCTTTAAAGACATTATCTAGTTTATTATAAGAGTAATCGTCGAAAACTAAATTTAATTCGTCTATTAATTCTTTAAGATTTCTAATTAGTCTAACTTTTGAAATGTTTCTTAGTAAGTTTTCTATTAGTTTCATTATGTATTTTAAATTAATTGTTCGTTTTTCGTATACTTCTGTGATACTCTTTTTATTTGTAAGGATACGTTGATATTCTTCTGGGAGGTTTTCACCGAGAACCTTGATTAGTTGTTAATTATGTTTTAATAAGTTATAATAAGTTATAATAAGCTTTATTTTATTTATAGATTTATATGGATTTATATGTTTATAATGTAAATATAAATGTTATAGTTAAGTTACTTGTGTATCAATTTCTTTAAAAGCTTGAAGCAGTTTAAATTGTTTTTCCACTAAGTAGTTTTTTTCGACAAGGGGGTTTATTATAAGTAGTATTTTAAATATGGATAATGTTTTGATTTGTATATTGAAATCCATATTTTTCTTTCTAAAGTCAGCTTCTTTTGCGAGTTGTTCCTAAATTATTTTATTAAGATATCTTACTTTAATAATTATCAACGGACTAAGAAACAACGTCCTAATTTCACATATTTTATTTTCTATTTTTAGCTCTATTTTCGTTTTTAAAAAGGTACTCTCTAAATAATACACGATCGATTCTTTATTAGTTCTTTCAGGAATATCTGGAATAACTAAACTTAATATTTGATTAATTTCGCTAGTGCTAAAATCTCCCTTTATTGTTAATAAATTCAATGATAAGTCATCTTCTCCTAAAATATTTGTAATATTTTCACTATCAGAGACATCAATCCTTCTATGTAGTGATAAAGCTTTTATTGGGATTTCTATTAAAGTTGCTGTTTTTGGTTTATTTAAAGGAATAAGAGTGCATACAAGATCATCTCCGCATTGTTCATATGTTCTTAGTTTCATCTCTACTTTGTGGCAGTTGTCTTTCAGTTTAAAAGTACATATGTATTTATTTTGATCATTAGTTATTTCGTTGTATTTAACATCTTTAGTCATAATATCAATAATATCGATTTTATAATTTGCGTAGAAAAAGATTAATTCCTATTAAAAGTATTTAGTTAATATATTAGTTATTTATTAGTTAATATAGTAGTTATTTCTTACCATTGGAAATTCTGACTCAAAAGAAAGTAAATATACAGCTTCATCTGGTAGTAATGTAAATTTATGATTTGCTTGGAAAGGGTTTTTTATAATTGGATTCACTGGCGCAAGTTTAGCATTTTCATAGTCGTCCTTTTTTGATTTTAATACTTTTTTGAGTTTAATCATTTCATTAAAGAGTTCTTCAATATTTTTCTAATTGATTAGTGGATTATAAAAGTATAATAAGATGTTTATATGTTGTTTAAGTTATGTTTGTTAATTACTTTAATACTCTTTTTATCAACTACAATTTTTCTGTTTTCTGGAATATCTAGTCTTGGAATAACACTAAACATTAAACCGGAATAAGTCGTCATAATAACTTCAAGATTTTCATCATATTTAAATTTTCCGACATCAAAGCCAGTTAGTAATTCTTTTGTATTATACGTAGAATAAAAATAATTATCCATAATTGTTTGTCCAGTAGAGTAAATATCGATATCTCCGTTCGATCTTATTAATAATATTTCATTTGTTCCTAATAAAGTTAACTATAATTTATTTACCATCAAAATTAATATCAAAAGTCCTTATTGACACAACTTCGGATTTGTTTATATTTTCTACTTCCCATAATATCTTTGGTTTTGCCTCTTTTTCTAAATTAAGTAAACCAATATTCCCTAGCAATGTTCCATATACATAATAATTATCTGTTGTGTCGTTAGTAGATTTACGGTATTGATGTATGTAAGTAGGTTGTGAACTAGTTGAAATTGAATAGATCATATTTGCACTTTGAATTGCCTTTATTTTACTATCAGCCGAGCCCATTAAAACAATAGGATTTAGTTTTCCAAATAGTTCACTTACACATAAAGATGTAATTCCAGTTTCGTTATCAAAACTACCGACCTCTTGAGAAACATTACCGAATTGATAATGACCTAAGTAGCTATTCTTAAAATAAATAATAAATAATTAGATTGATACAATTATTTATAGTCTATAGTAAAGTTATTTAATTATACATACTGAAACTGTCCAGATATTACTATCTATTACACGAAAATTTGTTATTGTATCAGCTATATCATACTCAATTTTACTAAATTCCTATATATAATTCTCATATTTTTAGTTTACCTTACAATTTGGCGTTGTCATATAAGTAGTATTAGAAAAGGAAAAGAATATACGTTCTTTCCCACCGAATGTAGTAAAATCTATCGCTGTTATTTCTTTAGGATAAGGATTTGTTTTTGCCTTTACTTCTGGCTCGTCTTTTTTATGTTCGCATACATAAACAATTCCTCTTGTGTCTCCGATGCAGACTGCCTGGGGTTTACCTGGTTTTTCAGGTGGAAGTAATTCAATACAGTTTCGGTTTATACTTCCTACTGTTATATAAGAACTTTTTTGAAAATTAAACTTGTCATCGATGACATCTCCATCCATTTGAAAAATAAATTGTTTAAATTGATTAAATTTTTATGTTAAATTTAATTATATAATTATATATTTTATTAATAAAATTTATTCTATTACTTGAATATAATAATTAATGATTTAATAAAATAACTTTTGATTAATAAGTTTATATTAGATTATATTAGTAAAATAATTTATTTGCATAAAACAATGTTTATTGTGTTTATTGTTTCAAAGTGAAACAATAATTAAAATATATATTATTTATATTCGTTGATTAGTTGTAATGTTTTTTGCTTTTTTCAATCTTCCAGGAGTACTCTCTGTCATCTTTGTCTTCGTCATCCTCGGAATCATCATTATGTTTTGGTTTCTTTTTAACGTGATGCTCTTCTTCCTCTTCGTCGTTTGGATCATCCATTAGCTCGGATTTAATAACTCCTAAGCTTGATAAAAACCATTCAACTTCTACAAATTTAAGTTAATAATTTAATAATTAGTTAGTAATGTTATATAGTTTAATGGATTAGTTAAAGTTACTTACTTTTCCAGTTCATTTTTTTGCCACCCAAAAACTCTGGAGCTGGAATAAATTGTTTATACATTGATCCATTTCTATATATAATTAATCCTGGAACATCTTCATCTCTATAATTCTCAATGCAATTAGTAGCAACAATTTTCATAAACTTGACTAAAGGGTATTTTTGTGCTACGTTCTCAAGGATCTTTCCTAATATATTTGATAAGTCGTTAAATGTTTGATATAAATGTAAAACGACAAAGACATCTTTAGGTGCTCCGTTAACTTCTTGCATCCAATCTTGTTTTCTGAGTTCGAAAAGGAAACCGTATTTAGGTTTTGATGCGTATTCTTTCATCTCTGCTAGTCTTTTTTCTTTATACATTTGTAAAACTTTTTCATCTTCATCATTATTCTCTTCTAACTTGTTTAGTTGGTCGATACTCTTTTTTTCTAAAGGATCATAACTCTCAGCTATTTCTATAGCTATTTTTTCTATTTCGTCCTTGTTCATTTCTTTAGGTCTTGGTAAATAATTTCCTAATTTGACATGAATGTCTTCCCATTCGCTTGTAACATTGTAAGCCATTTTTTTATATTAAAATTATTATAATAATATTTTGACATTGTATTTATTATTGCTTAGTTTATTACAATTATTAACAATATATAATTTATATTTATTATAATTTGTAATAAATAAAATCTTATCATGTAGTTGAAAAACAAAATTAACATGTATTATCTTTTAACTTTTTAACTTTTTAACTAATTAAAACTAAATAATCCTCTAATATTAAAATTGAAAACTATATTATTCTTGTTAAAATATTTACGATAATAAACTCCTAATAAAAGTAAAAAATTAATTTAATATATAATTAACTTTTTAATTTCTTATTACATTATTATTCTATTTAATACAATATAACATAATTATACAAATAATATAATATGATTAATATAATTAAATTTATTTTAAATTTAAATTCAAACACAATAATAATTAAAATAATTGAATAATAAACATTAAATCAAATAACATTATTACAATTCTTAATAATGGACAACCCAACCAACACAAACACACAAAATAAAACTCAAGATACTTACAAACCTGAAATCGTCGAGACTTTTCCAAACCTCCTAAGCGCAAAATATAGTAAAAAAAGAAAAGCAGAAATTCCAATTAGTTCAAAGCTTTCACAAGCTAACTTAAAAAAGGCAAAGGTTTCTTCTCAATACTCAACACAAGAAGAACAACCAAACAATAATAACTCTATAAAGTTCAACAAAAGATCATGTTCTATTAATACAACTAATGGAAGGCTAAAAGAGTTAAAGCCAATGATAAGTAAAGACTCCAAACCAATATTAGGTAGTAGATCTGTAAAGCAAAATGGTCTAAATAACTTATCACATCTAAATACTAATAAGGATAGTCTTGAGTATTTTATAGAACAAGAAAAGCAATATATAGAGAAGATACTAAAAGAAAATGAAGAAACAGACAACATCAAGTTAAATATTGTAAGGAATTTACAACAGAAAGAGCTTGAGCAGATTGAAATAGAATTCCTAATGGAAAGTATAGAAGAATTTAAAGCTGATAGTACTCAATATAAAGAAGATAAACATAAAAAAGTATTAATAGCATCAAGTACCGAAGAGTATCTATCAGAATCAATTGAGAAGATCGAAAAATTATGTAACGATTTACAAAAGACAAAATTAGTATTAATTGGTAATAATAATTTGAAGAGTCAAGAAATTGAAGAAGAAAAGGAAAAGGTAAGAGTTAAATTAATGCTTTATATTATAATTATATAACATATTAATTATTAAAGGCTGAAATAAATGCTAACAAGTTGTTTGAACTGGAATCAAAGTCTGATACAATTACATATGATATTTATAAATTAAAGGAGAGTATTAAAGAGTAAGTTTTAGACACTCCTAGTTATTTTTTTATTTTATTCATTTTTAATAATTAATTGTTAGGTTAACTCTGAATAGTAAGATAATTGAAAGACAAAAAAGAGAATGTATTGAAAAGCAACAAGAGAATTTGGCATCAAGGTTATTAATATTTAATCAAAACTTATTATTAAGACCATTATACAAAAAATACTTCATATATCGAGGATTCGAAAGGAATGGAATTGATATCAACTCCAACTCAAATAAAAATACTTACACTAACAACCATAATCCTAACCTAATCAACAATCACGACATAGACACAATTATGAATACTAACACCAACCAACCTACAACAAGGAGTCAAACTCCTAACAAAACACAGAATCAAACAAACACTCAAACCTACCAAACACACCAATCACAACCCAAACTAAAAAAGCAACTCGAAAAGGTAAAGCTATCCGACTACAGAAAAGCCTTAAGCATTCGAGAAAATGGTAATAACACAGAAACAATAAGTATTAAATTTGACTATATTATTAGTCTTCTCGATAACAAATACGAAGAGCTTAAATTTACAAATGAAGACAAATTTTGCAAAGACGAACTAACAAATATTTTCCTTACTTATATAAATAGAATTACTTCATTAGAAAAACCTAAAGATATGTTTATTCTATACTTAAACAAATCAACCAATTTAGAAATAGAACGACCGAAGTATATAGAACAACTAGAAGATATCTTTAATATCATTGGTGAAAAGGAAGCTTGGTTTTACTCTATTAAAATGTTATTTGGATTTAAAACTGGTAGTCAGACTACTCATGAAATACTTAAGGATACAGAAATTAGTAACAAAAAGGATAACTTTATTTCATTGAAAAATGTTGACTATACAAAGTCATTAGGATTATTATTAACATTGACTAATGTAAGGACTAAATCAAAGATGAAGTTTTTAAATATTAATTATACGCAATCAAATGTGAATTACATAAATTATATTCTTACAAAATTAAATGATGTTAATATACCAAAGAAGAAAAAGGATAAATCAACAGCAAAAAAGAAGAAAGTGAATGCAGAAATGAAACAGTTACTTGAGGAAATATCATTCGATTCGAATTTATATTATACTACTTTTGTAGATATTAATGTTGGTGATAATGACTTTGAAAATGAAGAATTTAAAGAAATAATATTTAATTTGTAAATTAATTACTATTTATAAATTAGTATAAATATGTATTAATAAAGTAATTTAAAATATTATTGTAATATTATGAATTAATTATTAATTACTACTTTTTTTAAATTCAAATTGAAAATAATCATTTGAACACTCATAAAAATTCAAACTTATAGTAAAAGATTTTACTATTTCTATCATTTAAATTATCCAAGATAAAATTACCATCATTTTATGTTTATAATTATTATTTTTACTTATAATATTAAACTAATAATTTCATATATTAATAATTATGTATTATAAGTTATAAATTATATTATATAAATTAATATAGTATGTTAACTTAATTTATAAATTTTATTATCAATATAGGTAATATAATTATATTTAATGATCTAAAAATATCTTTACTCCTTTTATAATCCAATAATCTTCATCTTTGACTTCATGATTATATTGCAAACAAATATATGTTAACGGATCCATATTTTCAAAATCATCTTGAATGTTCTTATTATAAATTGGAACATTAATAAAACCTTTATCGATTAGCTTTTCTTCTAAATGTTCTAAATCAACCAACTTATAAGTAATTCCAATATAAGGCAATACTGTCGTATCATTATTATCTACTTCTGTTATATCCAACATCATCTTCTCTTTGTTGTAAATAGCATTCTCAATCACAAATCCGTTTATATAGAAGTAATCATTCTCTACAATAATACTTTTCTCATCAGTAAAGTTTGTCATAACTAATTTTAGTTCGATTTCTTCTG
>Ga0100380_10008110_pt1 | contig 10414 bp, 11 predicted proteins | sample CryGeymeta201504_FD_80417 | JGI IMG/M metagenome (GOLD analysis project Ga0100380, IMG submission 80417) | Groundwater microbial communities from Crystal Geyser aquifers in Utah, USA - Crystal Geyser metaG 2015-04 | ecosystem: Environmental > Aquatic > Deep subsurface > Groundwater | place... | reverse complement strand
TAGCTCTCCACGATTTAAAAATATTACATAGAGATTTAAAAGTATTTATAAATTAATAATATTATTATAAAGAGTGCGAATGTGTTTTTATTTAATGATGGCTGTGCTAAGTTAGGTGATTTAAATGTTTCAAAAGTTGCTAAAAGAAGTTTAGCTTACACACAAACGGGCACGCCGTATTACGCAAGGTAACTTATTAAAGCAATTAAATCTAATATTACTTAATAATCTTAATAATGAAATTAATATAATGTAATACTTATTATAATTATTTATTTAATTTTAATAGTCCTGAAGTTTGGAAAGATCAACCTTATGACTCTAAGTCAGACATTTGGTCGTTAGGATGTGTGTTATATGAGATGATTACGCTTAAACCTCCTTTTAGGGCAGCTGAAATGGAAGGATTATATAATAAAGTAATTAAAGGACAGTTTTCAAAGATTCCCGATAGATTTTCTCAAGAATTGGCTGAAGTAGTTAAACTACTCTTAAAAGTCGAACCTGAATCAAGACCAAATTGTGGTAATTAAACTAATATATACTATATACTTTACAATTTATATGCTATATTATGTTATGTTCTTACTAAAATATTTATTAATTATTAGATCAAATTTTAAGACACCATATAATACAAAAGAAAATCGAGCTTATTAATAAAGTTAATGATGATGAAATTCAAGACCAACTACTTCAAACAATAAAAATACCAAAAAATATGCTTAATCTGACTGACAAACTCCCACAGGCCAATTATGATAAAGCAATTAATATCACTAAGAAAAATCAATCCTTTCCTAAAATTAATGAAATTGACGCTGTTAAAGTAAAGAAAAAGAAGATGAAAACAGTTATAGAAACAGATAGAAATCACATCGATTATATAGAAAGACATGAAGAAAGTAAAGAGGCCCGATTACGATCTCCTGTTCGACAACCAGATCAATATGATTACTTACCAATGAAGAAGAATATAAAAAATCCTTCAAGTAGAAACTCACCTTCTCCAGAAAAAATATACGAAAGAAACAATAAAGAAAATATATTACCAAGTATTCATAGAAATGGTAGTATGGATCTACGTTATGACTATAGTAATAATAGAAATCATGATAGTGAAGTGAGTCGACTTAATAAAAATTTATTAAATGAAGGAAATAAAATTATGAGAAGTGTTTCACCACAAAAACAGAATATTAATGAAATTTATAAAGTTTATGCACCGTATTTGAAATTAAATAAAAATATTATTAAAAAGTATTTAAAGAATAATAATGATAAGTCATACGTAAAGAATCTTGAAAAGTATTATAATTTTGACAATAATAATCATAAGCAAATTGGAAATCCAAAACTAGAGTTATATGGTAATAATCCAAGTAATCATAATAATGCTAGAATAATTCAAAATAGAAAGTTAAGTCCATTACAAAGGAAATAATATGTATAATTTATGATGTATGTATAATTAAATTGAAATATAATAACATAATATGTAAATATGTAAGGTTATAATTATATAAAGTAAAAAAAGTAGTTTAATATATTTAATCTTATTAAATAATAAAATTCTTACATAAATGAATATTTTATTTACAATACTCAATATATAGTATATTGAAATATTATTATTCATGTTAATTCTAATTTCAAATATTAATACAAATATGAAATCTTTTATTGTAATACACTACAACAACTTTAATAATCTATATTATTCTATCTATATTATTCATATTTTAAATAATTTCCAAAATAAAAGTGTTGCATTATTGGAAACTTTTTAAATACTTCATCAATATACATTTTAACTAGACCTTTTGCAACCTAATATAGATATTAATATGTTAAAATTAATATACTTTATCCCAATTGGGCACTGCACTAATATCATTAAGTAATGGTGAATGTTCTCCGAAATGCGATGCTTTTTTAACCTAAAGATTGATTTAAATATTATATATAATTATAAATACCGATTTGATAAATTTAATACACCCAAGATAAATATAATCATCATAATATAGATCTACTATTTTATCAACATGTATTGAATCAGGAAATATCTCACTATGATTAATTAATTCACTTGCCCCAAATGCAAATGGAAGAAAATGATAATCATCAAGCCCCCATACACCATGTGAGCCGGCTGGTTCTAAGTTATAAGTGGTCTGAAGTTTTCTCATGAGCATCAAATATCTGAGAATAATGTATATTAGCTAACAATATTTTACTTATAAAACACATGATGAACCATTACTCTTAAATCTTCTTCGCTATATTTATTAATCTCATGTAGTATCAATAAGATACATAGGAAATTAAGTTCATGGCCAGTTCCATAATCTACACGCTTTTCGTTACCGAAGGCCTCAGAAAAATAAGGTTTTAACTCTTGAGCTAAGTCAGGAGTCTCTTTAGGAATAACATCAACAATTAAAGTGTCATATTCCTAATAATAAAATGAATATTATTAAATAGGATTATTGTAAAGATATGTTACTTACTTTATGAAAATTTTCATACCAGGATTTAAAAGCTTTGTTTCCAAATCGCATTGGTTGTTGAATTGGAGGAAAGTTATCAACCATTACATCAAGTTTATCAAGAAATGCTAATAAATTATCAAATTTCTTTAAAATTTAATTAGGTTTTGATATTTACATTTCCTTTATCACATGTTTTTCTTGATTTAGATGTTACTACTTTTTGTAATAGTGTTATGAAGTCAAGAATTTTAGTCATTGTTTTTCCATTGAGAAACTTTCCCATCATCATTTCGCTTTTTATCATTTTTGTTGGAATAATTTTATCCATTTATATAATATTAATATAGTAATGAGTGTTGTCAATTAATATAGTAATGAATGTCAAATAATCTTAATTAAATTTAATTAATACAAATTAATGTGGTAATAGTAATTATATTTACTACTTTAAATGTTAGTATTAAATTTATATTCAAATTTTAAATAAATAATAATAATTTTATTATTTAAATGTATATCTAAACTAAAATTTATATAAAATAATGGAAGAGTAAGAAGTTTAACAAACTCAATACTTGAACATTAATGGCATATAAGGTAATAAATTTATCTATATATTATTATATGATGACCACAGTTCTGCTTCTGAATATTTTTGAAGACTACTGACCAATTACTGATCATATTATAAAACTTTAATTAATTGTTTTAAAATTATCCTAATTATTTTTTAGATCAAGCTAAGTCTCTAAGTCTTTAAGTCTTGAATATTTTACCTTCAAAGCCTAATAAACTCGATGAGTAAACTCTAGAATGATCTTTTGCCGCCTACAATGTTTCGAATATTACAGGTAAACTAATTAATCCTTTATTATATATGTTATATCCGTAAATGATGACAAACCTTTTCACTCACTATGAAATCTTTTATGATTCTCAAACGAGTCATTTCCCTGATTAACTTAAAGCTTAATCTTATTTATTTACTTATTAATGCTTATATCTAATATTAATTATTTTAGGTTGTCTAAAGCTTCCTTTTCAGTTTGAAACAAATATAAAAAGCAACAAAAATGGGCTTAGTAAAAATGATGATGACAGTATGGTGAATCTCAGTGACTGCTACAAATTCTACGCGTTTTGCGTAGTTTCTAAAGCAACTATGATCGGTTTATCCTTGCTCTGAATTTTTACAAAGCTCATTGAGCTTTCCTAGAAACCATAAAAATGTAAGTAAACTATTTATATTTTAATTAATTAATATGATGAAATTACAACTGACACCTCTTGACCGAGCAATTGCTATGATCACACACTATTTCTGATTATATTTATATATACTAATTATATTTTGTCTTAATATATTAACTTTTTTATTAGGTTTTGCACTTATGAGAAAGTAGTAACCTCTGGAAGAAGCTGTAATAAGCTTTTTTGAGTCTCTACTCTGATTGTCTCAAAGAAACATTATGGTTTTAGGATTTAGTTTAAATTAATATATTAATATGTATTTAAAAAATTATATTTTATTATTCTTAGCTTATATATTAACTTATTATATTTATATAATATATAAATAATATATTATTATAATATTATTAAAATTAATAATAGAAAATTAATAGAAAATAAAAAATATGAGTTTAAATTAAATTATAAACCTCACTAATAAATATATCTAAAACACATTAAATTAATAGATTATTCACAGTCACATTACTCTGATACTATACATTGTATTGCAAATATTTGTAATGTTCTGAATTAATTGTACAAAGACAAAGTTGTATATGAACCAGCTACTTTTGTTTGAGTATATCAAACCAATGATGATTCAAAATTCCTTCTATGTCTATTCGTTCTTCAGGATTTAAGGTTAAACATCTTGTTATAAGGTCTTTCAATTCTTTACTTTTTGAGTTTAAATTTTCAATATAAGATTGATTTTTAAAATCTAAGTTGTATGAATCTTTGTTTTTGCTTTTCGCTGCAGAAAACGGATACTTTCCGAAAACAATATAATAAACCGTTATTCCAAAACTCCATATGTCTATTTTGTTATTATATGCTTTTTTATGAATTATCTCTGGAGCTACAAATAAAAAGGTGCCTCCTATTTCATTTAGATTTTCTAACTTTCCTAATGTTTTCGATAGTCCAAAGTCTGTTATTTTTACTGTAATGTTATCATCATTTGTATAAGAACTTATAATAATATTACCAGGCTTTAAATCTCTATGAACAATACCAATACTATGTAAATATCTAATACCTTCAGCAATTTGATGAACAATATTAGCTACATTCTTCTCTTTAAGATTAAACTTCTTATTCTTTAAATACTTCCCAAGACTTCCATATTTAAGGTACTCCATTACTATAAAACTATACTCAGAATTATCAAAAGTATCAATAAATTTAACTATATTCGGATGATTAAGAGACTTCATAATATCAATCTCTGACTTAATGTCTATCCATTTTGATTTACCTTCTACACTTTTTTCTACAACTTTAATTGCTACTGCTTTTTTAGTACTTAACTCCTGGGAGCAGAATACTTTACCTTGACCTCCTTCTCCTTTAAGCGATGCCATCTCATAGTGATCAAATATATTTCTATAGTCAAGAGACCATCTTAAGTAATCTCCCCAGTCGTTAATAACGTTAAAATCTTTATGATAAAATGTTTCTGTTTTCTCATTAGGAAATATAATAGTAAACGACCAATACTTTTGATTTTTGAGCTTAATAAACTTTTTCTTCTTAATAAAACTTCCAAATAATAAATTTGACTTGAAGAAACGAGTATTTTTTTTATCATCATAATAGTAAAGAGTATCGTTATTAAAAATTTTAATATAAATCTTAGTCATTTTCTGTATATTTGCACTTTCGTACGTGGAGATATAAAACGATCCTTCTTTTGTTAATTGGTCTTTTTCAAAATTATCATATTCTACTTTATAGTTTTTAAAGCTTGAGTTATCTTTAGGATTTAACTCTAGTTTTATACTATTAGAAATTTGATGAGTATTGTCATACCTTTTTGTTAGGATTGGGCTTAGCTTAGGGTCTATGTGAATAATTTCTGTATTGTGTTTACGTTTAAGTTTCTTCGTATGGTCGATATCCTCTGCTATGATGTTAATTAACTCCTTTGGGTTTGTAATAGTATCACCGTCTTCATTCGAACCAGTTTTAATAGGTGAAGAAATATCAGCTGTTTTTTCTAGAAGGCTGTTTGATGGTTTGATAAACTTTGCTAATGATTTTGAAAAAAATATAGGAATATTATCATAAAGAAACTTAAGAAACGTTGTCAATATATTATTATTATTTTCTAAATAAGCTTTTGTAAATGAAAAAATGTCTATATTATTATGAAAATTCTCACTAAAACTGTCAATCTGTTGTTTTACATTAATTGTTAAGTAATTTGAAGAATCTGAATAGTCATTATTAATTTTATCCGAAATTATCAAATTTGAAGGTAAATACGACATAAGCATTAACAAATCAGATATTAATATATTACCATCTTTATCGAAATCAAAAATGTCGAAAAGAAGCCTACATATTTGCTCTGAAGTTCCAAATTTTAAAGTCATAAATGGATTAGCTAATTCATTGAATGATAATTCATTAGTATTTCTAATATTAAAACAATTAAACATCTTCTCTGCTATCTTGATCGGAATAAGTTGAGTATACTTATAGAAATTAACCCTCTTCACTATTTTTTCATTTTGAGTTTTACTCTCAGAGGAATAGTCCTGAAAAACCAGTTTTATCCGGAATTCAAACTCAGCCTGATCACTTTTACTTGTCTCTATTGTATAGTTTATTTTATTTTCGTTTAGCTTTATCATATTTATTTTTCGACTATACTTAGTTTTACCAATTATATAATATTATTAAACTGTAATATAATATATTAAAAATGTATGTTTATAGTAATATTATTTGATGTAACATAAAAAATTAGTTTCATATAATACTTAAGAATAACATGATTAAAGGACTTCTAATGACTTTCTTGCAATTTAAACTAATGATTAAATATATAAAGTCGTTTATAATTCTTACATATTGTTTATTATTTAAAATTAAAGTAAAAATAAAATTGGTATAAGTTAATGAATTCATTTATTGATTGATTAAAAGAATGTATTTTTAAATTATTGTAATTTTATTTATGTATGTTTAAGAATATTTATTTATGTATGTTTAATTAATTTTTATTATTTAAGTTTTATTATGTATGTTTAAGAATATTTATTTATGTATGTTTAATTAATTAATTAATTATTATTTATGTATGTTTGAATAATTATATTTATGTATGTTTAATTTATTATATTTATATATATGTCTAATTCAGGAAATTAATTATAATAATAAGGGGAATAGTTTTAATTACATATACATAATATATATTAATATTCTAAATGTAATTATTTTCTGCATTATTCTGATTATTATGCTGATGAATAACTGTCTTCCATTATATATTTATATTTATTGTCTTTGGATATAACTTGCTATAACTTGTTATAACTTGTTACAATTTACACTCCTAATAAAATAATTAAAAAGTTAATTTCAAAGAATTTAATACTATATTATACTATTTCGAATAGTGTTTATAACTAATTTCACTATAACTAATATATTCTTTTTATTTTTTTAATTATTAATAACTAACAATATTATTTATCCTCATAATAAGTATATATATTTTATATAAAATATTTAAATTATTTGAATTATTCAATTTTAATTTAAATGGATACAAAATCAGGTAAAATTTTAAATAAAATTAGGAGTAACTAAGGAAGAACTCACTAAAATTAAAACTGTTTTAGAGCAAATTGAAACTGATCCAAAGGCTTATGAATTTATTGAACCTGTTGATCATGTTGGACTAGGTTTAGTTGACTACCTTACGATAGTCAAAACACCTATGGACATTTCAACAATTAGAGTACTTTTAGTTTTTAATTAAAAATAAAGAAAAAACTTAAATCTCAGAAATATTCATCTGTTCAGCAAGTTATAGATGATATTATGCTCATTTGGCAAAATTGTAAAAAGTATAATATGGAAGGATCAGTAAGAAATTTTAACTAATATAGGAAATTTATAAAATGGCTGATGGATTAGAAAAATCATCGAAAAAACTAATAGATAAATATTTAAAAATTAAGCCACCAACAGCTGCAACTGTACCTAAAAAAACTAATTTTCCAAATTATAATCAAACTCAAGAAACAAAAGAAGAGGCGAAGTAATAAATTAATTTAAAATATTTTAGTGACTCAGACAATTTCGATGATGATGAGAATAATAACCCTGATAGATTAACAATTCAAGAGAAGTTACAATTAACTGATAGAGTAAAGAAATTATCAAATGATGGACTAGCTGCAGTATAATTATTTATTATATAATATAATATTTAGTTAGTAAGATTAGTTCAAAAAGAGTGCGGAAATGCTATTGAAGATTTAGACTCAGAAAGATTGCAAATTAGAGTCGATTTATTAGATAAAAAAACTTATTTTCAAATATCTCAGTATAATAAAAATATTTAATAGTTAATATAGATTAATTGATACTTTCTTGAAGGTAAGAGAAACTCATGCTGAGAACGCGGGAAAGAAACAAACTGCTGAGTAATAGATTTTCACTAGATAAAAGTTGTGAGTTATGAGTTTAAATTTTGATTTGTGTGAAATAATAATAAATTTATTAAATTTAATAATCTTATAATCTTTAATAGAAAATACTTATTTATAATAAACATTATTTATTCTTATTAAATATATATTATTCAAAATTTTAGATTTTATATTTTAATATTTTAATGTTTTGTAATATTCATAATTACCTCTTAGAGAATTATTATATATTTTATTACTTTAATATATTTTAATTAAAAATGAATTCAACGTCATACGACTTTGATTTATTTGTCATAGGAGGTGGCTCTGGTGGCTTAGCCTGCGCAAAAGAGGCGGCTTTGTTGGGAAAAAAAGTAGCATTAGCTGATTATATAATTCCAACAAGTCACGGAACTAAATGGGGACTTGGTGGTACTTGTGTTAACGTAGGATGTATCCCTAAAAAATTAATGCATTATGCAGGAATAGTTGCTGAACATTCAAAAGAGCATCCATTTATTGGATTCGGAGAAGCTTTTAACAAAAAAAATCACAGCTGGGAAGTTATGAGAGAAAATGTTCAAAATTACATACATGTAATATAATATTTTTATATTTTAATATATAGAAACTTAATTTTGGATATAAAAAACAATTGAGAGAGAAAGGAGTTACATATTACAATAAATACGCTGTCACACTTGATAACCATACTCTTCTTCTTACTCAAGGATCGGGTCACGAAGAAAAAGTTACCGCAGATAAAATACTTATTGCTGTCGGAGGAAGACCTAATTTTCAAAATATTCCTGGAGCAGAAGAATTCGGTATTAGCAGTGATGATATATTCTCATTAGAAAAAAGCCCCGGAAAAACATTGGTAGTTGGTGCATCATATATCGCCTTAGTAAATTATAATTATAATTATATTATTTAACTAATACTAACTATTATATAGGAATGTGGAGGTTTTTTAAATTCTCTTGGCTATGATGTTTCTATTATGGTCAGATCAATATTATTAAGAGGCTTCGATCAAGATATGGCTCAAAGAATAGATGACCATATGTCTAAACATGGTGTAAATTTCATTAGAGATACAGAACCAACTAAATTTACTAAAACAAAAGAAGGAAAGATACTCGCATCAGGAGTAAATTCCCAAACAAAAGAAGTATTTCAGGCAGAATATGACACAGTTTTATTTGCTATTGGAAGATATGCAGTAACTAGTAAAGTTGGATTAGATAAAATTGGAGTTAAAATGGGAAAAGACGGAAAGGTTATTGTAGATGATTACGAACAATCAAATATTGATAATATTTACTCTATTGGTGATTGTGCTAGTGGAAGGCCAGAATTGACCCCACCTGCTATTATGGTAATATAGTTTATTTATAGTAATTATATAGGCTGGTAAATTATTAGCAAGAAGACTTTATGGAGATTCACAAGTAAAAATGGATTATGTTAATATCGCAACTACTGTTTTTACTCCATTAGAGTATGGAGCATGTGGATTAAGTGAGGAACAAGCAGAAAAAGAGTAATGATAAAAATTAATAAATTATTGTTAATGTTAATAATATTAATTATAATTTAACTTAGATTGGGTAAAGAAAGAATAGTTGTTTATCATTCAAGCTTTACTCCTTTAGAATGGAATTATAATATGGAAGATCAAGACGAAGGTTATTGCAAAATTATTGTGGATCTTGCATACGATAAAAAAGTTGTTGGTTTCCATATTCTAGCTCCTAATGCCGGAGAAATTACTCAAGGTATAGGTTTAGCTATGAAAATTGGAGTAACTAAGGACCAATTAGATACCACTGTTGGAATTCACCCAACTGTTGCAGAGGTAAATTAACAACTAAATAAACATTATAATAAACTATTTAGGAATATTGCAACCTTACATCTATAAAAGGACAAGATGAAGGAAAAAAAGAAGGTTGTTGAGGTTAAATTTTTAGTCGAAAGACTGAGATTTAAACTTAGATAAAAATGATAAGTAGCTTTGTGAAAGTTTTATACTAAACTACATTTTGTAGAGGTATATTTCTGATTACTACTTACTAGTTATAATTAATAATTTAATAAATTCAATTAAATTAAATTAGATTTTTATTGGTATTATGTTATTACTTACAAATATTTAAATATTTTTAATGTTTTTAGTATATCTTATATGGGGATTGGGGATTGGGGATTGGGGATTGGGCCCAATCCCCAATCCCCAATCCCCAATCC
>Ga0100380_10008109_pt1 | contig 10415 bp, 8 predicted proteins | sample CryGeymeta201504_FD_80417 | JGI IMG/M metagenome (GOLD analysis project Ga0100380, IMG submission 80417) | Groundwater microbial communities from Crystal Geyser aquifers in Utah, USA - Crystal Geyser metaG 2015-04 | ecosystem: Environmental > Aquatic > Deep subsurface > Groundwater | place: USA... | reverse complement strand
GCCCTAAATTCTATTCATATACTCCAAAATCAAGCAACTTGACAAAGATTTTGTGAGCTCTGACATAGTGGTGATTCATGAGTTGATTCCACATTTGCATGGGCTGTGAGAGAGAAGGGAAGGGGCAGAGTTGGTGAAGGGCAAGTACAGAATTCCTGTATACCATGAAACGGTAGCTTATTTATGCGAAATGCTCATAGTCTTCATAGAGGCATGAAAGGTAGGCATTGGTAAAGTCGATGTGTACTTGCAGACACTAGAAGAAAAACGTGATAGTTTCTTAGTTTTGAGGGAAAAGAGCTTCCTCTTCCATGGGTGTATCCATGTTTCCACAGGCCATCTTGACCTGGAAGACAGTTTTACACTAAGGGGCCATAGTTTACCTTACCATGGGCGGCAACTGAAGGGTAGGGTCAAAAACTGCACTTCTAATTTCCTAGAAGTCATTCTAAAACATTTGTTGTCCTTTGCTGAGCAGTTGGCCATAATTTGACAGCAATTGCCCAAGACAGGCTGGTGGCAGTATTCTGGAAACATTGTTGGCTCTTTCTTCTTTGAGCAGATTGAGGTCCATTTTATCGTAGTGAATATAGTAGTATGTCCTATCCACTTGTTAGCAAAGGCAAATAAAAAGTTTACCCCGGATGAGTTGCGCCAGATGGGAATATTCTGATTGGTGTTGGATGGCTTCCAGAAGGTTGGAGAGCTAGTTGTTATCGAGGGCGGAGAGGATAGACTGAGCTGCTTTGTTGAAGGTGTAGTTGTTGAAAAGACTCAGCAGATTGCAGTTGTTGCTCATTTGTATCAGACAATAATATTTTTACATAAGAGAATTTTGTCGGCTTTCTTATAATTACTGATCTGATTAATTCTTTTGTTATAATTCCTACTCAGGAGTAGCACAGGCGTCAGGAAATAAAACATAAAAATTAATTACCAGAGCTGAAGCCGGCATTGGCAATTTGGGATTATATGGTTTACTAATAAAATAATAATGATAGAGAGGCAGCTCTATAGGGAGTTTATTGAGGAGCAAGGGTTTATAGAGTCGGGAACAGCCGAGTAGTGGGGCTATAAGATAAATGCTGGGTAGTACATTCCAGCAAAGAAAAGACTAGTGCATAACATCAAAGTCAGCAAAATTGATCCTATCAAGCATGTCCAGTCTTTACCCCGATCGAAAGCTCTTCTTAAAATAGATGAGGATCTACTAATGCTACAGAACGAAAAGAAATTGAATGAGCTCACAGAAAAAGCCAAAGAGGCTGCTGACAAAGGATAGGATGGCGCTGATATGTAAAGTGCTGCCATCAAGATGATGAACCAATGCTTCTAGTAGTACAATTTTTTGCTTGAGCACCGGCACATAATTGAGAAAAATAGTGAACGGGCAAGGAAAATGTTGGGAATAAAGAAGACAAAGCTTGAGCTTATCACTGAATAAATTGCTCATCTCAGGGATAAAATAGGAAGATCAAGCTTTTCAGAGGTCATCGATATTAATAAAAAAATAGCTCAGCTTTACAGATAGTATGAAAAAAATATCAACCTGGCAAAGGAGCCAACCGAAAAAACAAGGTCCCTAATGATTCCTTCACCTCATAGAGCTAGAACTTAGGTCTCTGGAATAACAAATCTCAGCAATTTCAATTCTAGTAAATTTTCTCCCCGAAAATTTACTCAAAATAAGAGTAGTTCCAATCAATCACAACATGCCAAGTCGGGCAAAAGGAAAGACAAACTTGTGTAGGTAAAAGATTTTACAATCATGCAATAGCTGAAGGAAAGTTAGTCAGGAGACGATACATGTACTTTGAAAAAATCTCTAGATATGAGATAAAACCCAGCACCTTCTCTTAGGCTCATTCAGCCGACCCAGCCACAGTCACTTTTCCTCGGTCGAAAATTCATGAAACTCAAGAAAAAAAATACAGACTAGGAAGGGAGGAAGAGACTCTATACTGTGAAAGAAAAGACATAAAAGAGGTAGAAACCCAAGGTCAAAATGAGTGAGACTGTGGCATAGAATTTTGTGAGCAAGGAATGGATGAACAAAGGAAGTGCTCTGGATAAGGAGGTGTAATTCATAGAAGATGTAATAGATGTCTGGAAACATAGGGTTGACTCAAACAGATAGAAAAATCTGAAAAACCTTCACAAATTTATGACTCCAAAAAAGGAGAGCCGTAAAAAAGCTATCAAAGATTCACAAGCTTCAGACTAGGAAATAAAAAACAATGAACGACTACAGAAGGCGAAAAGAATGTTAAAGTATCAGATGGAAGAGCTTAAACAAGACCTTGCTGGGAAGGAGAAAATTCTCTCACTGATGATCAAAAAGAGGCAAAGCAGGTTTACGAAGGTTCCTGGGACTCAACTGCTGAAAATAAACAATCCATGCTAAGCTGCCAAAGTTTACCTGGGAACTGCAGAACGTCGGAACTCCGAGATGCGAGATACCCGAAGATCCTCATGCTATAGTTTTTAACAATAGCAAAAGTATGTGCTCACAGAGGGTCCATAGTGGCTGAATATTTAGGAGGATAGTGAGGATCTGTATTGGTCAACTTTGAGAAACTAAAAGATAAATCTTCTTCTTAAAAACTCCGAAAAAAGATGATATTAACTGGTGATATCAAGGGCCGATCGGTTATGCCTGTATTCTGAAGTCATGTTCAGCTTCATTTATGATTTCCTTTGCCTTTCTGATAAGCCTCGGATCAATTTTCTATAGAATTCTGCGACTCCTAGGATCCCCATTTCTTTGTTAACTTTCCTAAATAAGTTTTTTGATTTAGAGAACAAGGTCGGCTATCAAGGATTATTTATCCATTTAACCTTATTAAAGATCTTTGAATATTTCAAGATCCTCAGACCATTCAGAATAGTCTTCAAAAATGGGATCTTTGGGAACGAGCTATGTGGCTGATTATTTCCTGCTTCTTTTTAAGTTCTCATGTTACCTGTGATTTTTAGAGACATCCTAATTTTGTTATTGGCAGTATTATGGTTTATTTTATATATCATGCTTTCGCTTATCTTTTAAATAGGCAATCAGCCTGCTTCTCAATTGATGATCTTTATAATGCTTGTCTGACTCTTAGGGGGAAGGAGGTTCGACAAGAAGTAACCCCTTTAACTGGTGTTTTTAGAGTACAACCGTCATTGCTCTTTCTAAAAATTAAATCCTTCTTTGAAGGTAGACCACGTCCAAGAGTTTATTTACAGTCTATTGCCACTACAGCTGTTTTTTGGTATTTTACCATTCAGGATTTATGTTCACCATGCCAAGGTATTCATAAGCTGTCAGTTTTAGATAGCTGAAAAAAGTGATCTGATCAGGCTCTCTAATTCTGAAGTACTCAGTCATAAACCTCATCTCATAAACTAGTTGGCCGAAGCCAGCCATAAATATAAACAGACCCAGAAGAGATTAAAATATTCCCCCAGTGAACGCTACAGCTTCTTCCAGTTTCAAAAAAATTCTCTCGAAAGTGCTGGTTGTCCCTGAATTTTATATCCAAACTGTGGTCCTGGTAATGGTATTGCCAAAGAGCACCTAGTTAAGCTAGTCAACAGCTCTAACACTTTTGCTTGTTTCGACTGACTACCAAGGCATCAGACTAGTATCTGTGCTGACAGTGTTTTAATCCAACTCCAAAAAATATTGTCGGTTTGTGCTGGGCTGAAAGACCACCTTATAGGGGGTTGCATATATTTATGTAGGTATTGATGCATTGGTTGGATTGACCTCAGTGCTGAGTGCGAGCATTGTGAATGCAAGGTTGGTATTGTTGGCATTCGAGCATGTAGTAGATGCACATTAGAAGGTAAATTACAGAGCTCGGAATGTGGTTGTAAACCCACGGCTTCCTCCAATGGTATAGTTTTGATTGAGAGATATGCAGGTAAACTTGTTTAGGCCCCACTCCGTAAATTGTTGGCTAGCACCTATAACAGTGGAGATATGCTCTATAGTACAAGGCTATAGAACTATTGGCACTCTATTAACAATAGTTGTCGAGTTGCTGTTGTCTTAGAAGTATTAGAAGGCTGTGACTGTTATATCTGTGTCTGTGAGGGAGGTGGTTCTGATAGGTTGTAGACCTGTATCCAGTGAAAACGCAAACATTGTCGGCCTAATTGTTTAACTGTTCTGTGTAGTGGTGATATCGATAAAGGGAGGTATTAGCTCGTTAACTCGTGTTGAAGAAGCAGACACTGTTTTCATTTAAAACACTTCGATCACCTTCAGCAAGCTAAGAATGACGATAATTGTGAGAATGACGACAGACGTGATTCCTCCACAAACATGGTTGACATCCGGGTCTCCTCCAATTCTCCACAGCTGACCAAAAGGAAACAGGTTTGCAGATTTCAAAACGCTTGTCATGCTCTAAAATTTGGATTATTATATTTTAAGCTCTAGATTAATCTGATGCTACTTTTTTATATTATGCTCTTCTTTCTTTTCTAAAAATAAATACTCAGAAGGTTGACTCTTGAACAAATATTAGAACTTGTATATTGCTCGTTGGATATATAATTATATCACTAAAATGAGTAGATAACGACCATATAGACAACGAAGTCCCTACCGAGAGACTGAAGATCTCTATGTCGCATCCAATGCCCTCCGTTCAGAGCTGTCAATGCTCGAAGAGGAAAATGCTATTCTGAAACTGAAGTGTATTAAGGTATCCGAGCTCCAGTAAAAAGTCTAACTGGTACTCAAGCAAAATGCTCAACTCCTGTCCGAAAACTAAAAAATGTCAAGAATCCTTCACCAGCAAAAGTTGGACAATGAAAATCTGAGCTCCAGATTGGAAAGCACATCTGTTCAGAAGAAGGCCTTCATAGGGTAGTTTGAGGTTGAGAGGAAAAAACTCCTCCAGGAACTAGAGAGAACCAGAGACGCAATGGTCGAGCTCGAACTCAAGAAAAACAATCAGATTAGTGAGATAAAAAACAATCAGCAGCTTGAGATCCAAACACTTAGAAAGCAGATCGGTCAAGCAGAGTCCTCTTCTGAGCATTAAATCCGCAGGTACAGAGAACAGTTGGACAAAAGAGAACAAGAGCTCAATGACTATGTTTGCAAACTTAAGAGAGTGACCACCTAAACAGATTACTAAATTTTAAAACTCAAGGAGGATAAGGAAAAGTTGAAGGCCTAGCTAGCTTACAGCTAATCAGACCATATCAAGGAGCTGGAGCATCTCAAAGGAAAATTGGAGAACAACTATTTAGAATAGTTGTAAGCTTTGAAAAGAGCCCATGTGAATGCTCTTGACGAAGCTGAAAGGTAAAACACCAGGCTGAGAGAGGCTTACCAGGACAGAGGAAGATAACTAGATCAACTTACCAACAAATTTACCAAACAAAAGCAGGTTCTTGATGATAATATTAGCTATCTCAAAAAGGATAATGAGGCTCTCAGGAATAAAATTTATGATACTGAACAAATGGGTCACTTTTAGTTAAACAATCTGAGAGAAAGAATGACAAACAATCATGAAGAAGAGATAGCTTAGATATTGGCCAAACTTCAAGGTCAGATCAAACTACTGGAGGACGAGATTGTCAGATTGGAAGACGTGATTCAATAGAAAAATGCTGAGATAGAGCAACAGCTGAAGGATAAAGTGACTAATAGAAATATGTTTGATGCTGAGCTTGGTCGTGTTAAAGATGATTATGCTATGGTCCTTCAGAAGTACAAAGATCAGGAGCTTAAGCTGGCAGATGTTAGCAATCAATCAGCCGCGAGACTCAATGATCGAGAAAAGCACATTCAATATCTGGAAAACATCAACAAAGAGCAAAAGGCCAGCGCTTAAAATGAAACAGTTGCTCTTAAGAAAGCGATTGAGGTTGTGAGGCAAGACTTAAATAACGAAAGAATGATTGCTAAAGAAGCAGAACAGTCATATAAGGAATAACTTGCCGAGGTGAAGCGTATCTTAGAAGAGACCAACTACAATGCCTAAAAAAGAGAAAAAGATCTTTTGAAAGGTATTGATGACCTGAAGGATGAGCTAAGTGGAACATCCACTCATTTGAGTAATAGGGCTGAAGGGTTGACTGCTAAGAATCGAGCACTTGAGAAAGAAAATGAGGTTCTCAAGAACAGTTTGGCTCAAAAAGAAAAAGAAATAAGAAATCTCAATGAAAGATTAAAAGCTTCAAATGAGCGCTAGACTCGACTGTAGGCATAAATTGATGATTTGAGAAATAAGTTGATCAAAAGAGAACAACATTCAAACTAGACGATTAAGGATCAAAAGGCTCGACTGTAAGCATCTTACGCTAATGCTCTGGAATCACTAAAATCAGATCATTTGGCAGCACTGAGGTTATAAGCTAACAAAATCAGAGACCTTCAATAAAAATTGAGAAAGAAGGATGCCTAACTGTAGTAGTTATTGAAAATGTATAAAAAAATGACTGAGGAAGTTGAAATCCTGACTCATCAATAGGCAAACAAGAAAGATATTACTCTGAAATTTCCAGGAGCTACGGCAGATCTTATAGCAAGCAAAAATTTATTCGACGTGTATCTAAAGACCAAAGTTTTAGATGTTTGCGGTGATGCCTTGAAATAGAACAGTAGTAACAAGTGATTTTATTTGTATGTGTTAGTTATGGTTAGAATATAGTGGGAGATTAAATTCTATCGTAGTTTGTCCTGTCTAAAATTATACTAGAGAGTTAATAATTAATTCAGGAAAATGCAATACATCGAAAAGAAGGGTGTAATTGGAAGTATGGCAGGGCTAATCACTTCTGTTTCCCTGCAGCCAATGGAAAATATCAAAATGGTTCTTCTTGTTCCACCCAAAGATCTTCAACTCTCCAACAACTTCTTCAAAAATGTCGGAATCGTTACCAAATATCTCTACCAAGATGAAGGAACAAAGGCCTTCTATAGAGGTCTCGTTCCAAATGTCCTTAGAACAGTTTTCTCCTCGTTTTTCTTCTTTTCTTTTCTCAGGCTATGCGAAGCAAAAGGAAATATGCACTATGAGCCTTCTAATCCTCATATTGTTCCTTTCATAAGTTCTCTGACTGCTAGAGTAGTCAGTTGCTTCTTGTCAAATCCTCTTTCAGTGATTGAGACTCGATTCGAGTATGGAGGTCACGAGAGATGGCATGGAGGGATCATGAGTAGCTTAAAGAAAATATATCAAGGCGAGGGGCTTAAAGGTTTCTGGAAGGGAGGGCTGGCCACAACCTACAAAGAAGGACTGTTTGCAGGAGGATACTATACTTTATATCTAAAAGGTAAATAAATGGGCATAAACCCCTTTGTTTCTGGCATGATAGCTGGAATGATCAGTACTTCTCTGACACATCCTTTTGAGATTGTTCGGGCTGAAATACAGAGCTATGTACTCACCCACAATGCAGTTGCAGCCAGCAGTATCAGGAGGCAAGTCAGTATTCTTTTCAAAACAGGTTAGGCATTCAGAGGCCTTGCCCCACGAGTTATCAAAAAACCATTGTCAAATACTCTGTCCTTTGTGTTATTCGAACTTTTTGAGAATTTGTCAGACAGGGATAGTGAATGATATTTTATAAGTTAAGGCAACAAATTATAACAGTTATAAGGTCGTATATTCAAATTTGAAATGAGGAACAAAACACCCATCAAATCAGTTGCCATCCCTGCTAAATAAAAACTTTCTCAGCATGACCTCGAGGAGCTTAAATCAACTTTTGATTTATTCGATGAAGAAGGAAGCGGGGTGATCGATCCTATCGAGATCCAGAAAATTCTTCAGGAGTTGGGTCTTGACAAAAGGAATGAATCAGTATTTCAAATGATCAAGGACCTTCAGACAAAGGGAAAGACAATCAATTTTGAAGATTTTATCGAGGTGGTTTATGCGAAGTTAGGAGATACGAAGACGAAGGAAGGTCTTTTGAAGATATTCAACTTATACGATGTATAACAGACTGGGACGATAGACTTCAATAAGATCAAGAGGATCTGTAGATAGTTAGGATAAACGATGAACGATGAGTAGATAACGGAGATGATGCACAACACTCACATTCTCAATCAAACCGAAACAAATGAGGATTTCACCTTCGAATAGTTCTACAGCATCATCACCAAGAAGAAGTACTGATATCTTTGTCCTATTCTGATATTGTCAATGAGTTAAATGAAGGATAGTTGATCACAACACGTATACTATGTTCGACATTATCATCCATACGCAGATAAATAAAAGTATTCCTCCTCCCATTCCCTCCCATAAACTTCCTGAACTCTTGAACCATTTCTCTCCACTGCCCACAGACACGTAGATCAAAACAGTCAGTAACACGTGAAATACCAAGTATAACAAAAAACCTTCAAGCTGATTCAAGTTGAGGATTCCACTAATCGCACCTGCTAAGATGGTTGTTAGTAGGCGCATCTTGTCAAATGCTTTTTTATTGGTCATCAAGTTTTTTGGATTCACAAAGACTGCTTTAATATTTATGTACGTTCGTCAACATTGTGAGTATTTTCTTTAATATTTTACTCTGCTTCTTTGGGTCGGTTGACCTGCTGAGCTGCGTTCTGTCTCCTGAATACCTTGGGAGGCATGTTGAATAAATATATCTAATATAATAAACAAATTTCAGATAATTTGAGTTGATCAAATATCGATATCGTCTCCTTCTCCAGTCGAATTGTGAAGACTTTCAATGAATCCCTTGATCTTTTGAGCGTCTTTGCTCTCAAGGTCCAGAGCTTGAGAAAAGTACAAATGAGCCTTGTCAATCTTGCCAAGCTTCTTGTAAATTTTACCCAACAGCATCGGAATTGGAGGCTCTTTGGGCATTAGGCTTTGCAATGCTTCAAGCTAGTGAACAGCGTCATCAAATCTTTCAAGCTTGACCAATGTATTTGCCTTCTGATACTTATTCAATCCATTCTTAGGATCAAGGGCTTCACTTTTTTCAAAGTATTTTAGAGCATCTCCAAACTATCTATTGGCAGCTTGAGTCATTCCCATGAATGAGTAAAGGACTGGATTTCTGTTGTTGATCCCAAGAGCTTTATGGAAATTTTAGCCTGCTTTGTCATATTTTTCTTGCTTATAACAGATATTTCCGAGACCCCACCAAGCAGAATAGTGCCTAACATCATAGTTAAGAGCTTGCTCAAAGGCCCTCTTTGCCTTGGTGAAATCCTAGTTATAAACATGTTCATGTCCACACAGGGAATGTGCATAGGGGTTTTGAGGATTGAGCTGGATTGCTCTTGTAAAAAACTTCAAGGCCTGCTCATGCTATTTCTGTAAAGAGAAACAGTTTCCAACAGCTATCCAAGATTACTGGGCATATACACTCTTTTCCAATGACTGGTGAGCTAGATAACAGAGCTAGACATGCTTTTTCAGGTGCCAAAGACAACTTGAGTAGTAATCAACTCCTTCCAGACGATATGGCTCTAATTTATAGGCTTGCTCGTAATACTGAGCAGCGTCTGCATATCGAACTATTTCCATATAAGCTCTTCCGATAGTTGTGAGGACCCATCCAGTATTGAACTGATTTTGAGGTAATTTTTTGAATTATTAAATTGATTCAAGACAGTTGTACATACACAGCAAATGAAATCCTTCCCCAAATCTCCTCAAAAGTGACATCAAGCCTAAATAAATAATAATTTACTTCCAGAGTTGTCAGTACTGTGAATACTATTTTTTCTTTTAGGAAATTGTGATTGATTACTAAGCCTCCTGATTTTATCATCTTACTCTTTTTTCTTTTTTGCACTGAGAGGGGTATTCGTCTTCTTCAACTGAGCTGTCTCGTAGGTCTTTAATTTTGTATCAGAAAAGACCTTTCCAGGATTGATATGGTCTCCCAGTTTTCCTAACTTTTAATAAGCAGACCAAAGGGTTGGGTTTACTTCAAGAGCTTTTGTATAGTAGTCTTTAGCATCTGCATATCTGGTTTGTTTCTCACAGACAACCCCCAAGAGATATAGTCCATAACTGCCATTGGCAACAGAGTCATAATTTTTTATTTTTCCTGGCTCTGAGCCAAGGAGGGCTCTCTATGCCTATTTGTATCGATTGATTTTGTTGCAACTCACTGCAAACTTGTAACGATTGGACTCGCTTTTGGCTTCCTTCAGGACATGAAAAACTTTATAGTGTTTGTTTTAGGCAAAGTAGCAGTCTGCCAGAAGGCTTCTGGTTTATTCGGTATCTTTTTCAGCAAGCAACCGCTCTGCCAAGAAAGTAGCATTTGAGGGTATGTGATTGTTGAGAGACTCGTGGATGGCTTAGATAAGCTGGGTCTCGAGGGTGGAATAGTTTTGTGACTACTCTTCAATCATTATTCAAACTTAGAATTTAAATTCAATCATGCCAATCAAACTTGTCTGATATAATAGAGGGGAACTT
>Ga0100380_10008108_pt1 | contig 10416 bp, 8 predicted proteins | sample CryGeymeta201504_FD_80417 | JGI IMG/M metagenome (GOLD analysis project Ga0100380, IMG submission 80417) | Groundwater microbial communities from Crystal Geyser aquifers in Utah, USA - Crystal Geyser metaG 2015-04 | ecosystem: Environmental > Aquatic > Deep subsurface > Groundwater | place: USA... | reverse complement strand
CTCAGTAGTTTTCATCTTGGTTTTCCGTACTACTAGTAGGCTTAAATACCTGGTAGCTAGCAACATAACAGTACACCCTCGATTTGATTTGCCATTTTTGGGGACAGCAAGATAGAGTAGGCAGGCAAAAAAGTACGAAATAATGAACTTTCAACAACAGCAACGTAATAGCAGCCATGATGACAGCGAAGGCGATGGAGATGAAGGAAGAGGTTCAAGACCAGCCAAAGCTAAACGTGGCATAGTCGCAAGCAATGAAGATAGCTCGGAGATATTCTCTCTCGAATTCTCTTCAGCGACCTGTTCGGATCTATCCTGCTCGATGAACCTGGAAGATGTGCTTAATGAAACTGCTAACTGTTCCAAGGCTCCTTCCATGCCTTGCCGAAAGCTTTCGGTGGGTACATCCGCTCACAGCAACAGCAGCAATGACAACAGCTACAACAGGAATACACATGGTATGGAACACTCCAAGGAGATTCCTGTTAATGTGCCCGCTGACAAGGGAGGCAATGATCCTGCATTGGAGCGCCTAGAAGAAGCGCAACACGAAGAGTCCAAGAACTGGGAAGGGAAAAAGTTCGAGAATGATTACTGCTCTACCGTACACGGAGACGAGATCAGTCAAGAAGATGAAGATAGAAGTGAGTGCAGCGATAGTTTCAAGGACGATGAAGCATCATCCGTCGATGTGGCTCATGAAAGAGAAAAACAAGTGCAAAGAAGTCTTTGTTTTGCCATCTGCAGCGCCCTGGGACTTGTTTTCTTGATGAGTATCATCGGAAAGCTCATTGAATGTTTCAGCCGTCGCAATGCAAACGACAAAGATGAGGCGGTGGCAGTGGTAGAAGGTGCAGTCGATGATACCATGGGTGCTACGATGCAGACTGGAACTGGTGTTGCTAGTAACCCGAGTGCCGTGTAAGTCCATCTTTGTCGAATTCTTTCTTCCCTCATGTCGCCTGTGTGACCCTGCACATACCGAAGGCTCAGAATTTATCCATTCTTTCTCTTCTTTTGTATTTTTCATATCGTGTTTTTTATTACGCTCCACATCTTCAAATCCCTCGTCTATAGTGGTTTTACCCAGCAATTGGCTGTCAGCGCAGCACAATCTGCCACTACGTCAGCTGCTGCCGGCACAACGGCCACTGCAACATCGGCAGCTGCTGCTGCCAGCGCTGGAATTGTTTCAAGTGCTATCGCAGCAGTCGCGGGATCTTCTCTTGTCACCAAAGTTGGCGTAGCTATGGCGGTTACAGGTGCAGCCACCATTGGTGGAGTTTCTATGGCAATGATGATGATGCCTGTAACAGATACACCTAATGCAACTATCGCTGTCATGAATGAGACTGCTAGTATCCAGCCCCTTGTCAACGGCACTTCACTTGCTCCTCTTGGCAACAATTCAAACTTTTTGTTGGAACCAGAAGGTGGTACCACCTCTTCGCAAGATTTCTATTGTCCTGACTACCAAGACATGACGGAACGGAAGGAGGGACTCCTGTCCTTTGTCTTTCAAGGGTTCCCTGAAGGATTTTTTAATGACAAGGATTCTCAAGATGACAGTGCCGCTGGAAGTGCTAGCAACAGGGAAAAGATGGAGAACTTGGTGGTGTACGTATACAATGGACTATCTGGTATGTGCAATGATGAATACCAACGAGTTGTACAAGCAGCAAGGATGACCAGTTATAACACCATCCAAGCTGGGCCAGAGTCCGTTTACACCTATACCCAATGGTCGTTGGAATTAACTTGTGTGAGTTGCAGTGACGACGACCCTTTGTTTCAAACGGAATCATCAACAACTCAGCGCAGTGCTGTGAGTAATATTGAAGGAGCTAGAAGGCAATTGGATGAAGGCAATCAACAATTGACAAACAATCAATTGTACACAGACAACAGTGAAGCTCTCGTCTTTGAAATTGAGAAGGCGTTTGGAATTGGAGTTGGAATCTTTTACGGCGCGGTGCTTAACCCAAACAGTCCTTCTCTCGTAGTTGCCGAAACTTCTTCAGCAGCAGCTTCTGCCAAAAAGGAAAGGCCTGCTGAGGTGACAGCAAATCCATCAACTCAACCAAGCCCGCCCCCTACATCAACGAAGCCAACCGTATTGCCGACAACTACACCATCTACTGGCGCTCTAGCTGTCAACTTACCAACAAGTCCTCCCAGTGATTTAAAATGGGACTATGCTCGTGAAATTGAAAACTACGGAAGTCCCGTTGCCAATACACTAGCCAACCCGGCTGCACCTTCAGCCAGCCAAACTTCAAACCCCTCCAATGATGGCATAGCTGGAACAATGCAAGCGCCAACCTTTGGACCCACTTTGAGACCAACAAACCCTGTTCAAGCTTATATTCCCGCCCTTGCCACCAGACCAACTGCTGAACCCTCCACAGGACCAACTGCTGCCCTTGTCACAAGTCAACCGACTTTTGATCCTACGCCATTGTCCACCGAGGAAGCTGGCAAACCCAGTGCCTATCCAATCACACCTTCATCTGCGTCTTTGCCCACCTTAGGACCTTCTAGGAGTACAGAAGCTCCATTCTCCCAAGATGTTACCAGTGGGCCAACTGCTGGCGCAACTGCTGAGAAACCCGCCACAGGACCACCTGCTGCTCAAGGCACAACTAGACCGACCTCAAGCCCTACATCTATATCAACAACGGCTGCAGGAAACCCCAAAACATCCCCAGTAACTGCTGGGCCAACCTCTGGGCCAACTTTGGGATTTATAGTTAGTCCAACCAGTGGATTAACTTTGGGACCCATCAGTGAGCCTACTCTGGGACCTTTGATTGAAGCAACAGCTGCTCCTTCTACAGCTGGGCCATCCAGTGATCCTACACCTATATCAGCACTAAATTCTGGTAATCCCAGTTTTTCTCCTGCCACAACGATGCCCACTAATAGTCCAAGCAGTAGCCCTACAAACCCCAGCGCATCCCCAATAACAGCTGGGCCAACTTTGGGATCTATAGTCAGTCCTACCAGTGGATTAACTTTGGGACCCATCAGCAAGCCTACTTTTGGACCTATGATTGGAACAACGGCTGCTCCTTCTACTGCTGGGCCATCCAACAATCCCACATCTATGCCATCAGTAGATTCTGGCAATCCCAGTGCTTTTCCTACTATAACAGTGCCCGCTAATAGTCCAAGTAGTAGCCCTACAGCTGAAGCAACAAATAGGCCTACCAAAGCTGCTACAGCAGTCCCGACGAGTAGTCTGACAATTATGCCCACAAGTGGGCGCACCGATTCTCCCACCATGGCTGGGCCAACTTCAGCGCCCATGTCTATGCCTTCAATGGACGCTAGCAACCCTAGTGCTTCTCCAGCCACAGCTGGTCCTACTTTTGGACCCACTTCAAGACCGAGTGGAGCTCCTGCAAGTGGCCCTAGTGCGATACCAAGCAATGTACCGTCTCAACAATCTTCAATTCTTGTTTCAACTTTGACTGCAGTCGAAGACACGTACATCCAATCTGGTCCAAGCTCAAGCTTAAACTTTGGAACTGAAAACAGGTTATGGGCAAAAGGCACAGACAAGACACACCTGGAAAGAGAGATACTCATCAAGTTTGATTTGGGTGGTGTGCCCACTGAAAGAATCAGCAAGGCAACACTTCGCTTATACACAATTGATAAAATTGGTAGCAATCCTACACTCAACATTATAAGGCTCTCAACTTCTTATAGCTGGACAGAAACGAGTGCTACATGGGAAAATCTGGATAGGAATGGCAGCGTGGATGGTGGGCTTACTGTGACTATACCAAATGGAGAGTATTGGACCTGGCACACAGTTGATGTCACAAGCATGATCAATCCAGATGACTCTACCCTATCTTTGCTGCTAGAGAACCGCAGTGAGTTGGCTGATTCTTCTTATGTTCATTTTGAATCAAAGGAAGCTGATAATGCTCCGGAGCTGCTCCTGGAAATAAGAGCAGAGGCACCATTTCAACCACCTTCAAGGAATCCTGGTCCCTCTACTTCCACAGCACCATCCACTATTGCAGACCCCAGCAATGCACCATCTGGGAAACCCTCAAGTCTAGGTAGCCAGAAGCCTAGCACCAGTTCTGCTCCTAGTAGCAGCCCCAGCATGATCACTGCAGCCCCAAGTGCAAACCCATCTAAAGCACTTTCCACTACTGAGCTACCTAGCATAGAGCCCTCTCAGCAACCATCCAAAGTTGGCAGTGAAATACCAACTGTCGGTGCTGCTCCAAGTGTTCGCCCCAGCATGATTTCTGCTGTGCCCAGCAATGCACCATCTGGGAAACCCTCAAGTCTAGGTAGCCAGAAGCCTAGCACCAGTTCTGCTCCTAGTAGCAACCCCAGCATGATCACTGCAGCCCCTAGCGCCATCCCAACTGGAGCTCCTTCTACTTCTGTTTTACCAAGCATAGAGCCTTCTCAGCAACCATCCAAACTTGGTAGTGAAATACCAAGTTCCAGTGCTGCTCCTAGTAGCAGCCCCACCATGAGCTCTGCAGCTCCAAGTGCTATTCCCAGTATGAGCTCTGTTGCTCCAAGCAAAGCAACCTCTAATGAGCCTTCCAAATCTGCAATACCCAGCACAGGACCATCTCAGCAACCATCTGAGCTTGACAGTGAAGCCCCAAGTGTCAGTGCCGCCCCTAGTGGAACCCCAAGCATGAACGCTGAAGCTCCCAGTGCTGTCCCTAGTGTAAGCCCCAGCTTGAGCTCTGGAGCTCCCAGTGCTGTCCCTAGCGTAAGCCCCAGCTTGAGCTCTGAAGCTCCCAGTGCTGTCCCTAGCGTAAGCCCCAGCTTGAGCTCTGAAGCTCCCAGTGCTGTGCCTAGTGGAAGCCCCAGCATGAGCTCTGGAGCTCCCAGTGGTGCTCCTAGCGAGCGTCCCAGCTTGAGCTCCGAAGCTCCCAGTGGTGCTCCTAGTGAGCGTCCCAGCATGAGCTCTGAAGGTCCCAGTACTGCCCCTAGTGGCAGCCCCAGCATGAGCTCTGAAGCTCCAAGTACTGCCCCTAGTGAACACCCCACTGTGAGTTCTCAGGGACCTAGTGAGACACCAAGCAGCGGGCCTACTTCAGGCCCTACCAGCCTGCCATCTGGAGTTCCTTCAGGAAGCCCCACTGTCGTCCCCTTCTGTGGGGGAGGAATGACAGAAGAAGTGCGCATTGTGCAAGACACACTGGCCTTTGAAGCCCCAGCTGATGCCATTCTCTTTACCAATGGAGCTCTAGGCTTCAATCCGGATGATGACAACTCATACCTGGATTTGACTGATGGTGGTCCGGTGCCAAGTGCAGGTGTCTCCAGAAATTTCCCAGTCCCTGTAGAGTCAGGTTTCAAAGCAAACTCGGTAGTTATTGAATTTGACTTATTTCAGATTGATGGTTGGACATCTAGCACAGCCGATAAGTTTGTCGTTGTGATCAATGATAGCGTGGAAGTGATCCTTGGAGAGATGTTGTCTTCCACCGTCAACACTCCCACTGTATCTGCCGCCACAGGCGATGGCATAACTTGGGAGCGTGTGACCATTAGAGAAGGTATTGACTATCCGCGAGATTTTGGATATAACATTGGTATTGCGGATAAGGATTACAGGGTCACAATTTCAGTACCAGGTAGCTTTTTGAAGGCAGATGACACTCTTGGTGTCACCTTCTCCACGCAGACTAGTGAGGAACCAAGGCCCAGTGCGGGAGTTGATAGCCTGAAGGTTACAGCAGTCTATGCTTGCGTTTAATCCCTCTGGCCCAAACTAATGCCGCATTCTTAAATCTGGGCCCAAGTACGGCTCCCACCAGCAGCCTAAGCATAGCCCAGTTTTACCCATCCCATCGCTTAACAGTGGGTTTGGTGGAGCTAAGGCGTGGATAGATAGCGATCGAAGAGTGTGGACAAGGGATTGCTTGACCATTTTGAATTCTTTTGAAGTCCCTGCTGAAAAGTTAATACTGGCAGGTGATCATTGCTCATTGGCCGATTGGCCCACGGTGGGGCTTGAATAAATGCCACAAGTACATTATTCTAGGTCGATATCACGGATCCTGCTGCACAGACACTCGCCTATATGGATGCTGAGGTTTCAGTGCTACCCCCAAACCCCAAACAGGTCACGTTTTTCGAAGCCGGCGATAGAGCCTGTTCCATTATCCATTATTATGACTGTCGTCTTCTCCAGCTGGTTCAGGAAAAGATTCTTGTAGAAATGCTGCTCTTAACCGTGTCCAATTTACAACATTGACTTCTTTCGACTGCGAGAAGACAGCAATCGCCACGAGCCCAAAACCTTCATCAAATTGCGAAGCTCCCGTTAGAAACACTACTATTAAGAGAGACAGTTTCGACTTCTGACGACACAAATAATAATGCAGTGGACAAAAAAATTAGTCAGCTCCAAACTTGTGGAAGAAAAAATTGTCTTCATTAAGGGTAGGGCTGCGGTGAACTGTAGAGTATTACAGTAACAACAGGTACTACTCCTATTTCCACTAGCTAGTAGTACTACTCCTACTCCTGCCTACTAGCTACTACTACTACCTGGTACTACTACTAGTAGTAGCAGTACTGTAGCTAGCAGCACTACAGCGAGGAGCTTGATGCATTCGTCATCGTACGGTACTCTAGTAGTAGACTGGTGTCAAAAACCGAAGAAAAGATACACTTTTGGACAGTGAACAACAAACTTTTACCACTTGTAGCGACGCTAATACAACATCACTGAGTACAGTAGCAAGAACCAGTACTCCGGAATATTCAATAAAAGTCAAAACTAGCCACCAACAGCAGGCCGGCAAGATGAATCTGTCCAGTAGATTACTCTGCTATTATTTCATAACATTTTCATGCTATGCTACGTCCATCATTGCATTGGCAGCACCTAGGACAGTTCTTGTTACGGGGGGTGCCGGTTACATTGGATCTCATACATGTCTGGAGCTCTTGAACGAAGGAGACGACAAATATCGAGTCGTAGTGGTGGATAATTTAGATAATTCTTCCGAGGAAAGCCTCAAGAGAGTTCAGGCGTTGACCAAATGTGCCAGTGACAGATTGATCTTTCGCCAGTGCGACCTGAGAGATCGAGTGGGATTGAAGAAAGGTAAAAAAATAAAAACATAAATTACTGGTCGAAATGACTCTTCGGAATGGATTGTTGGCAGCAAGGCCTCACAAGTTGCTCTTTTCAATTTCTCCGCGTTTCAACATTGTTTATTTAAAAGTGCTGGATGAGTTTCCCGAGATTACATCCTGTGTTCATTTTGCTGGCCTCAAGGCAGTGGGAGAATCAGTTGCCAAACCACTACTTTACTATGACTGCAACATCGGCGGCACAGTCAATCTTTTGGACCTGTTGGGTAGCCGGGGAATCAACAAATTTGTCTTTTCATCGTCTGCTACTGTGTACGGCGAGCCAGAGATGCTTCCTATTCGAGAGACTGCTCGGCTCCAGGCAACCAATCCCTACGGACGAACCAAACTGTTTATTGAAGAAATTCTTCGGGATTGTCATGCATCGGATCCATCTTGGAATGTGTTAATCTTAAGATATTTCAATCCTATTGGTGCCCATCCGTCCGGAACAATTGGCGAAGATCCGCAGGGTATTCCCAACAACTTAATGCCCTTTATTGCGCAGGTATGCGTGGGGCGACGGGAAAAGCTTTCCGTATTTGGGGACGACTACGACACTCCAGATGGCACAGGTGTTCGAGATTACATTCACGTCGTCGATTTAGCCAGAGGACACGTTGCCGCATTGGATAAGCTTTACAGCGAGGACGTTGGTTGTGCGGCTGTCAATTTAGGAACCGGCAATGGCGTTTCAGTGCTTGATTTGGTCAAGGGAATGGGAGAATCGACGGGTAAACCTGTCCCCTACGAGATTTCTCCGCGTAGACCGGGCGATATCGCTGCTTGCTACGCCGATCCATCGATGGCGAATGAACTGTTAGGATGGAAAGCAAAGCTTGGCGTGAAAGAAATGTGTGATGATACCTGGCGTTGGCAAAAGAATAACCCCGAAGGCTACAAAGTAATTACGGAGATGGAAGAGTCGTAATGTTTGACCGTAATTTTTTTCGCCAGTACTATAGTTGCGTAGCGAAGGTAGTCAAAGGTTCAATGCCTGTTTGGGGTATTGTTTACTGTAGTCTTCAACTAATATTTCTACACAGATGTTCTGCTTTCTGCAAAACACAGGGTACCAAAAAACAAATACATGATGCATCCTTGATTTGAGCAAATGTGCGACCAGAACTTCGAAAAAATTAAACACCCACGAAGACAAAAAGTATCGATAATTTCCAACAGCTCGCTAGCTGCCTCCCTACCTTTGCATTATTTATTTCAAAGGACTGGTTATCTTTAGCTTGATCCGTTCAGGAAAGTAAGAGAAACAAAAGATTTCAGACAGAGAGGTAGTTTACCAGGGTAACTTGAATGCCAGTCGCCCCGTATCATCCCATCGCGACGTTTCGAGTAACGCCATTCTGTCGATTCTTTGTTTCAGCACTTCGTCCTCTGCTTGCGATACTGATACTGACGTGCTTGGTTACATCGAGCGCAGCAGCGAGTGGTCAAGATTACCCTGGATCGGACCTTTTCAAACGTAGCATCGACTCATTTCGTACAAAAACGAAAGATACCATCATGTCAAACCCTCAAGATGGAGCTAACGACCGGGTTTGCATCATTGGCAGTGGTAACTGGGGTTCGGCGATTGCCACAATGGTCGGCAAAAATTGTCAGCGCTTGGACCATTGCGAAAATCAGGTGAATATGTGGGTCTTTGAAGAAACCATTCAAGCCACCGACGGCTCTCAACAAAAGCTCACAGACATTATCAACTCCCGACACGAGAACGTGAAATATCTTCCAGGAATCAAATTACCGAAGAATGTCGTCGCTGTGCCAGATCTTGCGATAGCTTGTCGAGGTGCATCACTTCTTATTTTTGTTTTACCGCATCAATTTCTACCAAAATTGTTACCTGTCATTCGTCAACATGCACATCCGGAATGCCGAGGAGTGAGCCTGATCAAAGGTTTAGGTACGTGAAAACTGTACGCGAGTGCAGGAGTGTCCTGGGTGGAATGGTTCCTGTTGCTATCAATGGATTTGGATACACTCATCATTGGAACATCACATGTATAACTATTACTACTACTACCACTACAGATTTTGACAAGAATACAAAGCTTCCAATTCGAATATCCAATTCCATTGAGACTGCCATGGGCCAAGGCTTTCAATGTGGTGTTTTGATGGGCGCGAACGTTGCAAACGAAGTTGCAAAAGGTGAAATGTGCGAATCAACACTAGCCTCCAATTTTGGATCACACTTGAATGAACTAACTCGACAAGTGTTTGACTCTCCCCCGAACTTCCGAGTTCAGCACATTACCGATGTAGGCGGAGCCGAAGCTTGTGGTGCATTGAAAAATGTCATTGCTTTAGGAGCTGGATTTGTCGACGGTGTTGGATTTGGAGGAAACACCAAGGCCGCCATGCTGAGAGTGGGTCTCCGAGAGATGGCTAGATTTTGCCACATGTTCTTCGACAATGTCCAAGACGATACCTTTATGCAGAGCTGTGGAATGGCAGATCTGATCACTACCTGCTACGGAGGCAGGAACCGGAAATGTGCAGAAGCATTTGCAAAAAAGTGCAGCACCAACAGGCTTCAACTTAGGGAATCCGCGTGCAAGGAATTATGGAAAGAAATTGAAGCAAATCTTCTAAATGGGCAAAAGTTGCAGGGAACACTGACAGCGGAGGAGGTACACGGCCTGTTGGAATCTAGGGGCTTGCTGAGCAGCTTTCCGTTGATCAAAACCATTTATGAAATTTCTTTCAAGGGAAAATCGGTAGATAGCATCATTGAAGGCATTTCAGTACCCGACGAGACGGGGAACCCTGTAACTTATTCTCGCCTGTAGGCTTAGCAAGCAGCAATACTGCTCTACAATACTATAAAGTTCTTTCGAAATTTTCAAATACTGCACTTTCTATGACTGCTACCAGAGCGCAACGAAAACCACATCCTAGTCACTAGTAGTAGTGCACTCCATTACTACTACATTGAAAGACTTCTGCTAATCTACTACAAGTAGTAGCTCTCTAGTACTACTACTAGCTACTACTAGTACCGGTAGTTGTAGCTAGTACAGTAGCAATCGTAGACTTTGCACCTACTTTGCGTCTGATCATCATCCAGTCACTATTCACACGGGACTACGCCTGACACGCTTGCTTTGAAGCATCGACGACCTGAACTCAAAAAGGTAACGAAAAATGCTGGGGGCGGCAATGCCAACGAGGAACATTCCGTTTATTACAGCTGAGAATACCCATCAAATATCAAATAATACTAGTACTACTAGTAGTAGGGTCTACTACTATACCTGG
>Ga0100380_10008100_pt1 | contig 10426 bp, 11 predicted proteins | sample CryGeymeta201504_FD_80417 | JGI IMG/M metagenome (GOLD analysis project Ga0100380, IMG submission 80417) | Groundwater microbial communities from Crystal Geyser aquifers in Utah, USA - Crystal Geyser metaG 2015-04 | ecosystem: Environmental > Aquatic > Deep subsurface > Groundwater | place... | reverse complement strand
TGGGCGGCGACACCGTCCGGCAGGAGTTGCCCCAGTACCGGGGCCAGGGGGGGGAGATAACGTACCAGGCCGAGGGCTTTCAGCGGCGCCTGTTCCATTGCATTTTTCTTCTCGCCGTCGATTTCCGGCACGGCCAGCGTGCGCAAGGCGATGTAGCCACGACGATCGACCGTCTCGATTCGCAGGGCGTCGCCACGCAGTACCTGTTTGAGCGCCAGCCAGTGCAGATCCTGCCAACTCGCGATGGGCTCGCCGTTGATTCGGGTGACGGTTTCACCGCCGTGCACGCCGGCGAGTTGTGCCGGGCTGTTTGCGGTCGGCTCACCGACAATCGGCTTGAGGATGGGCACGCCATGCAGGAACAAGCCCCAGAACAGCAGGATGGCGAGCAGGAAATTGGCCAGCGGCCCGGCCACGACAATGGCCGCGCGCGCCACCAGAGACTTGCGATTGAACGCCTGATCGAGTTGCTCGGTGGGCACTTCGCCTTCGCGTTCGTCGAGCATTTTCACGTAACCACCGAGCGGGATGGCGGATAGCGCCCATTCCGTGCCGTGGCGGTCGCGGTGACTGGCGACGACCTGGCCAAAGCCGACCGAGAAGCGCAGGACTTTGACTCCCATGCGGCGCGCGACCCAGAAGTGGCCGAACTCATGGAAGACGATGAGGATGGCCAGCGTGAAGAAGAAAGCGAGGAGGGTGGTCATGGCGTCATGTGGCGCCGGCTTCCAGCCGGCTGCCTGCAAAAGACGCCGGCTGGAAGCCGGCGCTACACTCAAGCTTCCGCATGTGCGATCAACACTTCGGCTTCCCGGCGCGCGGTGGCGTCGGCCGCCATCAGGTCTTCCAGTGACTCGGCGGGCAGGCCGGACAGACGGCCCAGCACGGCTTCCAGGCTGGCGGCGATGCCCAGGTAGGGAATGCGGCGATCGAGAAAGGCGGCGACCGCCACTTCATTGGCCGCGTTGAGAATGGCCGGCGCGGCGCCTCCCACCTCCAGGGTCTGATAGGCGAGTTTCAGGCAGGGAAAGCGGGCAAAGTCGGGCGCCTCGAAAGTGAGCTGGCCGATCTTCGCCAGATCGAGCCAGTTCACGCCGGCTTCCACCCGTTCCGGGTAGGCCAGGGAATGCGCGATGGGGGTGCGCATATCCGGGTTGGAAAGCTGCGCCAGCACCGAGCCGTCGAGATATTCCACCATGCTGTGGACGATGCTCTGCGGGTGGATCACCACTTCAATTTGCTGGGGACGGGCATTGAACAGCCAGTGCGCCTCGATGACCTCCAGGCCCTTGTTCATCATGCTGGCGGAATCGACCGAGATCTTCTTGCCCATCACCCAGTTGGGATGCGCCACCGCTTGTTCCGGGGTGACGTCTTTGAGCGTCTCCACCGCGCGGGTGCGGAACGGCCCGCCGGAAGCGGTGAGCAGGATGCGGCGCACGCCGTGCCTGGCCAGATCGCCGTCGTAACCGGCTGGCAGCGACTGGAATATGGCATTGTGCTCGGAGTCGATCGGCAGCAGGGTGGCGCCGTGCAGGCGCACCGCTTCCATGAAAAAGCGCCCGGCCATGACCAGGGTTTCCTTGTTCGCCAGCAACACCCGTTTGCCGGCGCGCGCGGCGGCCAGGGCGGGCCGCAAGCCGGCGGCGCCGACGATGGCGGCCATCACGCTATCGACTTCCGGCAAGGCGGAGACGAACTCCAGGGCAGCCATGCCGACCAGCACTTCGGTTTGCGTGCCGGCGAGCAAGGCTTGCAGCGCGCCGCCGCGGTCGGCCTCCAGCACCACGGCGTAACGCGGCCGGAATCGGCGGCACTGTTCAGCCAGTTTCTCGATCTGGTTCTGGCCGGTGAGTGCGATGACCTGGAATTTGTCCGGATGGCGGGCGACCACGTCGAGGGTGTTGACGCCTATGGTGCCGGTCGCACCCAGAATGGTGAGATTGCGAGGGGTCATTTCCAGAGCACCAGAAAAAATAGGGCCAGGGGCAGCACGGCGGTGAGGCTATCGATACGGTCGAGCACACCGCCATGTCCGGGCAGCCAGTTGCCGCTGTCCTTGATGCCGGCCTGGCGCTTGGCGTGGCTCTCGAACAGGTCGCCGAGAACACTGGCCACGAACAGGATCAGGGCATAACCCAGCAGGAGGGCACTGCGGTCGAATGTTTCGCGCACAGCGAAAACAGCAACGGCCAGGGCATACAAGGCCACCGCCAGGGCCGCTCCGAGCGCCCCTTCCCAGGATTTCCCCGGGCTGATGCGGGGTGCCAGTTTGTGGCGGCCGAAGCGGCGGCCGCTGAAGTAGGCGGCACTGTCGGCGATCACCGCGAGCAGGATGCAGGCGAGCAGTAGCAGCGGCGAGGTGGAGTGCAAAGACACGGCGGCATAACCGGTGGGCGCCAGCAACAGCCAGCCGAGCAGCGCCCCACCGAAGCCGCCGGGAACGGGCCAGCCGCGCGCCAGCCAGAGCGGCGCCAGGACAAGCCAGAAAGCGGCTGCCAGCGTGGCGATGAGTTCCTTGGGCACGGCGGAAAGCGCCAGCGTGGCAAGCGCCGTGATCAGCGCGTAGCTCAGGCGCGCGCGCGGCGCGAACTTCAGCAGCCCGGCCCATTCCCAGGCGCCCAGCGCGACGATGGCCAGGATCACGGCAGCCCAGGCGGGGGTTGGCAAGCCGAGCAGGGCGGCGAGGAAAATACCGCCCAGAGCCAGGCCGGTAACAACACGCTGTTTAGCGCTCGACGAGTTGTTCGCTGGTGCGGCCAAAGCGGCGCTCGCGTTTCTGGTAGGAGGTGATGGCCTGGTCCAGCGCCTTGGCGTTGAATTCGGGCCACAGGGTGTGGGTGAAATACAGTTCGCTGTAGGCCAGTTGCCAAAGCAGAAAGTTGCTGATGCGTTGCTCGCCGCCGGTGCGAATGAACAGATCGGGCTCGGGGGCGTAGGGCATCGAGAGGTAGGGCGTCAGCGCTTCTTCGCTCAGTTCGCCGCCGGGGTTGTCGCGCAGCCAATTGTTGGCGGCATGGAGAATGTCCCAGCGGCCGCCGTAGTTGGCGCAGACGGTGAGGGTGAGGCGGGTATTGCTGGCGGTCTGGCGCTCGCCTTGTTCGATGAGTTCGCGCAGCCGCGTGTCGAAGCGGGAAAGGTCGCCCACCACCTTCAGGCAAACGCCATTGCGATGCAATTTGCCGACTTCCCGCTCCAGGGCCATGACGAACAGTTCCATCAGGCGCGAGACTTCGTCCTCGGGACGGCGCCAGTTTTCCGAACTGAAGGCGAACAGGGTCAGGTATTCAACCCCGCGTTCAATGCAGGCCTTAACGATGTCGCGCACCCGCTCCACCCCCTGTGCATGTCCGGCGATGCGCGGCAGCAGGCGCTTTTTCGCCCAGCGGCCGTTGCCATCCATGATGATGGCGATATGGCGTGGGACCGCCGCGGCCTGGGGAATTTCGGCGGTGCTGCTGAAGAAGCGTTTGATCATGGTGGGATTTGAGCGCGGTGAGCGGTGAGCCAAGTGTGCTTGCGGCCCCATTCTCGGTCGCCTTACACCGCCATCAAATCCTTTTCTTTTTCCGCCAACGCGTGGTCGAGTTCCGCGATGTATTTGTCGGTCAGCTTCTGCATGTCGTCGATGGCGCGGCGTTCCTCGTCTTCAGAAGCCTGCTTGTTTTTCACCAGTTCCTTTAGATGCGCATTGGCATCGCGGCGAATATTGCGCACCGCCACGCGGGCATTTTCCGCCTCGCCTCTGACCACCTTGATCAGGTCGCGGCGGCGTTCTTCGGTGAGTGGCGGCATCGGCACGCGGAGCAGTTCGCCCATGTTGGCTGGGTTGAGTCCCAGGTCGGCGTCGCGAATCGCCTTTTCCAGCTTGGACGCCATATTCTTTTCATAGGGCTGCACCCCGATGGTGCGAGCGTCGATCAGGCTGACGTTGGCCACCTGATTCACCGGCACCGGTGAACCGTAATAATCCACCATGACGTGATCAAGGATGCCGGTGTGGGCACGCCCGGTACGAACTTTCAAAAGGTCCGACTTGAGCGCTTCAAGGGATTTCTTCATCTTGTCTTCGGCGGACTGTTTGATGTCGGCAATCATGGTTGTCTCCTGTTAAAGCACCACGCGGGTGCCCTCGGGCTCGCCCAGCACCACGCGGCGTAATGCGCCCGGTTTGAAGATGTTGAATACGCACAGCGGCAGCTTCTGCTCGCGGCACAGCGCGAAAGCGGCAGTGTCCAGCACGCCCAGGTTGCGGCGAATCGCTTCGTCGAAAGTCAGTTGCTCGTAGCGGGTGGCGGTGGGGTCTTTCTTGGGGTCGGCGGTATAGACGCCGTCCACCTTGGTCGCCTTCAGCATCAGGTCGGCGCCGATCTCCGCGCCGCGCAGGGCGGCGGCGGTATCAGTGGTGAAGAAGGGGTTGCCGGTGCCGCCGCCGAAGATCACCACGCGGTCGGCTTCCAGATGGCGCACCGCGCTGTCCCGTTCGAACGGCTCGCCGACATGGGCGATGCTCACCGCGGTCTGCACACGGGCATCCACGCCGGCCGCCATCAAGGCATCTTTCAAGGCGAGGGCGTTCATCACGGTGGCCAGCATGCCCATGCTGTCGGCGCTGGCGCGATTCATGCCGGAAAGCGCCCCGGTGGCGCCCCGGAACAGATTGCCGCCACCCACCACGATGCCCACCTGCACGCCCAGTTCCACAACTTCCTTGATCTGGGCGACCATGCCGGCCAGTGTGCCGGCGTGATAGCCGAAGGCATCCGGCCCCATCAGGGCCTCGCCGGAGAGCTTCAGGAGGATGCGGCCAATTCTGGGCTCGGCGGCCATGCTCAGACCTTGGCGGCGGCGGCCACTTCGGCGGCGAAGTCGGCTACTTTTTTCTCGATGCCTTCACCGACGATGAACAGGTAAAAGCCGTGGCACTGAGAACCCTTGGCCTTCAGCACTTGCTCGACGGTCTGCTTGTCATCCTTGACGAAAGGCTGTGATAGCAGGGTCACTTCTTTCAGGAACTTCTGCACGCTGCCTTCGGCGATCCTCTCCAGCATGGCTTCCGGCTTGCCGGCTTCCTTGGCTTTCTCGATGGCGACGCGGCGCTCGGTGTCGATCAGTTCCTGCGCCACGCCAGAGGCATCCAGCGATCTGGGTTTGGAAGCCGCGATGTGCATGGCGATATCGCGGGCAATGGACTCGTCACCGGAAATGTCCACCAATACGCCGATTTTGCTGCCGTGGATGTAGCTGGCGAACTGGCCAACCGCGGCCTGGCGCACGAAGCGGCGAATAGACATGTTTTCACCGATTTTGCCGACCAGATCGGTACGCGCTTCTTCCACTGTCTTGCCGCTGTAGGGCAGAGCGGACAAAGCGGCGACATCAGCGGGATTCTGGTTGAGCACCATTTCCGCGAGGGCGCGGGTCAGCGCAAGGAAGTCGTCATTCTTGGCGACGAAGTCGGTCTCGCAGTTCACTTCCACCATCGCCGCAGCCTTGCCATCCGCGCTGATTTTGATGGCGACGACGCCTTCGGCGGCGATGCGACCGGCGCTCTTGGCGGCCTTGTTGCCGAAGCGCACGCGGAGAATTTCCTCGGCCTTGCTGCTATCGCCGCCCGCCTCGGTCAGTGCTTTCTTGCAATCCATCATGGGAGCGTCGGTGCGTCCGCGCAGTTCTTTAACCATGGATGCGGTGATTTCCGCCATTTCCAATCTCCTGTTTGCTGTATTGAAAAACGCCCCGGTCATCGGGGCGTCTCGAAAAGGCGACCTGGCAAACTGGCGCCAGGTTGTTGCATTTACTCGGTGGTGGTGGCGGCTTCTTCCTCGACTTCGACGTACTCATCTTCACCAGCGGCAACTATTTCCTCGATGACCTGGGTCTTGCCTTCCAGAATCGCATCGGCCAGGCCCCGGGCATACAGGCGGATGGCGCGGTTGGAGTCGTCGTTGCCGGGGATGACGTAATCGACGCCGATCGGGCTGTTGTTGGTATCGACCACGCCGATCACGGGAATACCCAGCTTGCTGGCTTCGGTGATGGCAATTTTCTGGTAGCCGACGTCGACCACGAACAGGGCGTCCGGCAGCCGCTCCATGTCCCTGATGCCGCCCAGGCTATGCACCAGTTTGTCGAATTCACGCTGTACGCGCAGGGCTTCCTTCTTGGAAAGGGTGGCTTCGCCGAGCTGGGCTTCCAGCTCCTTCATCCGCTTGACTGACAGCTTGACCGTCTTGAAGTTGGTCAACATACCGCCTAGCCAGCGGTGGGATACATAGGGCATGCCGCAGCGAGTCGCTTCCTCGGCCATGATGTCGCGCGCCTGGCGCTTGGTGCCGACAAACAGGATGGAACCCTTGTTGGAAATCATGCGACGCGCATAGGTGGCGGCGTCGTTGAACAACGGCAGGGTTTTTTCCAGGTTGATGATGTGGATCTTGTTGCGGTGGCCGAAGATGTACGGCGCCATCTTCGGGTTCCAGTAACGGGTCTGGTGGCCGAAGTGGACACCGGCCTCGAGCATTTGACGCATGGTGACGGACATGAAAACTCCTTGGTTAAGGTTGAGCCTCCATCCCCCTACGAACCCTGTGAAGGGCACCTTAACGCGGAGGGATGTGTGGATTTCGCTTGCAGCCGGGCCAGGCCAGATGCCGGGTTGCCGAGCGCAAAGCGGCGCGCATTCTAGCAGCGTGGCCTATCCAGGGGCAACCGGAGGGTCTCGGAAATCGTGGCCGTCGCATAATTTTGCCTGATTCGCCACCTTCGCCAACTTGTTCAGCCGTGCGGAAGAATTGCCAGGATGTAGGGTGTGCATCGCGAATGCCACCGCACCTAGCAGCCTGTCGGACTTTGGAATCGTCGGCTGCAAATCGACCGCAGCGGCCCATTTTTCACCGGCTTCTTGCCCCATGGAACCACCATGCGGCGGCGAATCCGGCAAAAACTGGTCTCGCCGGGGCCGATTTTCGCTATCGACGACCAAAGTCCGACAGGCTGCTAGACATCGCTGGATAATGGGGCTCAATCCGATAATTTTGAGTCTTGCCACGGACCCGGCCTGAATGATCCATGCGCGCGGAATCAGCCCCTCCAAAATGTGAATCTCTTCTTGCGAGTGGCTATTCATGCGGCTAGAATGCTCAGACTTTGCAAATGCCTAAAAACGCGGACATCTGCAAAGAAAGAAGCAAACATGCGGTACATGGAGTGGTAGTTCAGTCGGTTAGAATACCGGCCTGTCACGCCGGGGGTCGCGGGTTCGAGTCCCGTCCACTCCGCCAACACCTCAAAGGCGAACGCGAGTTCGCCTTTTTTTTTCATTTTTTGCCATGTCTAAACCATGCTAGAAGCCATACGTGAACGTGCCCAGGGTTGGATCGCCAAAGTCATTCTCGGGTTGATCGCACTAACCTTCGCGGTCTGGGGGGTGGAAGGATATTTTGGTAGTAGCGGCAAGGAGCCCCCCGCGGCCAAGGTCAATGACAGCGAAATCAGCCAGCGCGACTTTCTCAAGACGCTCAAGGAGCAGGGCGCGGCCATGCAACAGCAATTAGGTGGCAAGGTGGAAGAAAAAGCCCTGCGCGCCAAGGTGATGGAGCAGTTGGTGAATACCAGCCTGCTATCACAAGCCGCCCAGAAGTCCGGTTTTGCCATTCTCGATCCCCAGGTGGAGGTCGTCATGGGCGGGGTCGAGGTGTTTCAGGAGGGGGGCAAGTTCTCCAAAGCGCGCCTGGATGCCTGGTTGCGCAGCCAAGGCATGAGCCAGCAGCAATTGCAGTCCATGATTGCTCAGGACTTGCTGCTCAAACAGGTCCAGATTGGCTACGGTGAAGGCGCCGTGGCGCCTCTGCCCACCGCTGTTCGTTTGAATGCCTTGCTGGCGCAGCAACGTGAGGTGAACGAAGCTGGCTTCGACCGCAAGGATTTTCTGAAGTCGGCCAGCATCGACGACAACGCTGTGCGGGCCGAGTACGACACTCACAAGACCGACTATGCAACCCCGGCCTCGCTGCGTTTGCAGTACCTGGTGTTGTCCCAGACCGCGCTGGAAGAAAAAATCCAAATCAGTGATGACCAATTGCGCAAGTTTTATGAAGCCAATGCCGCGCGTTTCCAGGAGCCGGAACGGCGCCGTGCCAGCCACATCCTGATCAAGATCGATGCGGGCGCCGATGCCAAGGGGCGCCAGGCCGCGAAGGCCAAAGCTGAGCAAATTCTGGCCGAAGTGAAGAAGTCCCCGGCTCAATTTGGTGAACTGGCGCGCAAGCATTCGCAAGACCCGGTTTCCGGGGAGAAGGGCGGCGATCTCGGTTCTTTCACCCGCGATATGATGGTCAAGCCATTCTCCGACGCGGCGTTCCAGATGCGGCAAGGCGCTATCAGTGATCTGGTGGAAACCCAGTTCGGTTTTCACATCATTCGTCTTGACGGCATTGTGCCGGGCGCGAAGATCGGTTTCGAGGCGGCCAAGGGCGATATCCAGAAGGAACTCAGGCAACAGGAAGCGCAACGCCGCTTTGTCGAAGCGGCGGAGCGTTTCAGCAATATGGTTTATGAGCAGCCGGATAGTCTGGCCCCGGCGGCCAAGGAGTTTGGCCTGACGTTGCAGGAAACCCCCTGGTTCAATCGCAAGTCCGCACCGGTTCCCCTGGCCAACGAACGTCTGCTGGAAATGGTGTTCACGGAGGAAGCCCAGAAGAAGCGTCAGAACATCGAAGCCGTGGAAGTGGCTCCCAACACGCTGATTTCCGCGCGCGTGATCGATTTTCGCGCCGCCGGCCAGCGGCCTCTGGCCGAGGTGGCGGGCGAGATTCGCTTGAAGTTGAGCGCGGACATGGCGCGCAAGCTGGCGATCGAGGCTGGCAAGAAAGCGCTGGAGAGCGCGCGTGCCGGCCAGTCGATTCCTTGGTCGGCGGCGATGACCGTGTCGCGGATGCAGCCGCTCAACTTGCCAGCGGAGGCGGTAAAGGCCATCTTCCGCGCCGCCACCACCCAGCTACCGGTTTATACAGGTAGCGAGACAGCGGAGGGGTACCGTGTCTACCGCATCAACCGGGTTGCGGCAGGCCAGGCCCAGCCAGAAATGGCCAAACGTATCCGCGGCGATATTCGCCGCCTGGTCGCGCAGGAGGAAATGCGCGCCTATCTAGAGAACCTCAAGGCCCGCGCCAAGATCAAGATCGAGCCGACCGCGCTGGAACCGAAGGCTGAATAAGCCGGTTCAGGCAAGGAAAAAGCCGGGCGTACCCGGCTTTTTCCTTGCCCACTTCTTGCCCACAGAGGGCTTGCTAGTCGTCCACCGCCAAGCCGGCCGTGCTGTTGAAACCGGAATCCACATAGGTGATTTCGCCACTGATGCCGGAAGCTAAATCGGACATCAGGAAGGCGGCGACGTTGCCGACTTCTTCGATAGTGACGTTACGGCGCAGCGGCGAGTGCTTTTCGCCCCAGGCCAGCAGTTTGTTGAAGTCGGCGATACCGGAAGCGGCCAGGGTCTTGATCGGACCAGCCGACAGGCCATTCACGCGGATGCCGCGCGGCCCCAGGCTGGCGGCCAGGTAATAAATACTGGATTCGAGGCTGGCCTTGGCCAGGCCCATGACGTTGTAGTGCGGCACCGAGCGCACCGCGCCCAGATAGGTCATCGTCAGCAGGGCGCCTTTGCGACCTTGCATCATGGGCAGGGCGGTTTTGGCCAGGGCCGTGAAGGAATAACTGGAAATGTCGTGGGCGATGCGAAAGTTTTCGCGGGTGACATTGTCGATATAGCTACCCACCAAGGCTTCCTTGGGCACGAAAGCAATCGAGTGGACCAGACCGTCGAGGCCATCCCAGTGCTTGCCCAGGTTGTCGAACAGCGCGGTGATTTCTTCATCGCTGCTGACGTCGCAGGGAAATAGCATGGACTCGTCTGTGCCAAACGCCTCGACCAGGCCGAATACGCGGTCTTTCACCTTCTCGCCCTGATAAGTAAAAGCCAGATCGGCCCCTTCTCGGTGGCAGCACTTGGCCACGCCATAGGCAATGGAGCGGTTGCTGATCAGACCGGTGATGAGAATTTTTTTGCCGGAGAGAAAGCCCATGTCGTGGTACTCGGTTAATGAAACGGCGCGGATTATACCTGTGCCGCTGCATGGGTCGGAGGTCGGCGCTACTATCACTCCGATTGAAAATTGGAGGGGCGTCGTGAGCGCGAAAATCATCGCCGTGGTGAATCAGAAAGGCGGAGCGGGCAAGACCACGCTGGCCATGTTGCTGGCCGGCAGTTTCGCGGATGCCGGCCACTCGGTACTCGTTGCCGATACCGACCCGCAGAACACCGCCGTGCATTGGGCCGGCATGGGGGAGGGCTATCCGGCCACGGTGGAAGACGTTTCCGGCGAGGAGGGCAAACTCCACAAGGCGTTGCGCAAACGCAGCGACG
>Ga0100380_10008093_pt1 | contig 10433 bp, 10 predicted proteins | sample CryGeymeta201504_FD_80417 | JGI IMG/M metagenome (GOLD analysis project Ga0100380, IMG submission 80417) | Groundwater microbial communities from Crystal Geyser aquifers in Utah, USA - Crystal Geyser metaG 2015-04 | ecosystem: Environmental > Aquatic > Deep subsurface > Groundwater | place... | reverse complement strand
ACTCTTCATATTTGTTTCCGTATATAATTTGCTGGGAAGAGTCGTCAAAACCGTTACCAATATTTTGAACTATACTTAATTTTGTTTTCTGTATGTTAATATGATTGATAACGTTTAGTTTTTGGGTCTTCTTACTTTGAAACTTGTCACTTACACTATCCATATTATTAGAAAGGTTATTAGAAGGGTTATAAGAAGGGTTATTAGAGAGGTTATTATATTTATTATTTAGGTTGACCTTGTCCCTAAAGTTTAAGTTAGCACATTTGCATTGATTTTTTTGATAAGGTTCATTACATGTAAAGCATCTATTTTGTGATGTTTGATACTCTCTCTTTAAGAAATATTTTTGATCTGCTGTTAATTCTATTGCGCAGTAGCTACCTCCTCTTACGTTGTCTTCTCCATATTGATCCATGTATAATTTTGTATAATAATCTTCATGTCTTGGGGTACAATTGGTTATTACTTCTAGAATATCGATTGGATTATATAGCTGTGTCCATTTTGATCCTTTTCCTGAAAAGTGATTAATTATTCTGTCTTCAGGAAGAGCTTTATCGGTTCTACCTACGTAATATTTGTTTTGTTGTAAAAGTAAGATGTAAATGTTTATGGCCATAGTGTATTATTATAAATAAAAAATTATTGTAAATTATACATACAATTAACTTAAAAAACTTAAAAAAATCTCCTCCCTGAAATTATGATAATTTTTAGAGGATTTGTAAACAATGCTGATATTACCTGTATCGCTTTTAAAAATTTAATCTGTATTAATAGTTTATAAAGTATTAAAAGTGATTAGGTTAAAATCAAATAGTAATATTGTAAGTACTTAAAAAATAGAGAAAAACAATATAATCTATAGAGTCTGTTGTTTTTAATTACTACATCAAACAACTAAAATAGCTTAAAATACTTCCTTAAAAAAGCTTAGCTTAAAAAATAATATTATAAGTATTGACATTTCAAGTAGCAATTTAATACAACTTCTTATGCAATAACGTAAATACTTAATGTAAACTTAATTATACCTTTCAATTAATAATAACATATTACATACTAAAATTATATAAACTTAATACAAAACTTAATTATTATTAATAATTAAAGTAAAAAATCATTAATTAATTAATGCTATACTCTATATGCTTTATCAAACATAAGATCAGAACTAAGTCTTCTTCATCTTCAAAACATGCTTTTTATGAGTAACTACATGTAAATTATGATTAGCAGCAGTATTATCAGGATTTATTTCTAAGGCTTTATTATAAGAGTGTATTGCTTCATCAAAATTATTTAATCGTCCGAATATATATCCTAAATTTGTATAAGTATTATCATTATTCGGATTAATCTCTAAGGATTTTTTGAATGTTGATATAGCTTCAGCGTAGTTATTTAATTCATCATAGGTATTACCAAGATTAAATAGGAGTGATTCATTTTTAGGGTCTTTTTCTAAAAGTTTCTTATAACATTCAACTGCATTTTGAAAATTGCCTTGTTTTTTGTAAACATCTCCAAGATTATTAAGGGCTTTATCATTGTTAGGGTTAATTGATAGGACAATATTATAGCTTTTAACAGATTCGTCTAATTTATTAGCATTTCCATAACTAAATCCTAGATTAAAATGAGCATCTTCATATTTTGGATTAACTTCAATTGCACTTAGGTAACATTTTATTGCTTCGCCGTTTCTATTAAATTTATCATGTATTAGTCCAATATTGTTTAAACTTTTGTAGTGATGCTTATCTAACTTTAAAATAATATTATAAACTTCGTCAGCTTGTTCATATTGCTCTAATTTAAACAAAACATTTGCTTTTTGATAATAATATTCGACATTAATATTGCTTAAATCAATAGCTTTTTGATAACTTAATAAGGCTTCACCTAAACTATTTACACTTTCATACATAAAACCAAGGTTAAAATAAATGAAATCATTTGTAGGATTGAGTTCTATAGCCTTTTTGTAGAAATTAATTGCCTCTTGATATTTCCCTATTTGGTTATAACTATTTCCATTATTAAAATATGCAGATTCAAGAATTTGTATATTGGTATCATTACTATTACTCATTAATGTTTGAGATTTCTTTATTAAGTTGGATGAGGATGTTGCTGAATTGTTCGAATAAAAACATTCTATAATTAAATTATAACATTTAATTGCAAACTCATAGTTATTAATATCATCGTAGTGAATACCTAGATTAAGTAAGTTATTTAGAGCTTCTTCATACTCACAATTTAACTTAACAGCACTTTTGAATGAGCTAAAGGCATTTTCAAGTTGGTTTGTTTTTAAATATATTAAGCCGAGATTATTATATACTACATAACTAGCAATTGAAGATCCAGTTCCTATTCCAGAACTGATATTTGATTTATTAGTATCACTTTCATTATCATTACTAAGATTATTCTGACTATTCTGATTATTTAAATTACTTCTAATTGTATTTTTTAACTCTAACGACTTCTTATAACACATTATTGCTTCATTAAAACTTCCAATCTCATCATATAGATTACCTAAGTTATAGTAATATTTATTATTTTCAGGATTTATTTCAATAGCCTTTAAGTAAAATTCTAAAGCTTGCTTATATTGCTTTGTATCAAATAAAGCATTACCCATATTGAAGTAACCTAAATCATTATCAGGATTAAGCTTAATAGTTTTTTCATAACAACCAAGTAAATCTTGATAGCCTATCTTACTCAGAGCCAATGCTAAATTATTATAAACTAAGTAGCTTTTCGGATTAATTTTTATTGCGGTTTGATAACTTAAAACAGCTTCTTCATACTTATTCAATTCAAATAAAGAATTACCAAGATTGAAGTGAGCTAAGAAGTTTTCCTCCTTGTTACTATTTATGTCCATATCGAGTTTGCTTTGATAACAAATAGCTGCTTCTTCAAATTGCCCTAATTTTTCTAAGGCTACTCCACAATTAAATAGAGCTTCTTCGTTATTTGGATTAATTTCTAATGTTCTTCTATAACAATTAATAGCTTCTTCGTATTTTCCTAAACAGTCTAAAGCAATACCTTGATCATAAAACGCAAATTCATTATTTGGCTCATTTTTTGTCATTTGGTTTAGTTGAACTGCGTCTTCTAATTGTTGAACTCTTAATGAATTAATTAAAATGTCTTGAATTGTTATTGAATAATTATTAAAGTTTGTAAACACAAATTTGTAGTATTTAAGTGCTTCTTCTAATTTTCCAAGTTTTTCATTGGCGAATCCCAAAAAAGTACTAATTCTTGCTAGTTTATCATCTAAGAATACTTGACCTTCTTTATATAGATATATTATTCTTTTTTCAAAGCATTTAGTAAAAGATTCATATTCCTCTTTATAAATAGTATTGATGCAGTTTGAGTTTAATTCATTTAAATTTTCAATAGAAATTGATAGGGTCGTTTTGTCGATGGTGTCAAGAGTATCATAAGAATTAGAAAGCTTTGAACTGTTAATATTGTTATTAGTATTTACTGTATTTAGAGTAAAACATCTTTTAAAAACCTCTATTGCCTCAGTATATCTCTCTTGACTTAAATAAAGATAGGCTAGTCCTTCTAATATATCCTTACTTACTTTAAATTTATATTTCTTTAGTAATAATTCATAACTATAAATAGCTCCTTTATACAATGAATTATGTGCAAGCAAAAAACCTTCTAAACAGAAATACTCATCAAAATCAAGATAATTTATATTAATCTTATCTTTATTATCATTATTATCAATATTATATATAAAATCTTTTTTCTTTACTTTGTCATACATCTCCTTCGCTTCATTATATTTTTCTTGCAATATTAAACTTATGATCACACCTCTATGAGCTTCAATATAATTATTATCTATTTTCAACGCCTCTAAGAAATTATCTAAAGCCTGTTGATATAATTTCAACTGTAAGAATAACAGTCCTATAATTCGATATGCTTGTTTAAAATTACTATCATATACAAGAGAGGTTTTGAGATAAAATACAGCTTGTTTAAAGTCTATCTTATAAAAGCAATATATAATTCCAAGATTAAAGTAAAAGGCCTTTTCCAAATTGAAATTGATATTATTACCCAAATCATTATTACTTTGAATTAATAAGTCTACTTCTTTATGTTTAGGTAATACAAAATCTGTACAATCGTTACCGTTATCCCTAAGTAGTAAAAGATTGATTCTATTTTTATTGAAGCAAAAGTAGATTCCTAAGTTAGTATCTAAAGCTTCGAGTTTAATTTCTTTACTATCTTTATTATCATTATCTCTATCCTTTACTTTATTTTCTTTATGATCCTTAATATTATCTTTTATTTTCTTAGAGAAGTTTACTAAAATAAAAATGTATTTGTCATTTTGTTTATCGCTATTGAATAAATCTAAAATTTCTTTAAGACAATTATCACTATTTACTTCTTTTATCGATAATTGTTCAGAGATAAAATAAAATTGAGGGTTTAAGTTTTCTTTTTTTCTTAAACGTTCGCAGGAGACTTGTTTAAATTTTTCAAAATTAAAATTATTATTTGAGTTTGTTGAATTAGTTTCGGAAGGAATAGAAAAGACTTTTATATTATTTTCACATAGTAGTGCTATTTTGAGGGTTTTGTTTTCCATTTAATTTCTTTTAATTTTCAATTTAAATAATTATTATAGTTAATATAATAGTCATATATGTTTATTTATTATTATACCAATATAATAAATATGAAATTTGATATAAATTCAGACTTGATTATACTTTTATTACTAACTAATAATTCTTTCTATCTTCACTTAATTATTAAAGATATTAATAATAAAGTAATGTATAAACAAATATCACTTAATATATTATACTAATAACTATTACAAAATATATTTAATACAATAATAAAACCATTATTAAATTATCTCAAAATTATTAATGAATTAAGATTATATTTGAATATTGTATTTAACGTTTTAAATCTAACAATCATTATTCTTTTTAATGTTTGGCAATAAATTCTTGTAATTCGGTTCTTTTTCTAATAGCTCTTTTGTGAGTTCCTAATGCCTTTTTAGCGAGTTTATATGCTTTTTTTTGAGAATTGGATTGTTTAGTTTGTTTTAATACTTCGATAATTTTCTTTTCATAAGCAGATTTACCTAGAATTTCTGCAACAACTTTTCTGACAACTGATACTCTTTTTCTTGGTTGCTTTTTGGGAACCCATGATGGAACTTCAATTTTGGAAACAACATATCCTTTGTTTAATCCGACTGCTAATCCTTTTGCCATTTTTGATATATAAATATATTAATATTTTAATATTAATAATTTTATTTGTTATTATGTTATGTTATTTGTTTATGAAATATATTAGTATTAGTATGAGAATTATTAATTAAAAGTATATTAGTTATTAATAAACTTAAAATTTAATTTTAAATTTTAATTTTAAAAAATATAACTACTAATAATGGAACTACTTAATAAAGCAACTGAAAATATTTACTATCATATACTAGTCATTTATGTATTATAAAAAAAATATTATTAAGATAAGATAGGAGAAAAGCTAATGCATGTTTCAATTGCAAAGAACATACTTTTCTCTATTAAATTCTATCAAATTATTAAAATTTAAAACCTTCGTAATCATTAATAATCAATTTATTTATAACTAAATTTAAAAATAATTTTAATATTAAGAACGGACATTTTTTATAATTAAAACAAATATGTCAGCTACAAAAAAGTTTGGAAAGTTTATATTGATAACTCTTTGCATAACAACAGTTTTATTCATTTATAAATCTGGTTTTGATGAAGAAGGTGATTGCGAATTAGCGAATTTAAAAATGATGAGAAACTTACTAAATATAACTACTAAAGAGAAATTTTGTAATTCAACTGCAATTACTAATTTGGCTGGAGCAGAGGTACAAAATGCCTTAGATTTTTTAGCAAATCAAAGCGAAGCCATTTTAAATGGAACTGTAGGTTCATACCTTGGTCTAGGAGAAGATCCTGCTAGTGTTGTAAATTAAAAACTTTAACTAATACATTTAGGCACTTTTAACAGACATTTTAAAAGTTATAATTAGCAATCCTGCTGGAGTAGATCAAGAAAAAGCTAAAACATATGTTCTTACCAGAGCTGCTGCTTATATAATTTTTTTTGTCTTTTTTGTTTTATCATTAATTGGTATTTTAAATTTAAAATATAATAATTAATTTTAAATTAGGATGGATTGTATTCTGTGGATGCTGTTGTTGCCCAACATGTTGCTGCAAAAGAGCCGAGACCGCAGTTTTAGAAGCTAAATCCCCATGTTGTAGAGTTGCATCAGTTATTATCGTATATATAACAAGTGTATGTATGTTAGTAGTGTGCTGTTTAGGTTTCGTATATACTGGAAGCTTTATAGGATCATCCTCTTTATTAGTTTGCAACCTAGTTACTTTAATTTATGACTTAGTAGTGTATATTTATATTTAATAATATATAGTGGTGAAGATAAAACAACAACACCAAAATGGATAGGATTAGAAGGAGCCGATAAAATGCTTTCAGATGCTCTAGTAAAAGTCGATGAAATTGTACAAAGTTCAAGTACTCAATTTTCTAAAGTGAACGAGCCATGGACAACTGATGATATTACCAGTCTTAACTCAAATATTGATGGAATTTATAATAAATATAAATCTGTAACACTACTTTCTCCAAACCCATCTACTTCTACACAAATTACTCCTATTTATATTACAGTAAGTTTTATACAAATATTAATCAATTAATCTTAATAATTAGACATTGGGACCAGCTGCAACTGCAAATACTGGATTAAATGTCTTATATATAGAATTGAATACATTTTTAAAAGGACTAATTGATTCATTAAAGCAATTAAAGTCCTATACTGATTCAATTAAATCTGCTTCTAATAGTGTAAAAGACGCAATAAATTCTGCTAAAACTATGCTGAAATCAATGTTGACTATGATTAATGATATGGATAATAATTATTTAACACCAGCATCAACTTATGTATATAATATTATTAATAATTAGATGGAAGAAGCTCAAAAAGTAGGAAATTTGGGAATAAACATCTTTTATGGAGTATTGTTTTTATTAATTTGCTTAAATGTTGTTGCTCTAACACTTTACTGTTGTTGTATGGAAGGTTGTCAGTGTATGAGATTTTTAAGTCATGTTTCATGGTGTGTAATGGCATTAATTATGTTGCTTACCTTTTTATTGGGAGGAATTTTAGGAGTATTTGGGCTCTTATTTACTGATGGTTCAGGTTTTCTTTCTTATATATTTTCTGAACAAAATCTTAAATTTGACAAAGTCATCCTTACAGGAGATACTGCAGTCTATCTTAACACTTGCTTTAATGGTATCTAATCTTTTTTATAAATTATAACACATTGCAACTAATTTTAAATATTTTGTAGGAGATGGAGATATCATGGCAACAATGAATTTAGGAACAGGAAGTATCGACGGAGCATTAAAAGAGGCATCGGCTTTATCTCAATTAGCAAAAAATGCAACAGTTTTAAAAGCATCAAGTGTTGTTCCTCCTTATAAAACTCAACTCCTTAAAATTAAAGATGATATTAAACTTAGTTATACAAGTGCGAGTGATGCTAATGGACCAATTTTAGTCTTTAATGAATTCTATAAATATACTGACTCTTCTGTAAAAATTCAATTAACAATATTAACAATTAATTAATAACTTAGTTTCCATCAAGTTATCAAACTTCATGTACTACTCAAACTAAAGATCAGTTTGTTCAATTACAGGGACAATGTCCAAGTGGATATCCTTACCTTGCTGGAGGTGGATCTAACTTACCTGGCCCAAATTGCCTTGTTATGAGTGAATGGTCATCTGTATATAATATAAATATATATAAACTAAATACTTATTAAATAATTATTATAATCTTTAGAGCTATTCATCAAGATATCCTGTTTGCGTTGTAACAACTTCTTATTTGACTCTAGCTAATGCTGTCGATAAATATTACCAGTCAATAGATAAATATGTAGTCGCAAATGGAGATGAAATTGTAAAGATAAATACAGATTTGGATTCGTATATTAATTATTACATAAATTATAATTCTTTATTAAATTAATAGTTATTCATCTGCTTTCGGAACAACTGGTAACAAAGTTATTGGTATTCTTAATGACATAGTAGCACTTATTGATTCAATTTCAGAATTAATTACTAAATTTATTCCAGGGGGATCTGGTGGTCTAGGCGCAGTTTTTAATTGCAGTAAACTAAATTATTAATCTTTTAGAAATTGCTGGAACTGATATAAAAATCATATTATCAACAATGAAAGCTAGGTTTGGTCCAGACTGTCTAAAAGCTGCAATTATTTTAGGTTTGAATGCTTTTTTAATGGGAATAATGATTACATTTTTATTACCTGCCTTAATGAAATATAGATTCACTGATGAAGACAAAGAAGAAAAACAAAAAATGGAACAAGAAGAAGCTATGGGGCATTCTCCACAGGGAAAACAAGCATAATGAATTAAATAATATTTCACTTATATTCTTTTTTCATTTTAAATATTACATTATTTATTTTATTAAATTTAATAATTAATGTAAATATATAATTAAAATTTTAACATATTAATTATTCATAATTGTTTAATTATTAACTATTTCGAAATAATAATAATTATTATTATAAATTCACTTAACATATATTAGTTAATAATATACTGCATTCTCTAAAAATTTAATAATATTGATTGTTTCAAATTACTATTATTTCTTCATTCTACTTATATTTCCTTTACTAACCTACTACTACTATGTTCAGTATAAACATTAGGAATATTAGGAACATTATTAACATTATGAACATTATTAATAGTACTACTAATCCCTATCTGTTCTGTTCTAAATTCAGTAGGTGCACTTGATAATATTCTTTGATAACCGTCTTTAATATTTCCTTTTAATGTATTCAAAATTAAGTTTAAACGTTTATTATTATCATCAATAAAATCTCTTGTACATTTGACTTTTGCAAATGAAACAACTACCACAATAATAATTATTACAATAAAGCCTGCCATTACTCCGAGTATAATTTTTAAAGTTTTTAAATACGGAGTTACTTTCTCTACTACGAGTAAAGAACTTTTGATAGTAATATAACAATAAGGAGGTTGGTCACTTTCTAACCCTTCACATTTTTCTGACTGCGAAAAGAACTCCAACAAATAATTCCCAGGTTCGTTAAAACTACAAGAAAGTTGTTCATCTTTAAATACAAAATCATTAATGCTTATTAAGAAATTATTTGCAGCAAGTAAACTTATTCCCATTTTATTATAAGTAGAGTCGTATAAAAGGGATATCTGACTAGGATTGTCTTTACTTGATCTTAGTGAACTTCCTATATTTACTACATAGGTCATTTCGTTAATCGGGTTTATGAGTCCTCTTCGAAAAATTATAAGATTATTTTTATCTCTATTAAATATATATGAAAAATCATCGCCAGTTACAAAAAAGTCTGAATCAATTAAGAATGGAGAATAAAATATTTTATTAATTAAAGGAGAAATTTCATTATTTATCACTAATTCAATGAAAAACTCAGAATATGTTACATCTGTTTCGATTGATATTCCAACAAATTTGTTGCCTGTTAAGTAATTATAATAATTATCAATTTTTTTGAAATTTGGATGATAAATATAGAATTTGAGTTCGCTAAAACAGTTTGTAATATTGTTATTATTAATTAAATTTTCGATGATTTCAGTATTATCATTATTATCAGTATTATCATTATTAACCATATTTTCATGTTTAATCATAGAGTTATCAACGTTGTTTGCTGTGTTAAAAATTTTTAATCCAAAGTTAGGAATAATTATGTATAATGTTGATTCATTAATGATAAAGTCATGAACACTTAAGTTTATAATTTTAGATTCTTTATTATTTGTATATGTTGTTACAACTCCTGTTAGCTCCCATTTATTTGTTTTATAATCGTTTTTTACTAATGCAATTCCTTTATCTAAACTTGTTATAATTAACTCATTAATTAATTGTTGATCTTCTATGCCTTTAGTTAATATGCCAATCCCAGTTATGTTTCGTGGACTTAAATAGATATTTGATTTTATATCTGAATATAATTTAATAGTGACATCAATACTAATATTAATTGAATCTTTATTGATAATTGGTAATAATTGATACAAAATTATTTCGTGTTTCAATACAATTACTAAAAAGGCATTGTCACTAATAAATAGTTGATCAATTATAAATATATCAACTATTTCAGTCAAAGAATTTAAAACATCATTACTATAATCATTAAAATCAGTATAAGTTATACTCATATTAGCAGATT
>Ga0100380_10008088_pt1 | contig 10438 bp, 8 predicted proteins | sample CryGeymeta201504_FD_80417 | JGI IMG/M metagenome (GOLD analysis project Ga0100380, IMG submission 80417) | Groundwater microbial communities from Crystal Geyser aquifers in Utah, USA - Crystal Geyser metaG 2015-04 | ecosystem: Environmental > Aquatic > Deep subsurface > Groundwater | place: USA... | reverse complement strand
CTTGTAATAATTTTCCTCTACCAAATTTCGAGAGCCCTGATAAAAAATAATGGCTTGAAATGATCAAATTGACTTATCCAAATTATATATTTTTCATATCAATGGTCATTGCACTTCTCTCTGAAGCCTACATTCTCATGGTATTTGTCCTCCTTCATCTCAGCATGCTTACATGTGATCACACCTGCAGCTTTGAGTTAGAAAACTTTAGCTCCTGCTTTCCAATCTTCGTCAAGTAATGGGCAACTCACCTTGTCAGTCTCATCAACATCACTCTTCCTCAGGCAAGAGCTATTGCTCAGTTTGTATTCATTGGGGATGTTTTCATCTGTTTCTTGACTGTTGTAAAAATTCTCGGATCTGTTCTCAAAAAATTCTCATGCATATTCCTCAGCCTGGCACTATCAATTTGGCTACTTCGGAAAATGGAAGTGATTTGAATATTTTTTACTGTTTACTATGAATAAGCTATCACAATCATTAATCATCGATTTCTTCTGGTTTTCTTCTGGCGAATCATATTTTTCTTGCTGCTATTGGAAGTTATTTGAAGCTTCCATCTTGGGTGGATGTAATCTATCGGACTGATTTTGAGAAGTAGAAAAGTCTTGAAGAGATGACTGCATAAAATCCCACATTTTTGATAAAAGGAGCATTAACACTACCAAAAGCTGCCATTTTTCTGAACCATATAGATAGTTTCAGAGTCATTAATCTAAAAGTGATTTTATTCAATTTGTTCGAGTCGGTGATGAATACATTTGGAAAATTGAGCAGTAACCTCCTTGAAAATCACCTTAGAAACTGAGAACCTGATTTCTTTAAGAGGTACATACTGAAACAAATCTTATATTTTGACTGTTTCTAGTTCATATTAACTACATTTTGCTCCAAGATCTTCAAGTAAGTTCATAACTTTCTGAACAACAACAGTAAACGGCTTTGAGGTTGAAATTATAGACTTGATCAAATCGTGAACCTTTTAATTCATTGAGGTATTTGGCATAAAGCCATACATTACGTTTGGAATTTGGCTTAGGCAGTAGCGGTGACTATTCTTTTGAAAACGTTGAAGAACTTCGATGTCTTGGACTTCGTCCAATGCAGTCAAACAATTACTCATGATTGAAAGAAACTTGCTTTTTGATTGCTACCGAATCATTCGATTAAAAAAATCCCAGCATTTCTTATTTTTGAGATTTTTTTTTATGTTTCTGAGGATATGAAACACATCAAGCAAGTGAATTCCTTCAAACTAACGATCTTTCTTCAAACTTTCAAGAGCAGCAGCAGTGGCTTTATCATCATCACTGATAATTACATGAGGTAGTCGATTCATTATGTCTGAAAATGACTTGAAGATGGAGTACAATCGTTCTGAATTTTATTAGTTGCATAGAACCAATCCAAATGGAACCATTTTCTTTGACGCACTTATGCCCATAAAGACTCCTAATGCCCAACTTCTCCCATTTTAAGATCTTTACTGGACGACATTGTATGTTAGGTCAAAACCCATCCAATCGCCGTATTTTTAGAAGTTATATTTCATGAGAGGGGATACTATTAATAGATGGTTTGGCAGTGAATCCATTCCATAGAAATAAGGTTATGACTGCACTTCACACTTTTTTTCTGAAAGAAGCTGAGTGAGTTGATAAAAGCCTATTTTTTTGTTCTGAATCTTCCTGAACAAATAGTAGAAAGAAGACTTCGATAAATTATATTTTCTCAGGATGATTTATCTTGCTGTTTTCGCCGAAATGGAAATTGGCATTTCTTTGATGTCATTTTCTACTTGATTGAAGAGTGACTGTCTTGATCCAAATGCAGTATGATTGTGCTAATTGTAGAACCTGAAGAGCCGAAGACCAGCTTCTAGTTGTCTGTATGCTAGGTATGCTTTGCAGCCGCGGTAGCAGCATTTACCATATAGATACTTTTGTTTTTGCATAGTCCATCTGTATAGAATATTGCTATTGAGTGAAAAATTTTATTGGTTGATCCTATTCTTAGCATCTTAGAGTGAGTTTACGAGAATAAAGTTGTCTTAATGTTATGGGAACTTGATCTCCATGTTGCTTGTGATCGTGGCAAATTAACTTTTTTAACACTATTTATATAAACCATCGAATTCGCTCACACTTCCTTAGATGGCAATCATATAATAATTACAAATTGGCTAATGCGACCGAACAACTACTATCACGACAATACAACCAGATCTGAGCCTGCTGACAGCAACTCTTTCTCCAATGGTCAAACAAACTCTCGCAGATCCAGCAAAATATCAGACAAAATGTAATTATCTTCATATCAAGCATTGGCTCGTCAAAAAAAAGTGCTTTACCAAACAGAATCCTACGCTATGACCTCAATCCATCCGAATGTTCTCATGAGTAAAGGTACAGAATGTGGCTAATTAGGACTTTGTCTTGTCTCAAGTCAGATGGATCGTCCTTCAAACCATCTTCTTCCTCGTCATTGTCTTCCTCCCAACATGTAGAACTCAACACATCTTAGGAATAGCCTGATATTGATGGAGAGAGTGACGGTCATAGCATCCGATAGTTCCTGCGAAATGAAAATAGCACATGGAACAATTTTCGCCGCACCCTCAACCGTCTACCAGAAAGAAGAACAGTTCGACAGCATCTGTAGAGAGAAAACAATTTCGGAATAAAGCAGATTATTTTTTTACTAGGTGTTTTGGCCTTCATCAGCGGAGGTTTTTTGTTAGATGGTGATGAGGTGGTAGGAACACATCAACAGAATCAGAATACAACCCAGGCTTCATCATGCTGGAATTTATTCAAGTAATAAAATTGCGACATTGAAAAGCCTACAGGGTACATTTGCAAGGAGCTATATGAGTGCGTCAAGAAAAACAATATCAGCAAGCAAAGATAAATTTACTATTCACCCTCACGTGACGAGGAAATGAATTCAGAAAGCAATAGAGGTGAAGAAACTCATATTGGCCAGGGTATTTTTGCACTACTATTTGCAGGATCCCTACTAATCATTGTTTGCAAATTTTTTGGCACCTCTGAACTATCTCAAATTGCAGAAATCGCGACTCGAGGAGTGATGAGAATTGCTGCTAATGCTTACTGGGAGTATCGAAGAAGTAGAGCCTGATTATATTCATATTAAGAGATTAAATGTAGCAGATCAAATCATTTTTTTATCCTGTAATTAGCTCTCAAAGTGAAGAAATTGTATACAAGCCCGTCAAGGTAGTTCATTGCTTAGTTTGCTCTTGCTTTTGATTTGTATTTAGCAAATCCAAATCCAGCTGACCGGTTGCCATGCCTGCAGGGAGTCCATCCCAAGAAACCTTTAGTCTCCTGCTCAAGCTTTCTCCAGAACTGATCTTTTGTGACATCGAAAGGAATACCTTTGATGTAGAGGTGAGAGCTTGTGGGTACCTCCATCTTTCCTGATTGCATGACCTAAGTTCTTTTCTTCTGAATTTTCTTATCTTTATGGCTGACTGTTTTATTTTTCTTCTTTTAGTGGTTTTCTTCGTCCTGAGCATTGACTTTGTTCTAATCGACTTAGTCAAGTTCGATGACAATAGCAGCTTCTGGGACAATCGGATTCTCTTATTGTGGAATGTATTTTTATTCCTGAACGATATCAGCTTACAGTTCAACCACATTCGGAATCAATTTATTTTCTGCAATTTACTCAACTTCGTTATGTACATTTTCTACATCTTTTTATGCAGGCCAAACACCTTTGTTGACAACATTTTCAAGAATATTCTCAATAAGTGCATCGACTATAGATGAGGCATACTTACCGGCTAGTAGCTTATTGTTGTAGATTGATTATGGCTGGATAGAAGTCTACTATGCAATTACACCAGGTACTTTGATTACTACTGACTATAGAACCTCAGCTACCATTTCTGAATCAGCAGGAGCAGGCTTAGCATTATCAGGAGACTAATAAGGAGATTTAGCATTGTTAGCAGTAGCAGAGGAACCAATAGCAGAGGCAGAAATACTTAGGCTAGATAATTCCGAAACGGAAACACATGAAGGCTAGATACGAGTCAGTATGTTAGGTGGAAGAGGAAGTGCTTTTTCCTGATTTATTCCAAAAAAGTCACTCAGATCTTCAAGTTTCTTTTTAGAAGGCTTCTAATCCTATTATTCGAACTTTTTTTAATAACTCCTCTTGAGAGCTTAAACACAAGCCAATCGATCTTATTCAACCTTTTTGTCTATAATTTATTGGTATACAGCAAACTTTTTCTAGAGCTTATAGTAGACCGGTTCAAGCACTCCATCTACTTATTTTGAGATGTGGTGACTGATGATTCTTTTTCTGGTTATGAGCTCATTGTCGCATCTATCATCTATAAGAGCAAAACTCTATTATCTCTCTTTGTTGATGGAGTCAATAATGGCATCATACAACTCATTCAGCCTTTTCTTTTCTTAAAATCTAAATTATTATACACAATCTGTTGCTTTCTGAAAGAGAGACTATTTTTTAGGTCCTGCTGATTTTTTCAGCCTTTCTTCTGCGCCATCTTTAGCTTACTTTAGAGCAGTACGAACTTTTTTCTTCAGAAAGGCTACCTGACCATTTGCTCTATCCTTTGTCCATTTATCAAGCTCAACTATTTTTTCTGCTAAACGTTTATTTCTTTTCAAATCATCTAACGCTTTCAAATTTGTAGTAGTAGTGCCAACATTGTCTGCATGTTTTGAGAGCTATTTTTCCAGATAATTTTTCACTTCAGCACGAATGTGTTATATGACTGGATTTTATTCATCCTTTGCATGTTTGAACTCGATCATCATTCCAAATTGCTAGTATAACCAAGGACCATCAGTATCTTTTGCTAGTTATTATTTGAACTCAGCCAATCTTTTTTGAATTTAAATTTAAAGATTCGGCTTCTCGACTGTCTTTGTTTGGTTCTAAAATCTCTTTCATAGTGTACTATCAAGTGAAAGCAGTCTTTGAATCGATAGAGGGGAACCCAAACTGGCTTTCTCTGATCATAGAGCCTCACTCTATACTGAGGAACACCATTTGTCAGGCTGCTCTCCAAAATTTCCTGGATATCACCTTGCTTCAGATATGAATTCATTGTAAGGACAAAACAACATCGCACGAGGGAATGTAATTAAATAGTCGATAGAAACGTGAAATAAGTATAGTAATTTTCTATCAGACTGTTCATTCGACAATATATTATAAAACAAATAATCTCATATCACTTTTTTTGCAGGGAAGCCTTTTTGTATATTAGTAAATAGCAATCTTCTTCGAAAAGTAGAGATGAATTCCGTATATTTTAATCATTGTAGATTGTGTTGTTGGTTGGACTGTTGGTCTTCAAGGCAAAATAGTGACCTGAACTGATGACATCTCCTTCGTGAATTATAGCCCCAGCAAGAGTGTACTCAGTTGTTCCAATCCAGTGATAATTTATCGGCTATTTATTTTTAACCTCTGTGATGTACCTCTCTAAATGAACAATCAGGAACTCAGGGTAAACAGCAACTATTTCATTCCGCTTGACACTGGTTTTGGAATGGCAGGAGTCACAACAAAATTATTCGATGACGGAGGCGTATTGGCCAGTAAACAACTCAAGGAGACGTTTTTGTGTTGGCTCTATGTTGTAGGTCAGGCATTAGATATTATTGATCTTGGAAGCCTGGCAAGCTAAGCAAGTATCGAAGGAAGATATTTTGATTTCGAAAAGAGTTTTTGTTTAAACTTCAAGATTGTCTAAGATAAAGGTCAAAAATTAGTGAGTATCATTTTGCTGATCAGGATCAAATTTATTATTAGAAATTCGCTTAAAATATTGATGGTAGTCGATTGGATTCAGCGCCACTTACGTATTCTACATCTTTTAGAACAAATTGAAAAGAATCTTCGACACATTTTCCTTCCTGACAAAATTGATATTCAATATTTTAATTAGCTGAAAAACAGAGTTCCTATCTTAGGGCATTACTACATGTAGCAAGATTGGCTGTTATTGTATAAACCGCACTCTTTATTTTAGGGATTTTTCTGGAGTAAATGTTGGCAGCTCCTTTTTTTTCCTAAACCTCTTCTTTTTTTCGCTTATTGCTGTTGATGGTGAGAAATCAAGGTAGGCTTAGCAATTTATTGAATATTATAGGATTTCTAATCAGGCGAATACTCATAACAAAGCTATTATCCTTTGTTGATACTTCTTTTTGTGATTATGATAACTCGAAGGCTGCCATTGATTATTGCTTTAAGACTCACGCAGTTGGGTTATTTATTGATGCTTGTATTCAATAGGCAAGCATAACTACAGTGAAAGACTGGTCCAATAAGTATCCCTTCTCCGTTTTTCATCTCAAGTAGGTTAAATATTGAGTCAGGTCTTCTGACCCTGATAGAGAAAGATGTATTCAAAACATCTGCAGCGTATTAACCAATAAAGCAATTTTTTTCTATGCTTTAAGCAGCAAATAGTCCAAATCCAGTTCCAGACAAAGTTTCATATCCGCTAATACCGAGCTGAAGAGGTGGAAAATATCGCCCTTCTTGGTACTCAGAGAATTTACTCATTTTAATTTGTCTTGTTTCTTAATATGGTAGATGAGAGCAATTTTGAAGAGGGAAAGGTTATAGTAATGTGGTCGTATAATAGAACCTTCTAGCAATAATGAGAAATTTGATTTGATTAAGATTAATGTTTTATTATTGAGACCCGAAATAGTTCTAAGGCATCTTAATTTAGCCTTCATAAACAGATTAACTACTATTTTTTATGCCTTCGAAAATAGGATATGATGTGGTTGTACAGAAGCAAAAGCGCGGAGTACATTTTTTATGATATAGAGAAGTACAGTAGGAGCAAAGCAAAAGGTCAACTGTGGCTTCTTCATGGCATTTTTTGCATTTCCCACCTGACATTGATTACTAATAAAGCTCAAGAAAATTAAATTTATTTTCTTGATATGAATAATATTTTCCAAGAATGATTACAGAGTTGATGACCTCTTCGCTACAATATCCTTCGTTTTACTCCTGACCTTCATTTACTAGTTTCATTTTCGAGGATTACTATGCTTACATCTTTTAATTATCATTTGAAGCAGAAGGCCTCTCTGGCCAGCAAAAGTCTATCTCTGTTTTATCATAGCCTACGAGATGACTTCTAAGTCTTTCCAACCAACCTTTGAGTATTGAAACATATTTATGATTCATTGCTGTTGATTTTCCTAAACCATTTACGAGCTATTCCCTGGTAACTGACTCAATCTTGAGGTGAGGAATTCTGAATAGCTTGTCTTTTATTTATTTCCTGATAACCTCTTGTGCTGTCATAGTATAAATTCCAGTTGTTGAGTTACAGGAATGCCCAACTAGTGCTTTTATGTCAAGATTGAAATTCTTCGTTTGCTGAAGAGTATATTCTGAAAGCACACCCCTTTTGAGAGCATATATCGGAAATCCAAATATCTTCACACTTCGCTGAAAAAGTGAATCATTCGGATAAAATCGATTCCAGCCAAACAACTATAGTAGCCTGCAAAGCTGTTGTCCAAGGATAATCTGAATCTTTTTGCCAGTTTTGTTGATAAGTATCTCAAAGCCAAAACAATTTTCTCCTTTTTTTCTCTTTTCCAACATTTCCAAAACTCCTTTTCTCAAATTTTATTGGTCAGAGTCAAAGCGGATTGCACTCTGGAAAATCAACATGAAATCTAGAGCCACGTGAACCATGCCACGCTCCTTTGTATAAAAAAGATCCTCCAGAACATCGAACAGATCAATAGGTTTGATCGGACGTTTGTCTCTCGAATACTTTGGTTTGTAAAAATCTACTGGTAACTATTAGAAAATTTGAAAATATTATCGTTTGTAAATGGAATTGAGGCATCTTCTCAGTTTTAGCTTTAGAGTTGGGGCTAGTTTTTCAGTTCTGTCTATAATTTTTTGACGATCGAAGATATCAGATGGCTAGTCCAGATACGTTGACCATTTTGCTTTCATTGATTAGTTGAGCATGTCGTAGGTTGGCTATTTTATCGTGTGTCGAAGCAAATTAAGGGTCTTGTCAACATAGTTGTTGAAAAATTTGTGTAGGTGAACGGGGTTGATCATTCTATGAGATTTTATCCAGTCCAGAATAATTACCTTTGATTTGGCGATAAAGATTTAGATGAAGAGCAGAACAAGTTTCTAATCCTAAGTCAATTAAACATACTCGCTGAACCTTTGCACTAATTTGATTGAGCTTGAATAAAAATCGTTTTCAGAAAAACGTCCATATCTTGCATTTCTTATTTTTCTTGACTCTGTTGATAATTTTTGGTTGCTATCGTTCTTGCTTGTCTGTCGAGTTGGGGTTGATACTATTGTTTCTTGTCTGTTTTCATAGACTCCCATATCATGTTAATCTTGCTGTTCAGTTTCATCAGAAAATTTTGGGCACAACTTCCTAATCTTTTTTCCGTGAGTTTCCCAAGCTGATTGGTTGAATTCTTGAAGGCACCTGAAACAATAATACTATGTCCCATTGCAAATGAAATATGCTTTTCCTTGATGTGTTATAGCAGATCGCATGGAGCATTCCTAGCTAATGTGACGATGGTTTGTTGATGTGATTTGACTGTGGCAAAGAGGACATTGTTGTAGCTGGTACATTCTTGACGATATTAAGTGCTGAAGTTAAAATTTAGTAATAAAGAAATTAAAACAATTTCCTATATAACAGAGTTGCATCATATGATAAACAAGGTGACACCAATTTCTTTCCTGAGGAAAAAAAAAAGACCTTAAAAAAAAGAGCATGTATAATTATAGCACCCTCTCAGCACCGCCTTGTATTCAGTTATTTTGTAATTATACTCCAAGGTATGATTATCTCATGATTGTATCGAGGTGGTTTTTTTCCTGATTGAGGTGCTGGGAGGAATTTGCAATTAGTTCAATAGGCAAATATGTCAAAAAATTTTTCCGGCTGTTTTCACAGCCGGATAGAATTGATGAGAGAAGGAGTAAAAACAAAAAATGGGAGGGGGCGCAGTTAAAAAGAAGACAATTCAAAGTTATAGGTTTGTCGATAAATCACTTCTGCTTGATTTTATAGCTCTAAGTTCAGCTGCATACGACGATACATATCGTAAAAATTGACAAAAATGAAGAAATAGCTCAGCAACTGATTAAAGCTGACTTCATAAAATAAAAACTACAAGGGTGCTTCAGAGTGGGATCCAGTAATAGACTGCTTTGACCCTCTTCTCCCAAAAATAAGTTGATTTAACTAAAATTGATTTTTATGAAAAAATTGCTTTTCCTATATAACATAGTCATATATAAACTCTGTATTGCCAGAGCCAATTTAAAAAAAATATCTCTGCCCCAGTAAATAATTATGAGCCTAAAGTGACATTTTGAGGCTCCCAGGTGCCCATCGGTCACTAAATAAGCCTTTTTTTTTGTTTAATATTTTCCTTTTGTGATCCTCAGATCTCTATGATGACTGAGGATATCGGCTGACCCTTTTTAGTCAAAAAAGTTTCCGAATATGTAGCTGGAGATAGCGGAAGATCCAGCGAGTCAACAGTTTGCTCAGTTTCTATAAAAAAATAGGAGGTAACTCGGGGGACGTCAACATGTAATCTGTGAGAATTACATGCTGAGCTGGAACCCCAAACCAGCTTCTTTTAACTTCGAGTACACAAGAGCACGAAGCTCCAGTACGACGCAGGAGCAACGAGGCTCCAAAAAACACAAGGACCAGAGGTCCCAAGAAACACCAGAGCAACGAGGCTCCAGCACGACAATTGAGGGTCCCCATATCATCTCATGGCGACACCTCAAAACTGGAAATGGGGCCTGCACTTGGGACCAATAGGGCGATTTTAAATGATACTTCAGACTCAATATACTTATCTATAAATATTATTTTATCCCACGATTTGTTCACTCGTTTAATTATCTTTTTGTGGTGCCTAGAGCAGTTCTCTTGTTGCTGGGAGCTTTCTAGATTCTTCAGCAAAAGTTTGTTCATGTTTCCTGATACTTTTTTTTATCGAATCAAGGATAACTCAAGGAAGGGGAAGGGGCCATTATCTGCTTTTCTGGTGGTAGAGTACTTAGATGCTACGTCTCAGAGTTCAACTGTCAGGAAGGAAAGATCTCTGCTGCAACATAGTTAGTTTACTACCCCCAATACACTTACTTCAGGTTTTTGCATTTGTTTAAAGGGTCAAAACAAGTCGAGGAAGCCTTATTTTTCGGGAGAGAGGGATTGGAGCAAGAGGAAAAGAAGAAAAAACCCTCAAAAGAATAAAAATGGAATCTATTGGAGATTTGGAAGGATCTGTTTCAGCGAATAACTTAACTATTTATTCAATATTTAAGATATCTGATTAAAACAATACGGGGTTGGGGTTGGGGTTGGGGTTGGGGT
>Ga0100380_10008081_pt1 | contig 10441 bp, 8 predicted proteins | sample CryGeymeta201504_FD_80417 | JGI IMG/M metagenome (GOLD analysis project Ga0100380, IMG submission 80417) | Groundwater microbial communities from Crystal Geyser aquifers in Utah, USA - Crystal Geyser metaG 2015-04 | ecosystem: Environmental > Aquatic > Deep subsurface > Groundwater | place: USA... | reverse complement strand
CCTAATAGAGTAACACCTAACTCCTGAGTCCTACCACAGGAGACAAGGTAAACTGCCGTAGTCCACCTGGGCTTAATTTGGTACTACAATATATTTCTGTGTTTTATTATATTTGTCAAGGACGACGAATTAAAAATAATACAGAAAAATCATTGAACAGGCAGGAAGGAGAGCCTGAAGCTTGTTGTCGGTTGACAGACAGATGTTAGTAGCGTCTGACTGATTTGGATACTATCCAACCGGGGGGACGACTATTATCCTGTACTCTAGCTAGTAGTAGTAGTAGCTACAGTAAAATAAATAATATAAAATAAATAAGGTAGAGAACGCGGACATAATTAGCCAGGAGAGCCGCGGATGGCAAAATCTCCCTTTTTACATCAGCCTGTCGTTGATACCTGTGATAGGAACAACATGCCTTCAGGAAACCGACTTTGGCGTTGACAAGGATCCGTTCAGATCCCGAAATAACGCCTGAACTGATATGCATTGGGCATGTTTAGTATCACTGCGCCGGTTGCTTAGCGGCTGATTCAACCAGTAGTATCTACAACTCCTGCTTTTTATGTTTGGAGGTTGGCGATGGCGGTGACTATTCAGCACGTTGCTTGAATTGTGTCTCTCGATTCCGACTCCCCCGGCCGGTCGTTCTGTTTGGCAACACCCCTAAAGCATCGAATGAATCTACCAGGCTCAATACATTTGATGCAAAGCTTTAAAAAGCTAATTCCATGTTGAAAAAGTTGAACGGGCTGGATCTATTAAAGGCAGGCTTTTATTGAAAAATACAACTCGATAAATTTGTTGCAGACGCTCTAAGACCTACACAGTGTTCCAAAAAATCGTGGCCAGAAGCAAACTTTCTGACCTTCTTTGACTTGGTTCGATAATCTCTCGTCGGTTTACGTAGTCTCTTGAAGACAAAACCCTCTCGAACCATGAGCATATCATTATTTTTGCAATCGCTGCCATACCCTGCCTCTGAAGAGCTTGTGAAAGGATTTCGTTGTTTTTATTGATAATACCTGACCAAAGAAGTAGATCAACAGTAGTGAGCAAAAAGGAGAACGCGCGTCCTTTTCCGAACAGTCTATATTTTCCGCACGTTTCAGCTCCCAAGAATACCCAATACTACGTAGTAGTAGCAACGCATCAGAACAGTAGTAAAACACTTACAATTCCAATCCCATACCATCATGAATTTCGTAATCTTCGAGCGTAATGTGATCCTTGTACACTGTGTACCACTTTTGAATCTTTAACTTTTCCGGTCGTGTTCCCAATTGAGCGGCCGCCAACTTTTTCAAATCACCAATGGTATCATCTTCGTTGCATTTGACCCGCACTTTTTTACCCAATCGATCGTCCAATACAACTTCAATCATGTTAACTGAGTAATGATGGTTTTGTTTGCGAAAGGTCTGATCCACGTATTGGTCACCTTGATGGATGAATTAAAAACCTGGACTCTTGGTGGGTTTCACGGATGGATGTAAATAAAACCAGCAGTTGTTGTGTTCGTTGAATGTTGAATGTACAGTTTGTGTTTGCTGTTGTTCGATGTTTTTGTTGGCTACTGTACTACTCTACTCGAGTACTCTACTAGCGAAAATTCAACATTCAAAATTATTTAGTTCTACGGGTTGATTTGTTGAAATTTTGGATTTTGATTTTTTCTACTTTCATTTCTCATTTTTGTGTTGTTGATGACATACTGTACACCTGTACACAACTGACACAACGACACAACATACTCGAGGAGAGGAGTCCATGTGCAGAACCTTTTCTATAACTTTTAAGCACTTTCTTCCCAGTCCTAATCAGTTGCGGAACTTTGATTGCACACAAGCAAGCTAGAAACGATCTGTTATAACCACAATCGTAATTTCTCACAACAATAATGACGACTGATGATACTGCGGCCGTAAAAATTGCTGTTAGGCAAGCTGCTTCTTCTGCAAAAATGCCATTTTGGGACACGGCGATCCCTGCCTCTCTTGCCGTGGCTGCTGCCGTTTGCTTGGTCGACCCATCAAAATTTCCAGCCATATTTTTCGTGTTTGTTGGTCTCTGTTTTCTTCTCCGTGCTCCATTAATGGAAGCCATGACACGGCCCATTGCCTTTCATTTATCAGAAACTGCCACCAGTACAGTAGAAGAATTTCTGGGCAGCGAAAAACGATTGGATCGGTTATGGACGGCATCCAGTGGTGCCATTCAACATGCCATGGGCAGTGGACACTTGCAACAGACGCTCAAGAATGCCATTGTTGACTCCACACAAGATGAAGATTTAGAAAATATTCTATTGGCGACTGTCACCCAAGCCATTGTGAAGGCGACCAAAGATGATAGCATGTTGGAAGCTTTAACAGGTGTTGCGAAACAGGGGCTTTTGGAAGCACTGCGCGATAAGGAGTTTATGAAGGACAGCGTTTCATCGTTGGTGGAAGCCATATTAGAGGCATCACAAGATCGCAAACTCAAAGATGCATTCATGATCATTGTAACAGAATCCGTACAAACTGCCTTGCAGGACGAACAATTTGTGAACATGTTTGCCCAAGTCATGAAGGATGTGCTTTCGGATGGAAGCATGTATCGTGCGAGTGCCTCGGGTCTGATAGGTGCCATCACGGGAAGATCCTCAAAAAGGTCAATTCAAAGCGACTCTTCAAGAACGGCCAAAGGTGAATCTTTCCGATCACAATCCACATTAGGTAGTCACATAGAATGATAGCATAAATGGCGACAATCGTTCGCACATTGTAAAATTCGAGTTTGTACATTGTAAAGAATACATGGGAATGACTTGAGAATGGGATTCAAAAAGCAATTTAGTTCATAATGTACACTCTATAATTCTATCAAAACTTTTCATGTCAAGGTACCTCCACTTCCGGCATCCGCTTTTGCTCGGGGGGACAGTGCTGTATTCTTGGCGGGAGGCATCGATAGCTCTCGCTGTGGCATGGTCCAATTCTCTGACTCGTCATCGATTTCAGTCAGGGATTGGTAGGCTGCTCCTTTCCATCGATGTGAACTCAAATTATTCCTGCCGCAGTAAAGCACATAAATACAAATGGTAATCCCAATATAGAGAGACAGCAGAAGCAACCCGGATAGCTCCAACTGCGATACTAGATACCAGTTAATAAAGATACCAGCACATGGCAGATATGGAACGAATGGCGTCCGAAAGAAGCCGTCGCCTGATGTTTCAGCCTTCAAAATAGATCCTCCAAAATTGATACTCTTCGGACATTTCATACCCAGGGAAAAGACCACACCAATGGTAGCTAGGAGAGCTGTTACTGCCAATGGAGGGCCCAACATAATCTCCCAGGCATGCGTAATGAGCAGTCCTGTCGTCAGACACAGGATGTTCAGTAGAATCAAATGCTTTTCGACGAGTTGCGGTTGCGAGACTGGAGACTCGCATCGCAGAAGAATCAGGCAACTGTTGGTCATGGAAAAAGCAAGTAAGATCCCGACACTGATCAAGTCATCCAAGTAGGCAAACGGAACAAACGTGGCCACGATTACCATGCCAAATCCGGACAAGGCTGTGCCCCATTTCAAATTTCCAGTTTCGTCAACCTGTGCAAAGATGGGAGGAAGAAGTCCGTCTTGGGCCATGGCAAGTTGTAACCGAGGTTGGGCCATGAGAGATATCAATACAACCACTGGTAATGTAAAGACTTCCCCAAAGGCGCTAATGTTAGCCGCCCATTCAGCACCCCGACTGTGAAAAGCAGACGGAAATCCACTGGCCTCGCTGATTTGATCGTACGGCAGCATTCCTGTCAACGCTATAGAAGCCAAAATGTAAAGCACTGTCACAATCAAAAGAGTCCAAAGGACAGCTCGGGGCATGTCTCGTTGTGGATTTATGGATTCTCCTGCAATACAGCAGACTTCATCGTATCCCAGGTATCCAAAAAAGGAAGACGTGGCTCCTCTCAAAACTCCCGTCATTCCCATTGGGGCAAAAGAAGTGGTGTCGCTATGAATGTTGGAAAACGAAAAGAGACAGAATCCTCCCACAGTCATGAACATAACTAGTCCAATTTTCGTCAAGGTAAAGAAATTGGTAACTCGCTTGGATTCATGAATCCCTCCCATCAATAATGCGACCGACACACTGGAAACAAGTCCTGCCATTAGATTGATCCCGTGCGGTTGCAAAAACGATTCGACCTTGTCACCCAGATGCCACTGATCTCGCAACCAGGCCACCATCTTATCTCCCCAGCTTCGTGCGACGGCGGCCCCCGAAACACCGTACTCCAAGGTCAAGCAGGCTCCCGCCACCACGGCTGCTAGTTCTCCCATGCACACGTAGGTGTACACGTAGGTTGATCCTGCCGATGGAATACGTCCCGACAACTCGGCATAACAAACACCACTGGCCGCCGCGGCAAGGCCCGAAATGGCAAAACTGAGAGCCGTGGCGGATCCGGCATAGTTGTGTGCAATATATCCCGCCAAGACGAAAATTCCCGAGCCAATGGTCCCACCGACACCAACGGATATTAAATCCAACAGTGTTAAGTGACGTTCCATGTGTTGTTCATTATTGTTATTATTTGTCGCAGGATGATGATGCGATTCTTCAATTTCTTTCATGACGATCCACAGTGGCTTTTTTCGCAACCAGGATGGAACGGCAGTGGGAAAAGGTGCGGAAGATTGTCGTGTATAGTACGACGCAGCAGGCGAGGAGGACGAAGAAGACGAAGAAGAAGAAGAAGAAGAAGAGGACGCCGGCAATGAACCATGACCGCCAGCATGAAGCTCGTCATGCAATGTCATTTTGTGTGTGGTCAGATGGAAGGAATGTTCTATAAATAAGTTGGAAAGGGGTCTTTTGAGAGTCGTTTTGACTCTTATGTTTGGTGGAATGAGAGCCTCTTTAAAGTGGCACAGCACAGGCTTGATGATGCGATGCAGTAATAAAAAGGATGAAAAAATTACAATAGTACCTACGAGTACCACTACCTCTCACGGATCAAGATTTAGTGTTGGAGTTCGAGTAGCAAAAGTTTTATTCCACCCGGACATAATCACGAACTAACAGAAAAATCGGGAATAGTTCGAGTCTTGGCTAAACTAAAGTAATTTTTGAAGACGTTACCGTTACGTGTTGACTGCAGCTTTTGCTGCCCATGGGGAGGAACCTTTTTAATAATAGTAACATCCATAAACTTTCACCTTCCATATCAAAACAGTCGGTATAAAGCAAACTACCAACCTCCCCTTCATCTAAACGAAACAGACAATTGAGTTGTAGTAGATACTAGCAGGGGAGTGCCAGCAAAAAAAAAGGGATTTCTTTTTCGAAAGCAGCAACCAGAAAGCAGCAAAAAAAAACTAATCAATACAAACCACAAAAGCGTGTGGTAAAACGAAAACGAAAAAAAAAAAAAACAGCCAGTACGAGAACAAAACAAAATACACAGATTCACACACACGCACACACATACACATACGTACATTTTCGCAGCAACAATAAAAAAGATGGGCAATGTCATGGGAAAAAAAAAACCTCTCAAGGAGGTACTGCGCGAAAACAAACGCATGATTACTCGTGCAGTACGTGAATTGGATCGTGAAAAGGTTGCGTTGGAAAAAGAAGAACAACGACTTACTATCGAAATCAAAAAGGCTGCCAAGCAAAATCAAATGGGATCAGTCAAAATTATGGCCAAGGTACGTCTGATGAATTTGTTACATGCATCTGTGAATGTGAATGTTGTTGTCTGGATGTTGGATGGTCAAAGTGTCGCAAGCGGAAGTGATGTTGCGGTCTATCCAACGTGAAATAAATCATATTCATCTCTCACTTTCCAATCTCGACATTATTATTGCGCTTTTTGCGCTTTTCGTGAATCTGTTACCGCCCGACCTAACCAACCGATCATTCATCGCAACAAACACAAATTAAACATCATCAACAACAACAATAACTTCTGTAGGACTTGGTTCGAACGCGACAATACATTACCAAATTCATTGAAATGAGAAGTCACTTGCAAGGAACGGCTCTCAAGCTACAAACCGTTAAATCACACCAAGCCATGGCCGAGGCCATGTCCAGTACCGCCAAGGCCATGTACAAAATGAACAAGGCAGTCAATGTTACATCCATTACCAAAATGATGGCAGAATTTGAAAAGGAAAATGCCAAGACGGAAATGATGCAGGAAATTATGGGTGATGCTATTGATGAAGCCATGGAAGATGAAAATACCGAAGAAGAGGAAGAACGAATTGTAGGACAAGTACTGGACGAAATCGGAATTAATATGGAAGGAGAAATTCCTGATGCAACAGCATTGGGATCCTTGTCGGCACCAGTCTCCTCAGGACCCGAAAGGGTTCCAGCGGCAGCGTCACCCATGGGTGCTGCTACAACCGGAGGTGCAAGCAGTGATACGGCCTTGAGCGATTTAGAAGCCCGTTTGAACAATTTGAAACGATAGAGCGAAGATATAAAATGTACGTATATATGAGCGTTCTGACAGACAGAAACACGAACAGCTCGGTCTACAAACTGCTAGATCAGTAACACGTAGCAGTAACGATAATCTGTAATTTTTAAAGTCTTGATCAGGACACAAGAATGGATGTATAAACATGGAAGCGTATGCAACCATAATATCATGTAAAGTTGTCGTGCAGTAGGCGTTGGAAAGACGTTTGCTTTAAACTGAAAACAAGTCTACCACTCTTTAACTTGACAAGGGACGCGGAGTTCGCTTCATGTAGAAGATACTCTCATCTTCTACTCGACCAGTTCTTCCTGCCCTTACAATCCGGGTTTCGTCGTCTAGATATGTTGTACGCCATACTCGAGCTACACCCGCAGGAAAATCCTTGCTTAAAAGTTGCTTTCCAAACAGGATAAAATTCAGTCTGAGAAACGTTACTTTCCAAAATTTCGCGCCCCAATCTGGATCGTTTCGTGATTTACTTCCTGTATCGGCAGCGGCGGTGGCAGCAGCAGCATTTTCCACACCATTTTCTTGAATTTCCTGACCATCCCAGTCTTCCCAAATGCCATCCAAAACAACCGTCAGCCACGCATCATCTGAACTATTGGGAGGTAGCCGTAACACATTCTTGTAAGAATCCCCTTGGATTGCAATGGCTTGCTCTGCACTGCCTTGAAACGGTCCTAGTTGCCCATTGGATGGCGGCGGTGCGTTCGAGTACCAAACATGCCATGTGCCCTTGTAGTTTGCTTCCCGATTAGGTTCTTTATACGTATTTCGAGACTCTACTGCCTTCAAATATGGTTCGAGCACTTCAATACCTACCTTGCCATTCTTGTCAACGAGCATCGTTTCTAAAGTTTCCTTCGCACCAGTGACTGTTGTACTGCTAGTCGTAGTCGAAGCAGCCAAAGAAATCAATGTTCGCTGGAGGATCATCCCATTTCGGGAGGGACATTTCGGTACACTAAAGGCATCACTGTAGCATGATAGGACTGAAATTATGGGAATATAGAGAAAGCTCCTCATATCTGCGAGTAGTCTACTCACACTCGTCCAGAAATACCTTAATGGAAAACAAAAACTACCGCTATGTTGCAGTTGTTTGGATTCGGAAAATCAACATATTATTATTAGCTAACGTAGTCTACCAGGTACGTGCGTAAACTATATTAGACGTACAGCGAATACATATGCGTCTAGAAACGACAAGATAGGTACCAGTACTCTAGTTTTGTTGACGGCAATATCATGCAATATTAGTCTACTCTAAGCTACTAGTAGTAGTAGTAGTCTAATTATGCATGATAGCTACTAGTAGAGCACAAGAAGCTACTAAAAGCTACTAGTTGTTGTGCTGTACTGGACCCATAGGTTACTCCGGAACAGCTGCTCTTGCTATTCCGAATATGTATGTAGGTATTCTTATAAAGAAGGCAAAACGTTGACGAAACTAGAAATAAATACTGCTCAGCATAAACAATTTGGGTATTATATAAAGTCGTTATTAAATAATAAATGAACACTTACTTCATCTCGAGATGCAGGGATACTAGAGCCGAGGAAAATTTGAAATAGTATTACTGGCGTTGCTTGCCTGCCTTTGCTTTAAACAATGCAGGAACTAACCAGCCGTACAAGAAGACTCTTATGCAGGAACTTCCTAGTCGCACAAGAAAAGACCACATCCTTTACCTCCAGAATGATAGTTTTGAGCCGAGTCGAATGAGTCTGATGTAGACCAGGAATGAGAGCATAAAATGCCCGAGGATTGAACCGAAAGCATGCCTAGCGAAAAATGCTCTCGAGCATTGTATTCCTCTCGAAAATCGTCTCGTATAAACTTGACTTGCGATAACATTCGGCGCACAGGCTTGCTAAGTTGGGTAGTAGCTGTGTTAACGAGAGAGCATTTGACGTGTCGATCAATCTCCGCCTCGCACATTTCGTCATCGTCATCCTCGGCGAGCCTAGGCTCTGCAATCGAGTTTTCGCGAAGATTTCTGTATTTTCCTTCGATGGAATACATGATTTGTTTCGAGTTGTTCCTTCGGATATTCTTTCGTCGGGAAGTAGAAGCTGCATTCTGAGATGATACCACAGTGGGGTTTCCTACCGGGACGTGCGTCTTTTGCTTGTCCGTGGTAAATTCATCCGACTTCAAATTCCAAGAAGAAGCCAATGTTCCTTGATGATGGTTGTTTTGATTGTTGGCATGCATCGGAGATAATGGATAATTATTTGTTTGAAAATGTACAACAGGCTTGAAATTGTCAAAATTCAATAATGGTGGCTCTGGCTCTTGTTGTTCCTGCTTTTGACTCAAAGAGTCCTCCTGCAGAAATGACGATATTACTTGATCTGGTAGTTCTCTGCCAAAAGGTCCCAGTTGAAGCACAACTGGCTCCTCTCTGTTCTCCATTGAATATTGAGCTTGTATTTTCTCTTCGCTATAATTGTCAAAACAAGTTTCGTCTGTCTTGTTATCTTCCACTTCTTTGGCCTCATTGGCATTTTCCGTTTTCTCTTCTTCCTTTTGCTCGGGTTCTTGTAGATGCGTTTCCTCCTCTTGCACGCTTTCTTTCAGCTCTACTTCGCTGTCGATTTGGACCATCGAATTCACAAGCGTTGGTTTTTCCTCTCTAGCGGTATGTAAGGATGATTTTGACATTTGTCGCTTCATCGGGGAAGGCGCTTCGCGTACTTCACGCCCAACACTAATGTTAACCTCACGAATCCACAAAGCCAATTGTTCCGGGCTCGTGTATCTTACAGAGGTTGCAGATAAATCCAAGGAAAGCTCAGAATCATCTGTTGCGCATGCTGTCATGCTTTGGATGGTCGGAGAATCGGCACTGCTTTGCACATAGGTACACAATTTTTCCAGACTCTTGGGGGCGACTTGCATACTATGAAATTTGTGTACCAAGACATTATGAATTCGTTCCTCGCCACTTTGGGAAATGCGAAGCTGATGTCCATTTTTCTCGGCCGGTTGACTGCTTCCATGAGACCCTCCAATGATTGGTGCATTCGTATGCTGAGTACGAATTGAATTTCCTCCTCCTCGAGCAGAACAACTGTCAGTATCCAAGCCCGTGGGAGGGTCAGCTCGGGACGAATTGCTGTTGCCGACCGACACTGTTGACGGTGGATCACTCATGTCTAGTCTGGTTAAAAGTAAGTTCCTTGTAAAATAGTGGTATACTTATGATTGCTGGCAAATTAGTAGCGTAGCCATGGGTTTTTGAGGGATCGACAAAAATCTGAAAATGTTGGCGGCAGATGATAGTAATAATATTGTGAGCGGGGACAAGTCTCTAAATACTAAGCTCGCCGATCGAGAATCAAGACCAGAATGTTTATCTACAAAATTAACGCAAGAAATTTAATAAGTTCGCACATTATCTCCGTTGAAATCTTTCGCCATCGTCCAAGCAACAACGATGTACTCGTACTGGCGCAATCCATACTCTAAATATTTTGATTAGGTTCTTGTTTTGAAAAAGCAATGGGTAATATTCTTTGCGAGAATGTAATTTATTCCTGATTTGGAGGAAGAAAAAGGACCATTGCGCTACTTGTGTAATTGCTTCACGCGGCAACGCAAAGTAGCCCGGCACGTCCCTCGTGCCTTGTTATCTGAAACTGAAAGGACAATGGTAACGCCATCTTTTAGAATCCTTGCAGGACACATGATCGAAACACTGATGGATGGATGAAATGTTTGAAATTGCTGGGATCGTCCTGCAGTGACGACCAGCCTACCTACTTCAGTAGCTATTAGCTACTACTAGCTAGTAGGTACAGTACTAGTCCTACAGTCAGAGCCAGCCGAAGGGAACGTGAGACAAGGAGACCCGAAGCCGACGTCACCGGAATGACCCGAAATGCCCCATCCCGTCTCCCACTCAGAAACAGGAACACATCGGGAGAAATCGGAT
>Ga0100380_10008077_pt1 | contig 10444 bp, 11 predicted proteins | sample CryGeymeta201504_FD_80417 | JGI IMG/M metagenome (GOLD analysis project Ga0100380, IMG submission 80417) | Groundwater microbial communities from Crystal Geyser aquifers in Utah, USA - Crystal Geyser metaG 2015-04 | ecosystem: Environmental > Aquatic > Deep subsurface > Groundwater | place... | reverse complement strand
TCGGGGTTCCAGCCGCGCAGCACATGCGGGATGCGCGGGTCGGGCGCGGGGGTCCAGTGCGTCGCGTGGGCCTTGTTCATGGTCACGATGTCGGGCGGGTCGCCCGGCCCCCAGAACCCGGCGAAATCGGTCACCGCGCTAACGCCCTGCGGCGAGGTGATGCGAAACGCGGCGTGGCCGAGAAACCGCACGCCCACTTCGTCGGGCGCCAGCGTCAGCGCGGCGGGCATGACGCGCGGGCCGCTCTGGGCAAGCTGGAAGCAGGTGGAGGCGAGCGCGGGCGCGGCGAACAGCGCGGCGGCGAGGAAGGCGGCTAGGCGCATGGGCGGCGCTCCTGTCGTCAGCCTGCGGGATGATGTCGATAAGAACCTGCGGGATGATGTCGGTAAGAAAGTGTAGCGCATTGCGGCGGCGCGCACAGGGGCTTGCGGCTTGACCGGGCGCGGCGGCTGCGCCAGTGAACGCGCGCGCCGCCAGAGAGCGGCGTGATCTCGCAGGGAAGGATCCGCGATGGGCATGGTGCGCGCAGTCGTGTTCGACCTCGACGGAACCCTGATCCACAGCGCGCCGTCGCTGCATCACGCGGTGGCTGCGATGCTGGCCGATCTGGGCCGCCCGACCGTGACGCTGGCGCAGGTGACCGGCTTCATCGGCAACGGCGTGGCCAGGCTGGTCGAGCGCAGCCTGGCCGCGACCGGCGGCGCCGACGACACCGGGCGCGCCCTGGGCGACACCAGGCGCGCCCGCGCCCTGTTCGACGCCCACTACGCCGCCGCGCCGCCGACGCTGACCACGCTCTACCCCGGCGCGCGCGCCGCGCTTGAGGCGTTGCGCGCAGGCGGCGTGACGCTGGGCCTGTGCACCAACAAGCCGCAGATCCCGGCGGAAAAGGCGCTGGCGGAGCTGGACCTCACCGCGCTGTTCGACGTGGTGGTGGGCGGCGACGCGGTGGCGCTCAAGCCCGATCCGGCGTCGCTGCGGCTGTGCCTGTCGCGGCTGGGCGCCGACACCGACACGGCGGTGTATGTTGGCGACAGCGAGACCGACGCCGCCACGGCGCGCGCCGCCGCCGCGCCCTTCGCGCTCTATACCCAAGGCTATCGCTCGGCGCCGGTCGAGACGCTGGGCGCGGCGTTCGCCTTCGACGACTTCGCCGCGCTGCCGCCCTGGGCGCTGTCGCGCTGACCTCGCGCGCCGCCCTTCAGCGCGGCGCGATGGCGAGATTGTCCACGCCATAGAGCGCCGCGCTGTTGCGCAGCCAGAGCTGGTGGCGGTCGGGCGACAGGCTGTGATCGGGCGTCGCGTCCACGCTCAGATGCAGCAGCGCATAGCCCACCACCGCCGCGCGCAGCCGCGCGCGCAGCACGCCGTCCTCCATGGCGTAGTCCAGCGCCACGGCCTCGGGACGCTGGATGCCGGGATGCGGCACAAGCTCCAGCTCGACGATCCGGGTCCACTGGTCGTCGGCCTCGCGGTCCTCAACCTCGGCCACGGCGCCGTCGATCAGATCGGCTTTGGCGATGCGGGTCAGCACGAAGTCGCGAAACCCGGCCCGGCGGCGGTCAAAGGCCCGGGCGTGCCAGCGCGTGCCGGTGTCCACCAGCGCGAAGGGCGCGATCTCGCGCGTGGTCATGCCGCTGGCCAGCGAGCAATAACGGATGCGCAGCACGCGCCGCTCCGCGATCGCGCGGCTGACGGCGGCGATGATCTCGATGGCGGGGTGGTTGAGGCGCAACGGCCGCTCGGTGCGCACATGCGGCCCGACCGCGCCTGCGGCGTCGTCGCCCAGGCCCTCGGCGATCGCGGTCAGCGTGCGCTCGGGCGGGTGGTCGAACAACGGCTTGAAGCCAGGCGCGCACAGATAAATCTTCGCGCTGCCCTCGAACAGCAGGTTGCCCGGCGCAAGCTGACGATAGAGCGCGATGTCGCGCGTCGCCGCCGCCTCCTTGACGCCAAAGCGCCGGATCAGGTCGCCCCGCGCCAGCCGCCCGAGAAACCACGCGCGAAAGTCGATGTGAAACAGCCGCTCGCGCTGCGCCTGCCCCACGTCTTCAAGGGTCTGTTTCATACACCTGCCCCACTTTTGCGTGAGTATGAACAAAGCAGGATCAGAATGCAATCGCGATCCGAATCGTTGACTCGCTTAAAATGATGATGTTAATATAAGATATAGAGCTTGTGGCGTGGGCCAATTCAGGGCGTCTCCTCCGCGCCCCGGGCGTTGCGTTTTGGTCCGACGGCGGGGCCCGGCACTGTCGCCGGGCCCCATTTTTTGCTGCGCGGCGCGGCGCGTTCACAGCATCGACAAGCGGCGTTCGCCCGCTTAGGCTTTTGCGAAAATTGCGCGCAAAGGAAACGCCGCCCGTGACCCTGCCGATCATCGACGCCGTGCGCCCCGCCGACGCCTTCGCCGCCATCGGCGCGCTGCGCGCGCAGCTCGACGCCGCGCTGGTCGGCCAGTCCCGGCTGGTCGAGCGGCTGCTGATCGGGCTGCTGGCGGGCGGTCATGTGCTGCTGGAGGGCGCGCCGGGGCTGGCCAAGACCCGCGCGGTGCGGCGGCTGGCGCAGGGGCTGGCGGGCACGTTCTCGCGCATCCAGTGCACGCCCGACCTGATGCCCGCCGATCTCACCGGCACGCCGATCTTCCGGCCCGACAAGGGCGACTTCGCCTTCGCGCCCGGCCCGGTCTTCGCGTCGCTGGTGCTGGTGGACGAGATCAACCGCGCGCCGCCAAAAGTGCAGTCGGCGCTGCTGGAGGCGATGGCGGAGGGTCAGGTGACGGTCGGCGGCGAGACCCATCCGCTGCCCGACCCGTTCATGGTGGTGGCGACGCAGAACCCCATCGAGCACGAGGGCACCTTTCCGCTGCCCGAGGCGCAGCTCGACCGTTTCCTGCTGCATGTCGCGCTGAGCCTGCCGGACGCGGCGACCGAGCGCGCGATCCTGGATCTGGTCGAGGGCGAGACCGGCGCCGCGCTGAGCAACGCCGCGCCCGCGCCGCAACCGCCGCTGTCGCACGCGATGCTGCTGGCGGCGCGGCGGCAGGCGATGGCCGCGCACCTCAGCCCCGCGCTGCGCGATCACATCGTCGCGCTGGTCTGCGCCACGCGCGGCGGGGACCTGACGGGGTCGGCGGCGGCGCCGGAAGTGGCGGCGGCGCTGGAGCACGCGGTGTCGCCGCGCGGCTCGCTGGCGCTGGCGGCCTGCGCCAAGGCGCGGGCGTGGCTGGCGGGGCGCGACTACGCCACGCCCGACGATGTCGCCGATCTGGCGGCGGACGCGCTGTCGCACCGCTTGGTGGTCGGCTGGCGCGCGGCGGCGGAGGGCGCCACGGCGCGCGGCCTGATCGCTGCGCTGCTTGAGCGCGTGCGGCCGCTGTGAGCGCGACCGCCCCTGTGAGCGCGTCTGCGATGGCGCACCCCGGCGTCTGCGTGTCGGTCGCGCCGTTGCGCGCGCTGCGCAGGCTGGCGCAGGCCCGCGTCGGCCTGCGCCGCGACGCCGAGACGCTGACGCCCGGCGCGGTGGTCAGCCGCAGGCGGGGGCGCGGGCTGGAGGCGGTGGACATCCGCCCCTTCGTCCATGGCGACGATCCCCGCCATATTGACCGCAACGTGACCGCGCGCACCGGCAGGCCGCATGTGCGCAGCTTTCACGACGAGCGGGCGCTGGCGACGCTGCTGGTCGCCGATTTCCGCCCGCCGATGCTGTGGGGCACGCGCACGCGGTTTTGCTCGGTCGCCGCCGCGATGGCGCTGGCGCTGATCGGCTGGCGCGCGGCGGCGGCGGGCGGGCGCGTGGGGCTTTTGGCCGCGCATGGCGACCAGACCACGCTCGCGCCGCTGCGCCCGCTGGAGCGCGGCATGGAGGCGGCGATCGGCGCGCTGGTCGCCGCGCATGACGCAGGCTTGCGCGCGGGCGCGGGAGCAGCCGCGGCGCCGCTGGCGCCCGCGCTGCGCGACGCGCTGGCGCTGGCGCCGCGCGGCGGCGACGTGGCGCTCGCCACCAGTTTCGAGGCGCCGGGGGATGAGGCGCAGAGGACGGAGACGCTGGCGCTGATCGCCGCGCTGGCGCGCCGCGCGCGGCTAAGGGTTCTGCTGGTGCGCGACGCCTTCGAGACGGCGCCGCCGCCGGGGCTTTATCCGATGGCCATAGCCGGGGGGCCTGCGTTCTGGGCGCGCATCCGCCGGGGCGCCGCGCCGCCGCCCGACCCGCGCCCGGCGCTGTTGCGCCAGCTTGGCGCGCAGGTGACGCTGATCGACGCGGACGCGACGCCCGAACAGATGCTGGCGGCGATGGAGGCGCCCGATGGACGCCGCTGATCTGCTGGCGCGGCTGCACCCGATCCGCCTTCCGGCCGCCACGGTCGCGGGACTGGCGGCGGAGGCGCTGGCGGCGCTGGCGCTGGGGCTGGCGCTGGCGGCGCTGGTCCTGCGCCTGGTCGCGCGGCGCGCGCCGTCGCGGCGCGCGGCCGCGATGGCCGCGCTTCAGGCGGCGCGCGCCCTGCCGCCGCAGGCGCGGCTTGCGGCGCAGATCGCGCTGTTGCGCGACGCGGCGCCGGGCGGCGACTGGGCGGCAGTGCTGGGCGCGGCGCAGGCGGCGCCGCTGCGCGCCGCGCTCTACTGCGCCGCGCCGCCGCCCGACCTTGCGCCGCCCGACCTTGCGCCGCACGACCTTGCGCCGCCCGACCTTGCGCACACCGACCCGGCGCAGCCCGACCCGGCGCAGACCGAGCGCGCGGTGCGCCGGGCGCTGGCGCGGCTGCGGGGCTGAGGCGGCGCGATGATCGAGCTCGCCCACCCGCTCGCGCTGCTGCTGGCGCCGTTGCCGCTGCTGGCGCTGCGGCTGCTGCCCCCGGCGCCGGTGGAGAGCGGCGCGCTGCTGACGCCGGAGCGCATCGGCGCGGCGGCGACGGCGCGCGCCCGCCCGGCGCGCGCGACGGCGGCGCGGCTGGCGGCGCCGTGGCTGGCGTGGCTGGCGCTGGTGGCGGCGCTGGCCGGGCCGCAGACGCTGACGCAGACGCGCGCCCTGCCCGCCTCGGGGCGCGACGTGATGCTGGCCATTGACCTCTCCGGCAGCATGGAGCGCGAGGATTTCTCGCTCGACGGCGCCCCAGCCGCGCGCATCGACGTGGTGCGGCGCATGGCGGCGGCCTTCGCGCGCGGGCGCGGCGGCGACCGGCTGGGGCTGGTGGTGTTCGGCGACCAGGCCTATGTCGCCGCGCCGCTCAGTTTCGACGTGGAGGCGGTGGCGCAGGCCGTGGAGGGCATGACCATCGGCCTTGCCGGCCGCTCGACCGCGATCAGCGACGGGCTGGGGCTGGCGCTGAAGCGGCTGGCGGCGTCGGACGCGCCGTCCCGGGTGGCGATCCTGCTGTCGGACGGAACCAACACCGCCGGATCGGTGGCGCCCGCCGACGCCGCCGCGCTGGCGGCGGCGATGGGCGTGCGCGTGCACACCATCGCCATGGGGCCGCTGGCGCTGTCGGAAGGCTCGACCGACCGCAACGCGGTGGACGACGTGACGCTGGCCGCCATCGCGCAGGCCAGCGGCGGGACGGCGTTCCGGGTGCGCTCGCAGGCCGACTTCGCCGCCGTCAACGCCGCGCTCGACGCGCTGGAGGCCAGCCCGACCGAGCAGGGCGTGGCGCTGGCGCGGCGCGCGCTGTGGGTCTGGCCCGCCGCGCTGGCGCTGCTGGCGGCGCTGGTCGCGCTGGCGTCGCCCTGGTTTGCGGCGTGATGCGGCCGGCGTGGCCTTGCAGGCCGACATCGCGCCGCGTGCGCCCTGCGCCGCTGCGCGCCGCCCGCGACGCCCTGGCCGGGCGCCGACCGGTCGGGGCGCAAGCGCGGCGCGCGCTGCGCCGGGGGCGCGCGACATGAGGCGCCCAAAATGAGGCGCGCGCCGTGACGCTGTGGGCGGATGTGGCGCTGCTGCGCCCGTGGTGGCTGGCGGCGCTGCCGCTGATCGCCGCGCTGCACTTCTGGCGGCGACGCCGGGTCGCGGGCCTTGGCGGCTGGCGACGCGCGGTGGACCCGGCGCTGCTGGCGGCGATGGCCGCGACCGGGCGGGTCGCGCCCGGCGCGGCGCGCGCGCTGGCTCCCGCCGCCGCGCTGGCGGCGCTGCTGGCGCTGGCGCTGTCGGGCCCCGCGCGCCAGACGCGCGACGCGCAGGCCTGGCGCAATCTCGACGGCATGACGCTGGCGCTCGACCTCTCGCCCTCGGTGGCCGAGGGGCCGGGCCTGCGCGCGCTGCTGGACGCCGCGCAGGTGCTGCTGGCGCGGGCGGGATCGCGCGGCGCGTCGGCGATCGTGTTTGCGGGCGACGCCTATGCGGTGGCGCCGTTCACCACCGACCACGCGACGCTGGGGCGCACGCTGGCGGCGCTGGACGAAGGCAGCGTGCCCGACCCCGGCTCCGACCCCGCCCGCGCGCTGCGGCTGGCGGGCGCGCGGCTGGCGGCGGCGGGGATCGTGGCGGGCGACGTGGCGCTGATCGGCGACGGCGGCGGGATCGGGCCGGACGCGCTGGCGGCGGCGGCCGAGATCCGGCGCGCGGGCGGGCGGGTCCACGCGCTGCTGGTGGCGGGATCGCCCGATGCGCCCGCAGGCGCGCCAGCCGACGCGCCAGCCGACGCCGACGCGCTGCGCAGGCTGGCGGCGGCGGGCGGCGGACGCTTCGCCGACGCCGCGCAGGCCGCGACGCTGGCGCGCGCGCTGGGCGCGCCGGCGCCGCAGCGGCTGCGCGACAGCGGCCTTGGCGCGCTGATGTGGCGCGACGGCGGCTTCGCGCTGTTGTGGCTGGCGGCGATCCCGGCGCTGATGCTGTTCCGGCGGGCGCGATGAGGGCGGCGCCGCCAGGCCTCGCCGCGCTGGCCGCGCTCAGCCTGGCCGCGCTCTGCCTGGGCGGGGCGCTGGCGCTGGAGGGCGCGCAGGCGCCCGGGCGGCTGGCGCTGCGGCTGGGCGCGCCCACGCTGGCGGCGCCGCTGCTGACCGACCCGGCCTTGCGCGGCGTTGCGCTGTTTCAAAGCGGCGACTACGCGGGCGCCGGGGACGCCTTTCGCAGCGCGGGCCCCGCCGCCAGCTATAACCGCGCCGCCGCGCTGGCGCTGGAGGGCGACTATGCGCTGGCGCTGGCGTCCTACCGCGCCGTGCTGGCGCGCGACCCCGCCGACCGCGAGGCGGCGGAGAACCGCGCCGTCGTCGCCGCGCTTCATGAGGGCGTCACGGGCGAGATCCTGCCGGGAACCGAGGCGGCGGGCGACGGAGCGGGCGCAGATGATATGGTGTCGCCCTTCGATGAGGCGGTCTCGGCGGACGGCGGCGCGGCACAACGCTTCGAGCAGCCGCGCTCGGCGCTGACGCCGCAGACCGCGCTGTCGCGCGCCGAGCAGGTGCGCCGCGTCCCCACTGCGCAAGCCGTCGCCGCCAACCGCCGCTGGCTGGAGACCTTTCCCGACGATCCCGGCCTGTATCTCAAGGCGGCGATCCTGGCGGAGCAGGCGCGGCGCGCGCGGCTGGGGCTGGCCCCCGAAGCGCCGGTCAGCCGATGGTGAGGGTCATGATAAGAACCATGGCGGCGGCCGCGCTGATCGCCGCCTTGCTGCCGGGCGCCGCCGCGCGGGCGCAGGACGCGGGCGAGTATGCGCTGGAGGCGATCCCCGCGCCGCACGCCGCGCCGCTCTATGCGGGCGAGATGCTGCTGGTGACGCTGCGCGGCGTCTATGACGACGACATCCTGCTGGAGAAGATGGTCGCGCCGCGCGCCGAGGGCTGGAGCTGGACGCAGCTCGGCCACGACACATGGCGCGAGGAGCGCATCGACGGGCTGTCGCGCCGGGTGTTCGAGCGGCGCTTCGCGTTCTTCGCCGACCGCGCGGGCGCCCTTGTCCTGCCCGCCTTCACCCACGCGCTGACGCTGCCCGAAGGCCGTGAGCGGGTGGTGCGCCCGATCGTCTCCGCGCCGGTCGCGGTGGCCGTCGCGCCGCCGCCCGAAAGCGCCGCATGGTGGCTGCCCGCGCAGGCGCTGACGGTCGAGGAGGTCTGGGAGGGCGACGCCGGGGCGCTGGTGGTGGGTCAGCCGCTGCACCGGACCATCACGCTGACGGCGCAGGGCCTGGGCGCCGATCGGCTGCCGCCGATGCCCGCCATCGCCACCGAGGAGGTGTTCGCCTTCCCCCAGCCGGAGGAGCGCGCGACCGAGCTCACCCCGCAAGGGCCGGTGGCGCGCGTGGTCTGGCGCTGGAGCATCCTGCCCGAGACGCCGCACCCGGTGGTGCTGCCCGCGCTGACGCTGGACTGGTTCGACACGCAGGCCCGCCAGCCGCGCACCGTCACGCTGCCCGCGAAGCGCATCGCGGTGGCGGGCGCCGTGCTGGGCGTGGAGGCGCGCGACCCGTTGCTGGAGCGGCTGGCGCCGCTGGCGGCGCCGCTGGCGCTGGGCCTCGGTTTTCTCGGCGGCCTTGCGCTGCTAGCGCGGGGGCTGACGCTGCGCGGCGGGATCGGCGGGCGCCTGCGCGCGCTGCTTGCGGCGGCGGCGGCGCGGCGCCGTCTGAGCCGCGCCGCCGCGCGCGGCGACGTGTTCGCGGCGCGGCGGGCGGCGCACGGCCTTGCGCAGTCGGCCTCGCCCGCGCTGCGCGCGGCGGCGGAACCGGCGCTCACGGCCTTCGACCGCGCCGCCTATGGCCCGGCTTCGGCGCAGGAAGGCGCCGACCCCGCCACGCTCGCCCGCCGCCTGACGCGCGCGCTGCGCGGCTGAGCGGCGCCCGCCAGCGGTTCCGGCGCGCCGCGCCATTTTGCGCTTTGCCGGAGACCTGATTCGGTAGGACGCTCAGTCCCCATGAAGCGCCTGACCCTCAGCCTTGTCGCCGCGCTGACGGCGACCGCCCCGGCCTCGGCGCAGACGGGCGTCGATCTGGCGCTGGTGCTGGCGGTGGACATGTCCGGCTCGATGGACGAAGGCGAACACGCGCTGCAACGCGGCGGCTATGTCGCGGCGATCCGCAGCCCCGAGGTCTGGGCGGCGATCCGCGCCGGCGCCTATCGGCGCATCGCGCTCAGCTATCTGGAATGGGCGGGGGCGGCCTCGCAGGTGGTGGTGCTCGACTGGCGGCTGATCGACAGCGCCGACGCCGCGCGCGCCTTCGCCGACGACCTTGAGGCCAGCCCGCTCAGCCGCATCAGGGGCACGTCGATCTCCGGCGCCATCGACTACGCCCGCACGATGGTCGAGAGCAGCGGGTATGAGCCGTGGCGCAAGGTGATCGACATCTCCGGCGACGGCGCCAACAACCGCGGCCGCCCGGTCGCCGAGGCGCGCGACGCCGCCGTGGCGCGCGGCGTCACCATCAACGGCCTGCCGATCATCCTGCGCACCGCCTTCGCCGAGGGCGATCTGGCGCGCTATTACGCCGATTGCGTGATCGGCGGCCCGGGCGCCTTCGCGCTGCCGGTGCGCGCCGAGGCCGAAATGGCGGATGCGATCCGGCGCAAGCTGGTGCAGGAGATCGCGGGCCTGCCGCCTCCGGCGATCCCCGCCCAGGCCGGGCCGCCCGCCGATTGCCTGATCGGCGAGCGGATACGGCGCCTTTATCTCGACCCGTGATCCCCTTGGCCGCCGCCGTGTCAAACCGACACGCGCGCGCCACTGGCTGCGCCGCAATGTCACGTTCTCGCCCATGACGTGCGATATCATGCTTCAATCGCTCAATACGCGCTATACATAATGAGAAGTGCATTCCCGCCAGCCACCGAAGGGAGAAAGCATGTTGTGGACTTTGACCTACGTCAGCCGCGCGATGGTGGAGCGTCACTCTGTTGACATCATCGACATCGCCCGCGCCTCGATGCGCAACAACGCCGCGCTGGGCCTCACCGGCGCGCTTTATTACGACGACAGCCAGTTCTATCAGGTGCTGGAAGGCGAGAAGGATGCCGTGCGCGCGATGTTCGACATCATCCGGGCCGACAACCGGCATTGCGATGTCGTGGTGCTTCAGGAAACCATGATCGACAAGCGCCGGTTTCCGGAGTGGAGCATGAAATTCATCGACGGCGGCTGGGTGCCGCGCAGTCGGCAGAATTTCGCCTATGACACGCTGCGCGCCGCCCAGCCCGACATCGTGCAGTCGCGCACGCAGGAGTTGCGCAGCTACTGAAGCGGCGCGGCGGGATCAGACCAGACGGCTCTGCGCCACGGCGGCGGCGATGAAGCTGGCGAACAGCGGATGCGGCGCGAAGGGCTTGCTTTTCAGCTCCGGGTGGAACTGCACGCCGATGAACCACGGGTGGTCGGGGATCTCGACGATCTCCGGCAACCCGCCGTCGGGTGAGAGGCCCGAGAACACCAGACCCTGCGCCTCCAGCCGGTCGCGATAGGCGATGTCCACCTCATAGCGGTGGCGGTGCCGTTCGCTGATGCGCGCAGCGCCATAGATCTCCGCTGCGCGGCT
>Ga0100380_10008071_pt1 | contig 10447 bp, 8 predicted proteins | sample CryGeymeta201504_FD_80417 | JGI IMG/M metagenome (GOLD analysis project Ga0100380, IMG submission 80417) | Groundwater microbial communities from Crystal Geyser aquifers in Utah, USA - Crystal Geyser metaG 2015-04 | ecosystem: Environmental > Aquatic > Deep subsurface > Groundwater | place: USA... | reverse complement strand
GCGCAAAGACATTTACACCGGTTGGCACCACCAAACTGTCATTAGGATGGCCTGCTAAAGCAATCGTCGTCAATAATGATGCGCAAATTATTGCTGGGATTTTTTTGTACATTTGATTTTCCTTGAAACCGATTTAAGTGCGGGCATTTTAATGGGTTTGAATCAAAAATACAAAAAATGTGGAATAGGCAAAATAAACTACCCGATCCGCAAATCTTCGATTTCCTCGCGGTCATAGCCACGGTGCTTCGGCTTGATCCGGATTATCTATCAAATAGCCCCTGGGGTCTTGGCGATTGGAGAGTGTTATCCTTTCTTGCTGCAGATGGAAAGATGCGATACTGCTGACCGACTGTCTGAGCTGCAATCGTTGACACTACTGACACATTAGAAAAATTATTTTCTAAAATAAATGTTTTTGCTTCTATAAAGTTAAATTCAGAAGCTTAGCAAGAAAAAATAATAGCCATAAAAAAAGCCGAGGTTGTCACCAACACTCGGCAAGGAGGATAACGTTGCCTCTCAAGCAGAGAGGCAATGCATACTTAATTAAGCAAGATTAACTTGTAATCTTAAGTATGGACCATGATATCCGAAGTCTTCAGAATTGTTAACTGTGTTTGGAGTTGTGATATCTAGACCATCAGTGTCTGAAATATCAAAGTAGTTAACAACTTGCCAGCCTAATTGGATGTTCATAGATGTTGTTGGATTAAATGCATGCATGTAATCAACACCAATACGCGCATCTAATTCAGGTACTACATGAGTACTTTCACCGCTCTTATAAGTGGTGATTGTATCTGTAGAAGCTGTATTGTTGATTACTGTGAATTTGCTATCACCATCACCAACTAATAAAGAGCCCGCCATCGTACCAACGATAGAGAAGCCTTTACCTAAATGAACAGCTGTATCCATACCAGCACGAGGACCAATACCTTCGAAGTCGCTAGTGAATTTTTCACTATCAACTAGGTCATTGTCATTCGCTACATATTCAGTATATGTACCTTTGCTTTCGGTGCTGTAGTTAGTATAACGTAAACCACCGAATGGGTGTAAATCTACGCGTTGACCAATACGAATCCATTGGCCAAACACTAAATCAACAGAGTCAACATCATTTTGCTGCTTACCTTTAGCGGTATCATTTTCAGCTAAATCTGTTGAAAAAGGTGTGTTGAAAGTTTGATTTGCGCCAACAGTAGTTGTTTTACTATCGTCAAAATCAATGTGTGTGTAAGATAATTTTACATCACGGCTATTGCCTGGGAACATGTATGTAGCATCAACCGTGCCACCCCAGTCATAACCCGTACCAACAGACTTGTTTTTGTTGTTGGTTGGATTAACCGTTGTGTTTGGGTTAAGAGAACCATACTGATATTCATTATTAGCAGGTTCAAAATATAAAGCTTCGATACCGAAACTCCATACACCTACGCTATCTGGAGCCATTAAATTAATTCCAGATGGCACCGCTACTTGGTTACCAGGCGCGCCTGCAAAAGCAGATGCTGATAAACCGATCATAGCTAAAGCTAAAGTTATACGTTTAGTCATTGCTGCAACCTTCCTCTTTTATGTTGTACAACAAGGGATTACCATTAATCCCTTTTAATAACATTATCATTGTAGATACGATTTTGGGGTTTTTGCAAGAGAAAAATGACAATTTTTTAATGTTTTTGTCATTCTTGTGCAATGTGTAACCCATTGTGTTTATTTATTAAACTCGCTTGTTTTTTTGTGCGTAAAATTTTATCATGCTGGTACTATGTCAAAACAATTTACAAAAATCATTTGTCTAATGGGTGCAACCGCCGCGGGTAAAACTGATCTTGCGTTAAAACTTGCGGATGAATATCCCGTTGAAATTATCAGTGTTGATTCTGCCTTGATATATCGTGGTATGGATATAGGGACGGCAAAACCCTCTAAAGCTATTTTAAAAAAATATCCGCATCACTTAGTAGATATCTGTGAGCCACATGAAAAATATTCTGCCGCTAATTTTTGTGACGCGGTACATCAATTAATACCCAATATCCTTGCGAATAATAAAATACCCTTATTAGTAGGCGGCACCATGATGTATTACCATGCATTATTTAAAGGTTTGGCGCCACTGCCAGATGCCTCACCTGAGATACGCAAAAATTTAGATATGATTATCGCTGAAAAAGGGTCTGCGTATTTACATCAACAATTGCAAAGTGTTGATCCTGTAGCTGCTGGGTTAATTCATCCAAATGATCCTCAACGTATTCAACGTGCTCTGGAAGTATATCAACTCACGGGGAAACCAATGAGTGAATTTTGGCAATCGACAATAAATTATCCTGAATATGATTACATTAAGTTAGCCTTAGCGCCGGAAGATCGTAGTGTATTACATCAACGTATCGCTCAGCGTTTTGAACAAATGCTAGAATTGGGTTTTTTAGATGAAGTGAAACAATTAATGTTGCGTGATGATTTATCGTTAGACTTACCTTCTATGCGTTGTGTGGGTTATCGACAAGCTTGGCTGCATTTACAAGGTGAATATGATTTTGCAACGATGAAAGAAAAAGCGATTGTTGCAACGCGGCGTTTAGCGAAACGGCAAATTACGTGGTTACGTAGTTTTGATGATGTGATTTGGAATCCGAAAATAGACATATTTCGTAAAATCTTGTCCGAGTATTATTAACATTCGGCTCGGTGGTACATCCCTGTACCATCCCGCGCTCGTCCATGGCGCTACTCGCCTCATTGTTAATAATACTCGGACAAGATTTAAACGGTCAACACAAACAAATACCCCATGATTTCATTTCCTTGCTGCTTACGTAATACGATTAATTGCTCATCTAACATTTCAAATCCTGTTGCGCGTACTAATTGTCGTATATATTCATTAGTATGCACATATCGTCCTGTCGCTTGCAGTTGATAATCTTGTTCTGTACCCCGCTCTACGGTAAAAACAAATTTGCCCGTTTGTTTTAATTTTTTTTTCGCCGCTAAAAATGTTTCTTGCAAATCACCTAGATATACAAAGACATCCGCTGCAATCATTAAATCGGCTTTTTCGTCACACTGTTGCAAACCTTGAATTAAATCATCACAAATCAACTGTTGGTAATAACCTTTTTTGTCCGCATATGCTAACATTTTCTCCGATAGATCAATCCCGATAATTTTTTCCGCATGTTTTGAAAATAATCTTGCAGCTAATCCGGTACCACAACCTAAATCAATTATCGTCATTTGATTCTCTTCAGGCAAATAAAAATAAGCAGCTTGATATAACGTATCTGGCAATCGATAATTTAATTTTTCCATTAAATCAATATCAAAATAGGCGGCATAATCATCAAATAATTGTTTCACATATTCATCCGGTGCTTTGTCTGGCGTTTGCGCATCACTTAATGCTGCTAACCGATAGGTGGCTATTGGGTTGTCCGGTGTTAACGACAATGCATATTGATAGTGCTCGATTGCAGTATCTCGATGCCCTAGCTTTAATTGAATAGTTGCATAATTAACATGTGCATTCGCATCATTTGCATTAAATTGTAATACTTGATCAAAATGTGCCAACGCTTGTTCCCATTTGCGTTGCCGCATAAAAATAACGCCTAGATTAAAATTTGCAGTATATTGATAGTCTTTTTGAGGCAGCAACAATTGATATTGCTCTATGGCTTGATCATATTTATCTTGTAAGAAAAATAAATTTGCTACGTTGCTTATTGCAACATAATTTTCAGGAAAAATATTTATTACCGTCTGCAGTAATGCTTCTGCTTTATTAATTTTATCACGTTTAATATAACATGCCGCTAAATTATTCATCGCATCGGATGAAACAATTTCACCATCCAGAACCGATTCATAATATTTTTCAGCTAATTGAAAATCTTGTTCGCCAAAAGCAATGTTGCCTAATAGTAAATTAGCTTGACGATTTTTTTTGTTGATCTTGTTTACTTTTTGCAATGTGCTTTTGGCCGCTTCCGTATTGTTTTGCTTATATGCGCATAAAGCCATATTGATTAAAGCATCTTCATATTCAGGGTATAAACTAACCGCTTTGGCATAAAATTCTTGTGCTTTTTGTAAATTATTCATTGCAAAATAAACATTAGCCAAGTTATTCCACGTGGCTGCGTAATTTTCATCAACTAATAATGCTTTTTCAAAATAATTAATGGCATTAGGATAATCGCCCTCTTGTTTATGGATGTTGGCTAAATGATTATAGACATGGTGATTTGCTAAGCCTTGTTTTAATGCTTGTTCAAACTGTTTTTTTGCATTGCCGTAATCGCCTAATTGTGCTAACAAAACTCCGTAATCATCATAGACTTGTGCCTCATCTGCATGTGTTTTTAGGTAAGATTCATAGAGTTTTTTAGCATTATGCAGCTCACCTTTCTCATGCAATTGCTTGGCTTGTTGATATTCGTTCATTGGTTTGGGTCTCTTTGTAAAAGTTATATGGTTTTTTTACGCAAGAAATAATAAGTGTTTCAGTGCTGTTTTTAATAATGGATCTATTAACTGATAATGTTTTTGTTTTTTTTCTATAAAATCTTCTGCAACCAACTCATCCAGTGCTCTTATCACACTTGAACTTGCTAGTTGATATTGATTAAGAAAATATTTGCTCGTTAATTCTTGATTTACGCCGTTTGCAATTGCTATTAATAGTTTTTTTTGTATATTGGTTAACACATCTGCTTCATAAAATAAGTCATCTCGTTTTTTTTCTGCTAAATCAAACCAACTATCTAATATTATATTCTCAGTTGGTAATTTTTCTAAAATAAAAATAGATCTCAATAAAGCATTGACATAATATGGATGCCTTTCGGTGCACTCAATAATTTTTTCAAAAGCCAATTCGGATAAATGTTTACACCATTTACTTTTTGCAAACTTATTAATGAATTTCAAATAATCTGTTGCACTAATTCTTTCTAATATAATTTCATCACAAAGACGATAGAGTGGTTTATTTCTATCATTAAACATTGACTTTAAAAGATTCCTTTTACTCCCTGAAAAAATAACTGCAAAATTTTGTGTTTCTTGAGCTACGTGACGAATTGCACCCTCAATTCCCTTATCTTTTGCAACACGCTCGACTTCTTGAAATTCATCAATTAATAAAACAGCTTTTTGTGACTTCTTCTGCAAAATTGCATCAAGAATTTGTAGCGCTTCACAAATATTCTCTTGGGGTGTTGCTTCCTTAGATGCTTCTAAAATCAGTTTGATTTCACCTGCACCCATCTCTAATCGTGGCCTAATTGATTTCATGTAATTTTTTATACTATCTAGAATTTTATCAGTAACGCCTGTAACACTTGCTATAATTGCGTTTATGCCTTTTAAAATAGCTTTTTCTATGTCTTGATGATCTGTCGCCATATATAAATCAATTTTGACATATACTAATCCACATTGCTCGATAGCACGGTACGCTAAACTTGTTTTACCATATCGTCGTGGAGAAACAATAACCGTGTGAGTGCATGAGTTGATATTTCTGATTAACGTCTCGGTTTCTGTAACGCGGTTACAAAAATATTCATTTTGAGCTATTCCAAGAGGGAATTGATATATTTGCGTCATTTTTCACCTATTCTCAGTAAGTTATTCAATTAATTATAACTCCATTTTTATAACTCCACAATATGGAGTTATAAAAATGGAGTTTAATGCCTTTTGGTTAACCTATTGAAAATATATGATTTTTTATATTCTCATTGTTTAAAAAACCGATTCAATGGGATGCTCACCTCACCATCTTGCATCGATGCTGTGTTTGATATCGTTTTGCCCCAGGCTAGTCCATAAATAATTTCAACGGTTACAGGATATTGGTTATCTCGTTTGGGATAATGTTCAGCTAATTGATCAAGTAATTGCGTTGATTGCAGTCCTTTTGTCTTTTTCGCGTTAAGATTAACAGAGCCCATGTGGTGTAAATCTTTTAACATTTGTTTTATCGATGAAAAATAAATAGTGACTTGCTCCATATCAACAACTGGATCACTAAAATCTGCCTGCAATAACATATCGCCAATATCGTGCATATCAATAAATGCATTAATGTGTTCGAAGTCATCAACTTGGCACCATGCTGTTTTTAATTGTTGTAACGTATCTGGGCCACACGTTGAAAATAATAATAATCCTTGTGATTTCAAAATGCGCTTTAATTCTTTAAACAGTAATGACAAATCTTCACACCAAGACAAAACACAATTAATGATGATTAAATCAACGCTATTCTCTTGCAAAGGTAATGACTGCATATCGCCGGCTATTAATGGCTGTTTAGCAAACCAACGTTTTTTTTGCTTTGCTTGTTTTAACATTGCTAACGAAATATCTAAACCAATCACTTTTGCTTGCGGATAACGTTGCTTTAATGGTTTTAATAATGCGCCAGTCCCTGTACCTAAATCTAAAATCACCTCGGGTTTAAGTTTAATAAAATCGAGTTTTTCCAATAAACGTTCCCCCATTAATTGAGGCAACATTGCATGTTTGTCATATGTTGAAGCTATGCGTTGATAACGTTTTTGTATTAACAATTTTTTACCTCGATTAAAAAGAATCGTCATTGTGTGTCAACGTAGGGCAGATTAGCCATGCAACGGCGTAATCTGCCAACTACTCTCGTCAGATTACGCGCACGTTGTGCGCTAATCTGACCTACAATAAATGCATACGGCACTTTTCCTCGCAATAACAGTGTTTTTTTAGCTTGACCGCGAAGTCAAATCCCTTATAATGAAATCCAAATAAAAAAACCGACACCCTTCTTTAACTAAGGAACCACTATGTTCAATTTAAGAAGTATGTGTCATTTATGCCATTTGTCCTGTGAAACCAGCCTACCCATCTGCGAACAATGTATTGCGATTTTACCATGGAATACCAGCTATTGCATAAAATGTGCGGCTTTTTTACCGCCTGAATTAAGCCGAAAAACTTGCGGACATTGCTTATCGCATCCTTGGCATTTTGATTATTGCTATGCGGCTTTTTCTTATGAAAAATATATCCGAAAAATGGTGGCACAATTAAAATTCCACAACCAATTGATTAATGCACATATTCTAGGAACTTTATTAGCTCGACAAATCCCTCACTGGTATCAAGATAACCCCTTGCCAGAAGTATTATTACCCGTACCACTACATTCTTCACGCACGCGTAAACGTGGCTTTAATCAAGCATTAGAAATTGCAAAAGTTATTAAAAAAATCACAAAAATGCCATTCGATTATCATTTTTGTAAACGTATTAAAAAGACCAAACCGCAAACCACTTTACATAAAAATCAACGAAAATCTAATTTAATCAATGCGTTTGCTGTTGCCTCATTAAAGCAATACCAACACGTTGCTATCCTCGATGATGTATTTACCACCGGCGACACCGTCAACACATTAGCTGCTACATTAAAACGTTCCGGCATCCAACAAGTTGATGTTTGGTGTGTGGCGAGAGCAAGGTTACGGTAAAATTATTGTTATTTATCATCTAATTATTGTGTTGCTTTACAGTAATAAGTTTTTATGTCACAATCGTAAAAATTAATTAATAAGTATAATAAAATGCTTAAAGCAAAACAGAATAAATCCCCTAAAATTCGCACTAATCCACTCGTCGACAGAAACAAACAAATTGCTGTTGCGAAGTTTACACAGAAACTTCTAACTGTTAAATCGATAGATCCTGATAATGCTCTCAACCTACTGAATTCACAAGAACTATCAGAATGCTTACAGGCAAACTATTCCTACGCCAAATTATATAGCCTGATTATTTATTATGAACTAGGAAAATATTTCGCGAAACATAGAAATTACTACGCAGCATTAAGTGCATACACATCAGCATATTGGCACCATGCTAGTCGTTTGGGCGATACTTTTTTGATGAAAACATTATTTTCCAAACAAAAGGGTAAAAGCAAACAAAAAATTGCAGATAGAATTCCAAATTATGAAGATATCATATCCCAAATATATAATGTGCAACTTAATCTCTCCACTTATGAGAATTCATCCTCTTTTCAAACACCTGAAATAACAAACGAATTACTTGATTTAGTCAGTAATTATCGCCTATTAACACTTGGCAATGAACATTTCCCAGAAATTTGTAATTCAGTGATGGAAAGTCTATATAATAATTACTGCCAAGAAAATAATTTAGCAGATACACAAGAGTTAAAGCAATTTTGCTATAGCTTAATGACAACCTCTATGATTTCTATTGAATTTTTCTTAATAAAAAGTAACCTGCAAAATGATTTAGAAAAATTACGAATAAAGTTAAAAGAAAACTTGAAAAATACAAATCTGAAGAAATTTAAAAATTTCGCTTTAAGTAATTTTGATAAAAGTTTCAATGCGCATTCACTTCTTTTAAACAAAAAAACTCCCCTATATGATGCTGCATTGATTGGGAAGATGCTGTTATCCGTGCTTACATTAATACTTACTTATGTTTTTTTTCAAAACTGGACTACACTTTTATTATGTGCGCCAACATTCATCATATTTATTATTTCTGCTATACATATAGCAGAACATTTTATGGATATTATGCAACAAAATTTTGATAATACAAACTTTCTATTTGATCTAATGTCTAAAATATATGATTTTGGCTTCATCAAAAATAATCTTGAATTAATCTCTATCACACCAAAGCAAAAATCTAATGCTCCCACCACAAACAATGTACATGCTTTAATGCCAAGTAATATTTACAACGATTTGGCTCCTTATTTTTACGCAAATAACGTATCTTGCAACTCTGTAAAAAAACTAAAATATCCAAAAACGTCCTCCAACAATAAAGCATCGAGTTCTCTTACGTTTTATAAACCTGAGCAAAAACAACGATTAGAACGTATTGAGTGGCAATGCGGTAAAGTGTATGACCCAACAGACCCTCAATGTGATATCTATCCATTTTATAGGGGTGATAAAGTGGCTGGTTATATCTTTATTAAAATCGCAAAAAATAAACATGAAAAAAATGCTCAACCAATCATTGATGAATTTTACAATCATTGTAGTGAATTAAAGATTGGCGCTGATGATAAATCATACCGAATTTTGTTAATTGAACCAAATCCAAAAAATAAAATTCATGGTATTAAATTTACGGGCAAGAAAACAAATGATTTAAGACTGTATGGTTCTATCTTTGAAAAATCCAGTAACCCTGGCCAAAACTTATATGTACTGTCTGGTATTTACTCGCATAAAAATGTTGATACCCCACAATTCAGAGAAGAGATTTTAGCGGCAACGCAAAAAATAAAAAATGAAACAGAAAACAATGCTTGCTCTTCATCTACCATCTTTAATAACGGTTGAGGCAAGCCTCAACCCTACGCCAAATTTTTATTTAAGTTTGCGTTTTTGATATTTTTTTAATTTATATTCAATCTTTTCAAGATAAGAAATATCACATATATTTTGATATTGTTTCATTAAATATTGATAATCTTCTTCAGTTAATTGATCACAGTGTTTAAAAAGGCTATATATGTCACGCACAATGCAACTCATCATCGAACGTGAATGACGTGCTTTTTCAAAATCAATAAATCGTAAATCAACATTGTTACCATTTATTTTAACTAACACATGCTTGCCATACAAAGAACCATGCTTTATTTTTGCTTGATGCATCGCACACAAATTATCTGATAATAATTTTATTATTGTGTTGCGCACTGCCACGTTATCTTTAATGCTGAATAATGCTTGTGTCAAATCTTGATAACCTTCTAAACTTTTAGAAACTAAAATCGCATCAAAATCATCACGAGCAAAATAAACAAAATCTAATGTTTTAACACCCGCTTCAATGGCATTTTGTGTATTGATAAATTCGCGCAACAGTGTCGGTTGCCCTTTAAAAGGATGCTTAATCGTTTTATAAACAGAATTTGATTGCAATTTAACAAATACTGGAACATCAATAAATTGATTATGCGGTAAATCATACTTGATTACACCACTCCAACCGCCACGACGATAATTCGGTGCTTCAAACCAATTCTTAGGTAACTGCCAAAAATAATCGTAAATATCAGTTGTACCGATAATCGTTGGCAATTCTTTTGTTAAGAGTATTTCTTGTTTGGACAATGGGTGCCTCTAATTATTTTTTTCTAACACATAATACCGCCACATCGATAACACAGGTAATAAATCATAATATTTAATAATTTTAAATCCTGCTTGGCGTATTTCATCTTCGATTACTGCACGCGGTGTGACAATACGATTCACATAACCATGATAACCTGGGCGCATACCTTGACGTTTCATACGTTGTCTCGCTTTCCAGTTACCGTCAACCCATAAACTGAACGTGACATATTTACTGGTCACACGTCTTAATT
>Ga0100380_10008051_pt1 | contig 10458 bp, 6 predicted proteins | sample CryGeymeta201504_FD_80417 | JGI IMG/M metagenome (GOLD analysis project Ga0100380, IMG submission 80417) | Groundwater microbial communities from Crystal Geyser aquifers in Utah, USA - Crystal Geyser metaG 2015-04 | ecosystem: Environmental > Aquatic > Deep subsurface > Groundwater | place: USA... | reverse complement strand
TTTTTTTTTTTTTTAATAAAAAACCATTTTCCTGGTGGTGTTTTTTTTTTCAACATCCAAAAAGGGGTTATTTAAAAAGATTTCACCCATATTTCTTTATTTTTTTTTGCAAAATATTTAAAACAACTTCATGTTTTTTAAAAATTTTCAGTCTCCAAAATTTCAAGCTCGACTTTTTACTCAAGCATCAAAAGACTTGGCTACCACTCAGGCAAATCAATATATCCCGGATATGCCTCCATCACCGAATTTCTTATCTATTCAACTGCAGCAACCATTTATTATTTTTAAGCAACTTGGCCTCTGAATTCCAGCACTTTTTTTGCTTTGGCAACTGCAGTAAGCATTCCTTGCCTTTGTTCTTCTTGAACTACAACGCCATATCGCTGATGATGTTTATCTACGACGAATCGATAAGGAGGTTATACAATAGGTTTCACACCATATTGCTTCATTTCTTCAGGCAAATGCTGAAACTCATTCGCATGTTTTTCAAAGTCTTCCCAGGACACACCCTGCAGTTCGGGGGGCTTCAGGATTCCTTTGTTCGCCAGTTCCTCGACGCTCCAAATCAATCGATCTAGATAGATTCTGATATTATTGACTAGTATAACTCAAAGAGTACACTCGATGAGAACCTGTAGGACATGTGCATTGGAGGCTGTATGAGGACATTCGATAGCGAAAGCGTTCTTCTCTGTTTTTTTGTATGTGATAAGAACCATAAGTGCTGTTTCTCTCTATTTAAAATATTTTAAATATTGATCGTTCAGAATAGAGTATCAAAACTTGCATAGTTCATGTGCTTATTTGCCAATAAAATCCATCTTTATTATAATCATTTCTATGGCTGAAGTTCTTTACTTTGACAAGCAAGTCACTGTTTACAAAGACCTGATTGTTATCAACAGGTACTTTTTCCCCCTGGCAACTTCCAAGGCTATCATGATTTCGGATATTGAGATGGTCTCTCTCATTGATGCTGAAGGAGTCAACCATCGTTGGGGAACCTGCCAAAAATACCTCAATAACTGGTTTCCTCTTGATGGAAACAGGCAAGAAAAGAAGAAATTCATTGAAATTAGAATCAAAGGCAAGAGAATGAGACCATCCATCACTCCCGATAATCCTGATGCTGTTTTCCAAATACTTTGGGCCAACTTCACCAAAGAAGGAAAAGATTACATTGAAGAGGTGGCCAAGCAGACAGAAAAAGAGACGGAGATGTGTCAGCAAGAGTTGATGGAAAGAAAACAAGCTGAAGAAGAAGCAAAATCAAAAGATGAGGCCTAAAAATATGAGAAACCCCAGAAGAAAGTGGAGGAGTGTGCGGTAGAAAATCTTGATGATTGAAAAATCTTACATTTCTAAAAGTAAACAATATCAGTCGTAGCACAAATGAGTCAATAGAAGGCTTTTGGTTTGCTGGAAGGCTAAAGCGGTTTACTTGGGTATTAAATTTTTCATAATTTCGATTTGTTTTTTTGTCCTTCTGAGCTCTTTCTTTAGAAGATCGGCCATTTTCCTCAGTTTGAACTAGTATTTTTATTTGAGAGATTTGATAGCATTATCAGTGTTCTCTTTTAATCTTTATTTATCTTTCCTTGTTTGTGACTCGGCTTTTCTGCTTTGATCTTTCTCCTTTTCCAGTTCATCTTTGAGCTCAGCAAGCATGCGATACATATTTTCGATTTTCATATTTTTCTATTTTTCAGAAGTAGCCAGATAGCATATTTTCTAGTTTTTATGATATAGCTATTCCCTATATTGATGGTCCTGCTCAGCTAATTGTTATCGCCTCTACTCGTCTACCTTAGCAAGGACAAACTCTTGATTTCTCAAAGCAGCCATCATTTAGGCATTAATTTCTTTCAGCTCCTAGAGTTATTTTGCTTGATTAACGATCTCTACTTTTGCTTCTTCATATAGACAGTCCTTTTTGCTACACTATTTCTTTAAATCTTCAGTTTATCTATCCTTCTTTTAGAGCTCTTTTTGGTATTCAGCTAACAAACTTTGAAGACCTTGAATTTATTTGTTCAGCTCTTTATTCTGTGAAGCTTATCCTCTCAACTTTAACTTGAGCTTCGAACTTCCTTCAATGTTATTCTGCTGCAGTGCTTGGAGTTCGGATGTCAGAGAGACATTTTATTCTGAAATTTTTCTATACTTCGATTTTTGTTCTCTCATCATCGATTAGTAGCGCTCATGTTCGTTACGAAGTTTTTTTCTCACCTGAGCGGTTTCAGAAAGCAACTAGCTGAGGATAGGGTTTATGCTTTTTTAAAAGTTCGTAAGAACAGCCTAGATTTGATCTTTTGTCGGATTGTTCTCCTCTAGCAAGGAGGCAACAGCTCTTGCGTTATTCTAGATAATGTTCTTGTATTGATGCTCTTTGGGATGAGGGTAGATGTCGTGGTGGCGACTGGGACAGAAGCTGTCGGATGTATCTGAAAATTATCGGAGTTTTTTGTGATCAGATGCCATTTTCTATAGAAAAGATTGATTAATAATAAATGATCAAAGCTTATAAATGGCAAAGCATTAGTTTTAGTAAAGAACTCCAAGTTCTTTTAGACCAAATCGGAGGGCAAAACATCAACTTTCTGGAGTTTAAACTTCTAGCTGATCAGTTTCGATTATCTTTTGTCGACCATCAGGAATAAATAAGATGCGTAGCTCTCTTCCAAACACTTGGATTTATATCCAAAAGAGAGCTAGTTTCATGTCTTAGTTTGGTATCTGTTGTCATCAAACACTGCCAAAAGCATTAGTAAGCTGCATTTTACTCAGTATTGTCAGACTAAGAAAGACCAACTACGAGCTTGAACATTCACACAATCAATGCTTTTAATTTTGGATGGGACTCATGAAGTAAAAGTACGGAAGTGCTCTCGTTTGGTTTGAATCACTCTGTCAAGAAAAGGGAGCCATCAGAATGACAATTCAGAGCCTCCTAGCTAATTTAGCAAGAATATTGAAGGGATCTACGCACTAAGGATGTGCCAAGCGAGTCAGTCAATATTTTTAAAAGGTAAGCAATCAAAAATGTAGAGCAAAAAGAATGACGTTACATTTTCTGTCTTTATGAGCACGATCAACATATACAGGATGAACTCAAGTAAAACCTCATCTAAAGTTCAGTCGTTGAAATCAAGTCCCAGAAAATTGATAAGAGCGAAAACAGGGGAGAGTGGTTCGATCGACTGGTCGAAGTCATTTAAATCAGGCCTAAAAACAGAGGGAAGCTTGATATCGGCCAAATCAAGATACGAGTAGAAGCCCAGGCTGAGAAAAACTTGTTCTTTTTTTATTTGAATGTGTTGAAACATCAATTGTTATAAAGACCATGCATCATATATCTCATCCGGTGGTGTTGACTTTCTGAAGGATTGAGGTGATGCAATTGATCAGGTTTTTGCCTAAATATCATCATAGGCCTCTAAAGAAGGGGTTGATTTTTTGTCATCACCCTTTGTTCTGGTTTACTCTGTGTCCAAGGACGTGACTGTTGTTGAGGTGGTTAAAGCGCAAATACTCTGAAGGATCTTTAGTTATTCATTCTAGGATGTTGTTACTGGTAAGTAGAATTATCTATTCCGCAATTACTGCTCAGGTCACTGGTATTTAAAGCAGGATTGTACAGTTGAGTTGTTGACTGATCTGAGGTTCTTTTATTTAATTTTTCTACGATGTTGAGCAGTCTATGCTAATTCTCTTGAGTTTTCTTGAGATTCTATTCAAGAGTAGCAATTCTTTGGGAAAACATTTGGAAAGGATCTCCATTTGTCTGGTTGATTTTCAAAAAAAAGTTCTGCTTGGGAGCCTGATATCGCTACCTAGTTTCAGTCGAAGTTACAGTGTTAAATCTTTGCCGTGAAGCCTGTTGCTATTCTATGGAAATTTGTTGAGCCAATATTTATCCAAGGGTTCGAAGTCGATGATCCATGTCTATAAAAAACTCACGAATGCTTTATACAAAAGCAGAAAAGCCGCTCCTCAGTTCTTATTCGAGCTTAAAGATGACTGGAGGATACTGATTCGGTTGGAGGAAGTTGCTTCGAGAGATATGCTAAGCTAGCTGAATGAGCTCTGTGTTTTGGTGACGAAGCTGGTCAAACTGTTCTTTGAAGCTTTTGTTTTTGGGAGAGTTGACCTTGAACTTGGGCAGGAGGTGGCTCATCTCTGATAACTATAATAGAATGACCGTCAACTGTTAAATTGAGAAAAGGGAGCATATTGAGAGGATAAATAATAAAAGCCCTGATAGTTTGTTCGTTGCTATATAAATATGAGGAAATAGGGAAACAACCAAAGAGTCTTTCTTTAAGAGCAGGGAGTTCCCAAACCGAGGCTGTTATAGTCCCACGGAAGACGGCATAATAACAATAAGATCGCCATGTAGAAGTGTCGATATCCAGTTATTCGCACAAGTATATGAATCTCATGTCGACATAATCTTTGCCCGAATAATCCACCAGATGCACCAGTACTGATCCTCTTATTGAGCCTCTACGAGTCTATTGAGATCTGAGAATGGGTCGGTGAAGGCAGTATAAACTCCCTCGAAGCAGTTTATCGGCAATGAAAAATATAGTTAGCAGAGAGAGTTGAATAGATCAATAAAGATTGACGAACAACTGTTGGCACAGATTCAAGATAGAATCAATCATGCGAGGGTACAATACTAATCGAAAATGAGAGAAGTATTGGAATCTAACGCAAAGTATGTCCTTCCTTATTTAGAGTAGTCAGTGAGTTGAGACAAATTTTATTTTAACAACAGAAGCAGCTAATCGACAAATAGAAAATAATCCAACAAATGCTGATGCAGAGAGGATCTACTCAAAGCAAAATAGCTGTAAACCTGCCTGTATGCAATCATAAAAAGTTGAAATTGGGTGAATACTAATACCTCAAGGATCGAGTTAGTGATCTTGAAGCTAAACTTAAGCTCGTATTGAATGAGGTCGGCAACGGAGATTAATAAGTAACGAGGAAGTTGAGCAGGCTTGAGGATCAGTTAATTCGGTTCAATGGAACGAGAATTGATGAGTGTCGTTTTAGACTTTAAGAAATTTTAGTCAAACTTACCTAAAAGATATAGAAGATCAGTATTATTGAGATCGATGTTGCCAAGCCATCAAGTTTTGATAGCAAGAGAGTTTAATCATCTTTAAGTTAAGTGCAGACATCAATGGAGTAGCTAAAGAGACAGTTGTCTGATTTCAATCGGAGATAATGGAATTATTAGTCTACTTCTGTTGGAAATTTACAACATTTGCTGTTCAATATCAATCGTCGTATTGAAGGTTCTCCCATGAAAAAGACCAACAGTGGGACCTACGCGATGGAAGACGATGATTAATTTTACTACCCTCAGACAGACAGGCCCTATTCCTCAACAGAGGACTATGAGCATTTTCAATAAGATTCAGAGGACGAAAAAGAGAAGAAAGAGAATTATTCTCCCAACAAGAGTCGCTCTCTGTTCAAAAACTTTGCTTGATATTTATATTGAAGGTGGAATAAAGTAATTAAAATTACATCATCTCTTCGGAAGATTGTTCTAAATGGAAAATCGTTCGAGAATGGCCGATATGCAAATGAAAAGAATCGTCAGCCGTTACGAGCTTGGAGATCTACTGGGCAGAGGCGCCTACAGCGAAGTATTTAAAGCCAGACACCTCGATACAGGTAACCCCTATGCCGTCAAGGTTATCAACAACAAGGTCCTTGCAGACAATGAAAAGGTCAAATAATGCATCAACAATTAACTGTCAATTCATCAAATTCTTGAGCAGTGCCGCCATATCGTGAGGTTCCATGAGCTATTGCAAACAAAAAACAACTGCTATTTTGTTTATGAGTATTGTGAAGGAGGAACCTTACACGATTTAATGAAAAAGGAAGGGCCTTTGTAGTAAAAAAAGGCGATCATTGTGTTTCTGGAACTAGTGGCAGGATTGAGAGTTCTAAGAAAATATAACATCATGCACAGGGACCTCAAGCCTGAAAATGTCCTCATCAAAGAAGGAGTATTCAAGTTGGCTGATTTTGGATTTTGCAAAGAACTGTCAGTATAAATGATGACTCGAACCATGCTTGGATCGCCACTTTACATGGCTCCCGAAATACTAAGAGGATAAGCATACTCTGTGAATGCTGATATCTGGTCGATGGGGGTCATTCTGTACGAAATGTTGACAGGAAAATGTCCTTATTCTTCCAATTCCATTGCGAGTTTAATATCAGCAATCGAAGAAAAACCTCTGCAGTTAAGTTCAAAGATAAGTCCAAAGATTAATGGGTTCATAAGCAAATGTTTGCAGAAGGACTGTAAACTACGAATGAGCTGGTAAAAATTCTTCGAAGAGGCCACTCATTTATCAGAAAACAGTTCAGATATTCTAAATCTATCAAACCGATCCTTTACGCCAATGGCAAGGAGCAGTTCTCGAGAGCACAAGATGCATACAACTTTGACTTTTGATGATATGGCAAAAAGGGCAACAACTCCTGTGAAAAATCCAAGCAAGGTGAAGTCAAAGTTTGAAGTATTCAAGTAAAACTACCACAAACCATCACCAAGTGATGTGAAAATTTAACATCAGATTTTTGTAAGTCATGATAACATGCAGTCCAAAAGCTAGAGAAGTAGATCGGCTGCTAAGCATGAGCCCAAGGACAAAAACAAAGATCAAAAAATCACCTACAATTAATTACTGACCCAGCATGAAAGGTGTCTTTCTGCACTCAAGGTTTGCCTCTAAGTTATGGAATCTCGTGATAAAAAATAGGTAGTTCAGGCTGGAGCAGTGCTCAAAGGTATTTACAGAGTCCTGGAGCGTATTTACAGCAAAATCAATATTTAAGACATTGAAATGCTGCCAGTCCTGAGTATGGTCAAATACGAAATGATTCAGGTCGAAAAAATGTAAGGAGAGATCGAGAAGTGGACTGGGGCCCTTTCTGATGAACCTGATAGTGCTACTTTGCCAGTAGCTTTAGTTGAGCCTTGGGCTCTTCTGTCCTCATATTGCTGATTTTAGAATATTATAATAAAATTCCGGCAATTATCAAGAATCAAGATGACTGGGTCTGTTTGTCAAATCATGAAGCTGAGCGAGCATTTCTTGTTCGGCAGTGATGCTTTACTCATCGATTTATTCCATTTTCTCCTGAATTTATTTTTTCATATTTTTCTGGTCGTTCTAAGTCATCAAGTAAGTACGATGAAGGCCTGCACAGTCTTTTTGATACACTGCTTAAAAAGAGCCTTGTTGATCGGCTTATGTTTAGAGTTTTTCTGAGGAAGTTCCTCTGCAGCAATTTTTCTCCAGTGCTCCTGAAGAGTTTTAAGAGGGAGGGCTTCAATAATTTATGCAGCTTCCTGAAGGTAAATGAGGTTGTTGTTGATCCTTTTGATTTTGAGGGGGTATATGACTTGGGGGTCGTAATGGTTTCTGTTCATTTTTTAAATGTCTAACTGAATAGGGCCATGTAGCTTTGTTAGGATTTCAGCAGAGGTATTTGAATTATTTAATTATTTAATATATGCAACGGTATATAGAATGACTATAATCAAGATTGAGGAGACAACAAACGTAGACTAAACTTTTCCAGTTATGTAAATAGCTCACCTACATCTTGGCATCGCTGATTCAGATGGACTAGCTAGTTCCAAATACTGCCTCCTGTCTGAGACTGTGGTGGTAACTTCTTTGCTCCCAATAAAATATTGAAGAGCAGCTCAACCACATATTATCTCTCAGGTTGACTTCTTGCCTTGTCAAGCAGTTTTTTCCTTTCGTCTTATAACTCTTCAACATTTATTTGAAGTTGTTCATTGTTATAGATAAGGCTCTTGACTTATTCTGATATGTCTGAAGCATCTCCCAGAGAATGAATCGCTCGATCAATTTATTCTAAACTATTTTAATGCTTGCTGTAGTCATACTGAGTCCCAAACCTACTCTTTTCCTGATGATACTTATTCTCAAGCTATTTGTACTCATGGCTCATATCCGACAAAAAAGACTGAAGGCTTGATATCTGCTGATGAAGATATTCGATTTACCTATCTCGAGATTCGATAGCTTCAGACTTCTATACCTTCACTTCAATTTTGTTGGCATTTTTCTCCAGCAACTGGCATCTTTGTTCAAGCATTCTCAGGTTGGTCTACAACTCTACGATACTGTGCTCCAAACGATTGATGAGAGCATTCTTGAGGGAAAGCTGCTCCTCATACTTTCGTTCTTGAGCAAGAAGTTGCTCCTTTGCTTCGTAAATTTGTTGATTAAGAGAGGTTGATTGAGCCTTCGATCTTTCCAGAATGTTGCTGATGGCTTCGTCCTTTCCTTTGATCTAGCTCTGGAGATTGAGGAGATGATCATTTTCGTGTAATTTAGATGTTTTATCAGAGGTCAGTTCAACCTGGAGTGAATAGAAGTCTGCCTTTATGTGGGCCAGCTACCCATAAAGAGATGATTTTTTTTATTAAAGTTGATTGCACTGCGTGAGAGCTTCTCTGAGTTGTTAATGATAGTTATTGTTTTAATGTCGAAGTCTGTTGACCAACTCTTATTGATGGCTGAAATCATAGTTGAGTTATTAAAATTATTTAGTTTTTTTATCCAGCTCTTGCTCCATTGACTTGAGCACCAGTGTTATTTTCCTGATCTCCTCCTTTGTCTCGGAGGCTATTCTTTCATTTTCGTGGTGAGAGTGATCCAGCTCAATATGTGCCTTTCTTATCTCGGATTATAGATAGGAAGATTTTTATCGTTCTGAAGTCAGAATGGTTTAGGTTTGTCTAAGGAGATGTTCTACTCTGTCAATTTAAGAGTTCTTTCTTGTCAGTTCTATCTGCAAATGACTGATCTTCTAGTTTGCTGCTTTGTTCTATTCCTGCACCTCCTTGTAGAGATGTGACTCCTGAGATTTCGTAACTGTTTAAAGTTGGTACCTGAGTCTTATGATCTCTTCCTGTAGCTGGAAATTCTTAGAAACGAGTTATTAATTTCTATCTGTGCTCGATGGCATATTTTTGATTTCCTTCCTCAGTAGAGTTTACTTTTGGCTGAGCTAGCTTTGCAGCAGACGGATTTGTTCTTGATACTAAAATCGTTTTTCCTAGAAGGTTTGGCTTATTTGGTTATTTCGATTGGTCAGCTAAGCGACATTATTCTCAGACTGCCTCAGAAGGTCCATTAGCTCTTGAATTCGGCTCAGAGCATTGGATACAGAACTATCTTGAACCCTCGATCTATTGACATCTCTCTTGAGGTCGATTTTGGTCTATAGCATAAGCATCCTTTCTCTCAGCTATCTGAGCAAAGCTGGAGATTCATCCTCTAGTTGAGGTTAGTTAGTCTTTTGAAGCAGCTCCTTTTATAGCTGAAGAATTTTGTTCAAAAGTGATTTGCTCTCCTATCTCTACTTCGAAGATTCCTTCCTCTGGGATACAATACTTTGCTGAATCTCAGATTTAAGACGGGAAATTTAATCTTGGTATAGTTTGAACTGAATGGCTTCATTTTGCTATGAACCTTGCTTTTGAGTAGTTGATCTTTGAATCGGTGACTCACTTTTTTGATTGAAAAGCTTTCGAATCATGTTGTTGTTTTAGGCCAACTGTCTGTTTAGATTATCGAAGTGCTCTTTATACTGATGAAGTAGATCCTCAATGCGGTTTAAGGAGGTCTGAATCGACTGATAGTCTTCTGTTTCGTGAATATGGCTTTTGTGAAGCTATATCTTGAATTGTTATAGGTTGCTCTTTAACTCCCTTACAATCGACTCCGATCCTACTTTTAGCCAGTCTCCCTCATCCTTCACCTACCCTCTTATTTTGGCCCCACTTCTTTGCAACTTAGAAGAATTTTACGTTTTAGGTTTTACTGTTTCAGCTTAGCTTTGATATGATACTCTGACCGAGGATTGAAGCAATTATTGACGCTATCTGCTAGTCTCCAGTAAAAATCTAACCATTTTTTATATGGAGGAGCGTAAAACCTTTAGAGATTCGTCTTTGAGTCTGTTTGGAGGAATGACTTTTGGCAAACTATCTGTCTCCTTGATAGTTTATACACCTTGGTCAACGTAATTGGTTAGTTGTTGGACGCCATCAGACATATCTTTTTCGTATGTCCGAAGAAGTTGTTACTGCCTTTCGAGCTCTTAGATTCTTTGGTGAAGTACAATCAAATACTCCAGCAATACTTTCAGCTACTAATGGCCTTTCCACTTTCTTTTAAGCTCTTCTAAACCTCTTTTCACCTACTTTTTCTCGATAAGTGAAGACAGCTTCATTCGTTCTTGATTGAGCTCTACCTTCAATGCCTATAGCTATCTTTTGCACTCTCTGTAGCCTTCCAACTGTTATCTAACCTCCTACCTAACTGCTGTTTCAGCATCTTTTCTTTATCTCTGGGCATCTTCAATTTTGGAAAC
>Ga0100380_10008049_pt1 | contig 10459 bp, 6 predicted proteins | sample CryGeymeta201504_FD_80417 | JGI IMG/M metagenome (GOLD analysis project Ga0100380, IMG submission 80417) | Groundwater microbial communities from Crystal Geyser aquifers in Utah, USA - Crystal Geyser metaG 2015-04 | ecosystem: Environmental > Aquatic > Deep subsurface > Groundwater | place: USA... | reverse complement strand
ATTGGATTGGCATTGGACAATGGAATCAATTGTATTAAAATGCAGAATGGGAAAACGTCTACAACCCTTGCCCCTCGGAAAATTCGTCTTTTCCGAGCATAATGTCCGGTTAACCGGACATTTTTTTTGAAAAATTTATTGAATATTACCCAAAAGAGTTCGACAATTGTCCCTTTAGGGCTACAACAAACAAAAAAGCGACTTTAGGGTCGCTTTTTTTGTTTGCAGTGGGGAGTGCGAGAGAGTGGAGAGCGGTTCTCCCGCCCCTGCTTGCCATTAGGCCCCAAATATTTAGACTCTTGTGCTTGCTCAATGAATATTTATTCAGATCTATAAAGATTAAAAGTATTTGACTAAAATCGTTGTTATTTAATCCTTTACAAGGAGAACTTCCTGTTTCAGCATCCCGTTTGTCTGCATATCGAGCCCAAATAAATCCCAGCTTATCGTTCCATACCCAACTGGCTACAATAAAGTATTGCCGATTTTTTAGTGATAAATTACGCAATATCAACAAGAGTCCTCGTATATTCAGCCTTCATCAAATGAAGCTGCCACTGCTCTTATTTATTCTATTTATGTCTCCGTTCCTGACGGCACAGACACCAGTCTATAGAAATTTCACCCACGCAGATGGGCTTCCAAGTTCAGAAACTTACTGTATTATTCAAGATGCTAAAGGGTATATCTGGATTGGGAGCGATCGTGGACTAATTAAATACGACGGAGGTCATTTTCAAACCTTTACCAGCATGGAGGGGCTTCCAGACAATACGATTTTCGACATTACCGAAGATGCCCAAAATCGCCTTTGGTTAAATACCTATTCTTCGAAGATTGGATACCTTAAGAATGACTCTGCTTTTGTATATCCCTTCAATGAAATGATTAAAAAGGTATTACCCTACCAATTGCTCACTGGAATGTATGTAAGTGACAATGAAGATTTATGGTTTCTAAAAAAGGTGGAATTTGGTGGATTCATCTTATCAAAAATTGATGCCAAAGGCACTATTTCTCGTGTAAACCCAGAGGCAAAAAAACGAATCTATATAAACAAGGATGGCAAATGTTTTGTAAGCGGCGATTATTCACCAGGCTACAGAGAATTAATACGCCTTGAATCGGGAGAAAGTCTAGGCTCAATTTACACTAGCGATACCATTCGTTACAATATATACGCCTCGAAACCAGATGAAACAGGGAAATACTTCATGGCCTACAACCATAAAGTATTTAGCATTCACCACGGTGTTTCTAAGCAAATCTGTTCATATCCCGGAGAGTTATTGGCATTTAAGGTGGACGAACATGCGAATATTTGGCTGGGGATTCGGCACGATGGCTTGCTTCAATTTGAAAGTTCAAGCAATTATCAAGTCTCAAATTGGCTAATTCAAGACATCTCCCCTACGTCAATAATTAAAGACAAAGAAGGGGCTATCTGGGTAAGTAGTTTAGAAAAAGGGGTTTTCTATTTTTTTCCCCTTCTTCCGAAATATTATGATGAAAAATCTGGATTTAGCACACGTAAAATTAGGCGTGTCGTAAAGGCCAACAACTATCGTTTTGTGCTTTTAGCGAATGATGCAGTGGTCACTCTAGACCATAAAGAACTATGCAGCCCAAAGGCACCAGTAAATGATTCTATCAACGACCTAACTTTTCGCGCAGATTCAGGACTGTATGCGATCGGTACGAATCGATTGCTCCCTAGCACCAATCTACAAGTGGTACATTTAGGCTTTGGAAAACGCATCGTTTGTGGTACACATTTCAATTGGGTAATTCGTTCAGATGGCATTTTAAAATATCATCTCGATAGAACCTTACTCGAAACAATTTCATTTGAAAACCGGTCACGTCCTACTTGCCTTTATGAGTTGACCAAGAAGAGCGTACTCATAGGAACCTTAGAAGGGCTTTATCTTAAAAATGAGCAGGGAATTCATTTTTTAGGGAAGACAGACAGTTCAGTTCGTCATCGCATCACAGCTATTTACCGTATTGATTCTGCCCATTTGATGCTAACAACAATTGGAAGTGGAATCATTATTCTCCGGCAAAAAGATCTAAAGGCAATACTCCATTATACCACCAAAGATGGCCTACCGAGTATGATGTGTAACTCAGCATTTATTGAGGCTGATAAAACAATCTGGGTGGCTACAAATCGTGGTGTCTGTAAAATAATAAAGCCCCTGAATCGAGAACATGTTAAGTTTTCTATTCTAAATGTAGAAGACGGCCTAATTTCAAACGAAGTGAATGACATTCAAATCATTGACAATGATATTTGGGCATCGACGGTCTTAGGATTGTCCATTCTATCCAAACAAATTGCCCAGAAGCAGGACCTTGATTTTCCCATGGTCATAACTCGTGTTAGCGTGAATGAAGACCGATTTGACCCAAGTATTAAAGGAATTTTTGCGCCTGGGCAAAACAACATTCACATCTCATTTACTGGGCTTACTTTTTGGCATCCGAAGAAAATAATTTACAGATATAGGCTTCTTGGAGTTGATACCACTTGGCACAAAGGGATGGAACATTCTGTTGTCTACAATTCACTCTCTCCTGGCAACTATAAATTTGAAGTGATGGCTATTGCTCCAGATGGAAATATAAACTTGAATATTGGTCATTATGCCTTCCAGATTAAACCCAGAGTTTACCAGACCTGGTGGTTTAAGACACTGAGCGTTCTTTTAATGATTACACTCGTAGTTTTTGTGATTCAAAATCGGGTGACCTTTGTCCGAAAGCAGGAACAGCTAAAAGGCGATCTCTATCAATTTAGGGACCGAGCATTGCGTAACCAGATGAATCCTCATTTCATCTACAATACCTTGAACTCCATTCAAAACTATATTCTTAAAAACGATAGCAATCAATCAGCTGAAATTTTAGCAAAATTTTCTCAGCTTATGCGTTTAACCTTTAATAATACGAGTCAGGAACGTGTAACCTTGGCGGCCGATTTGGAAGCATTGCAATTGTATGTTAGCCTTGAACAAATCCGATTTGGAAACCGCTTCTCCATTACGATAGAATTAGGACCTCAGATTAATCCTGAAGCCATCTATATTCCGCCTCTTCTCCTTCAACCTTTTATTGAAAACTCGATTATTCACGGCCTCGCAACGCAAGAAAACGGCCAAATTACCATTGAGCTCTACCGTAGTAACGACGCATTACAAATCGAAATTACCGACAATGGTGTGGGAAGAAACGCTTCGGGTAAAATCAAGGATAAAAAAAATCGTTTCAACCAAATTTTTGGAGCCAGCAGCTTGAAACGAAAAAGTTCAGGAATTGAAACCACCCGCGATCGCATCGAACAATTATGGGTGAAAAAAAACAATTCTTCCGGTTTCGAAATCATAGACCTTTATGATGAAACACAACATGCTATAGGTACCAAAATAATCTTTTCAATTCCCTGCTAATATGATTAAAGCTGTAATTATTGACGATGAACAATCCGCTATTGGAGTTATAGAAAGTCTGCTAGAGAAAGAATCTGAGCGAATCCAAATCTGTGCAACTTGCATGAGTGTTGAAACAGCTGTTCAAGCTATTAGAAAGCATCTGCCCGACCTCATATTTCTTGATGTGGAGCTTCTCGATGGTAGCGGATTTGAAGTTGTGGAGCAAGTTGAACACCTACCAGGACGAATCATTTTTGTCACAGCCTTCGAACACTACGCCTTGCGGGCTATAAAAAACCAGGCCTTTGATTATATCCTCAAACCCATCAAACCTTCTGAGTTTTCTTTAACGCTGGAAAAGGCGTGCCAGCAAATTAACGCTAACACGCCCATTCTGGAAAGTGGCGGATTGATCCGTTTTATGATGGAAGCAATGAAAAATAAGATTGCTATTCCCACCCGTCATGGATTTCAATACATAGAAGTTCCCGAGCTCCTTTATATCAAAGGAGAGGGAAGTTATTCTAACTTGTTCCTGAAGGACAAAAAGGAAATGATGGTCAGTAAAATCATCAAAGATTTTGAAACCATTCTAATAGAAAAAGGCTTTTTACGCGTCCATAAAAGCTATTTGGTGAATATGAATCATATTGCCGAATTGAGAAAAGATGACAGCGGATATCTTGTGATGGACAATGGAGTAAAGATTCCAATCAGCCACAAAGACCGAGAAAAGGTCCTATACAAGCTCCGCATATTTTCAAATCTAATATGAGCCTCACCTCTTACTAGTTCATAGCTATAGTTCACGAACTGAAACGATCGGTTTCACAAAGTCACTCGAATAAATTCCTACAGGTTTTTCAAACTTGCTTTTACCAAACAAAGCAGTGTTATGAAAAAACCATTGGACTTTAACGAACTCGCATTTGCAGATGACAATCCTCATCGAGGGTCTATTGCCTTGTTTTTTACTCGACCGACATATCTAATTCAAGATCAATTGGTTTTGAATCCCGTCGCGTCATGCAAACGCCTTTCAAACTCTATCACTTCAAATCCACTAAGCTATGAAAATTAGATTTTTTCTTATGGCCCTATTCGCCCTTTTTGCGCGATTAGAACTTTCTGCTCAGGCAAGTTGTGCCAATCCACCCAATTGTATTGTGAATTGGGGAACAAATCCTATTGGCCAAATAGGTGCATCGACGAACACGCTACCCGACTGGTTTATATTTTTGGGGACCCCCATCTATGGGCCGGGCATGAATGCTTCAACTGGTATTCAGATGGTGAGCGATGCGTCGACGGGAGAGGGCATGTATGCTTGCTTTAACTTCCTTCCGAATACGACATATAGTGTGTGCCTTATGGCAAGAAACACCAATAATGTGCAAGGCGGAAATTTTATTCTCGAAGCACATGATCCTACAAATGGGACTCAAACAATTTACAATCAAGCTTATTTTAACAATGGAGGATATGCTCAATTCAATGTTCAATTTACTACAGGAAATTCGAGCTATACTCAATTTCGCATGAGCACCAGCGCAGGCTCTGGTAGCAACTATTCAGTAGTAGTTGATGATATTGGAATTACCGAAGTCCCAAAACTTTCTGCTGGCCCTTCAGAAATTGATGGGTGCGGGGCTTCAAGACTCACTGCCGCAAATCAAACAGGCCTCAACATTACTTGGTCACCAAACACCAATTTAAACACGAATAGCGGAGCAACGGTATTTGCTAGCCCTTGTTCAACAACAACCTATACGGCAACCTATTATAATCCAAATTGCTATAACGGCAATTGCACCAGAGAGGAGCAAGTTACTGTAACAGTGAATCCTGGGGTGAGTACGACGGCAACCCCTCCGAATATTGATGGCTGTGGAAGCTCAAGGCTCATTGCCAGCAGCACCAACCCAATGAATGTAACCTGGGCTCCGAGCACCGGATTAGACAGGACCAGAGGAAATATGGTTACCGCCAGGCCATGCTCAACAACAACCTATACCGCCACATTTACATGTTCAAATGGTTGTTCCTATACAAGCCAGGTTACCGTATATGTTAGTGCAGGCGTGTCAGTTACTGCGAGTCCCGCGACCATCGACATTTGCGGAAGCTCAACACTAACCGCCAGCAGCACCAATCCAATGAGTGTTACTTGGGCTCCGAGCACCGGATTGAGTTCCACGTCTGGAAATGTGGTAACCGCTCATCCTTGTTCAACGACCACCTATACAGCCACCTATTTATGCGCAACAGGCTGCACTTACACGAAGAACATAACCGTTTACGTGAATCAGAATTCTGGAACCACCGTCACTGCTAGTCCTCCTACCATTGATGTTTGCGGAAATTCCATACTCAATGCCAGTAGCACCAATCCTATGAATGTCACTTGGAGCCCTTCCGTCGGATTAAGCTCTCCGTATGGCAATACGGTCTCAGCAAGCCCTTGCGACACGACCATCTATACTGCCGCATTTTTCTGCCCATTAAACAGCTGCACCTATACCAAAGATGTGCAGCTCAATGTAACACCCAATGGACGTATTGCGGATAGTACAGATGCGCCTTGCTTTAGCGCAATCAACTTAGAATATGTACCGAGTACTCCTTGTGCAGGTTCCACCTACGAATGGTATGGGCCTCATAATACCCTTCTATCCACCTCTTCAAAGCTTTTTAAAAACCCTTCAACCCCAAGCGATCAAGGCCTCTATATGCTGATAGTTCGCACGCCTCAGGGCTGTGTGGACACGTTCTACTCTTCTGTAGTTATGGATTGTTGCGATTTAACGGCTGATTTTAAGATTATTGATTGTAACCCCATTCGCTTTGAAAACACTACCCTCGACGCCTATGGGAATCAAGTAATTGTTGGTGAATGGTATTGGGATTTTGGTGATGGTGCCTCTTCCACTTTAAGAAATCCTTCGCACCTGTATCGTAACCATCAGGGACCAATGGAAATTTGTTTAACGGCAGTAATTGCGGATAGTTTCTCCACCTGCTGCGCGAAAATATGCAAAGACACTTTCGTTTGCGATTTCGTTTGTGACCCAAAAGCAGCCTTTGATTATAGCATTATTACCCCTGGAGCCAGCGATGTACAATTCACAGATAGGTCTGTCGGTGGAACAACCGCTATCGGTTGGGAATGGTATGTGAATGGTGTGCTGGTTTCTACCATTCAAAATCCATTGCTAACCCTTGGACCACCCTTGCCCCCAGGACCGCCATTACCACCAGGCGCGACCCATGAAGTTTGTTTAAAAGTGGAGTTTAGTCAACCATTTGGACCAAGTTGTTTTGAACAATGGTGTGAGTATATCCAAGTCCCTTAATCCAATTAATTACTACTAAAGTTCACTATCATGAAGAAAAAGATATTCTTACTTGTTTTGCTTCAAATATGCCTAATAACGGCATCCTATGCACAGTATAATCCTTGTACTAATACGAATGTAAACTGCTTTCCAGAAGAAACGCAGCAAGTCGATATTGGCCACGATTGGCATCCTTCTCATGGATCATTTTCCATTAGCCCTAACAATGCTCCAACCTCCCCACAAGGTGGATCCATTTATATGGGTTCGGTACAAAACTTTGGCGGTGGTGCATTCACTTGCTATAATTTTAAAAAGAACTCGACCTATCGTGTATGCTTCTGGGTAAGAAATGCGTCAAGCTGGCCATCAAACCCCTTTGGAAGAGTCTATGTGTATGCGGCGAACAACTTGCTAGACCATGGCCATACATTAAGTTCTCCAGTGCCATATGCATCAAAACAACTTATCGATCAATCTTATCAAGGCCCAGCTCAAGGTGGCCTACCTTATCAAGGACAACATCCTTGGGAGTTTATAAGCGTTACGTTTACAGCCAATTGGGACTACAATAATCTTTGGATTTTCCCACTCAATCCAATGGGCCCTGGCGCTCCTGGAAGTCAACAATTCAGCGCAATTTATCATATTGAAGTAGATGATATTCGGGTAATAGAAAGTCCAGTTCCATCCTATAATATTTCAATAAGTTCATCAAAAGATACCTTAACCGGTTGCGATGACTCAACTCTTCTAACCCTGAGTGGAATGCCGACTGGGGCAGTAGCCACTTGGACTCCTGCAGTTACAACTCCAAACCCTACTGGCAATTCGGTTTATGCCAAGCCATGCAGCACAACAACATATAAGATAGAAATAAGAGATACTTCATCCGCATGCGCCCTCTGTATCAATGAAGTGCTTTATAAAACCATCGTCGTCGAACCCTGGTCGGATACAGCAAAGATTATATACCCCCGATCGCTTATTGGCTGTACCGACTCCTTTGTACTCGACTATAATGACCCCTTGACTTGTCCGCAAATTGGTTTTAATGATTATGTATGGATAGATCCCTTAAATCGAACATATACAGGCCGAATACAAAATTTAGTTGCCACCTCAACCCATACTGGTATATGGACGCTAGCCATCTATAACAGCAAAAAAGGTTGCTCCGAAGAGCTTGAGTTTTTGATAAGTGTGGGATCCTGTTGTATCTCGAACCCAGGATTTACATTTACTGGCTGCAATCCTGTAACCTTTACCAATAACTCGACTGGAATCACATTGCACACCGCCACATTATGGAATTTTGGCGATGGCACAAGCTCGAATCAATTTAGTCCGACCCACTCGTATAATGTTACTTCAGCAACCGTAAAAAATGTATGCCTTACTATGATGTACCAAGACAGTCAGAGTCATAGCTGTTGTAAAAGAATCTGTCAACCTGTTCCGGTATGTCCTAACCCATGTGCGGTAGTTGCCGACTTTAACTTCTCGCAATTACCCGGAGCAGTGAACACTTTTGATTTCACCGATGCTTCAACAGGTACTGGCACGCTCTGCGAGTATGAATGGGAATTTGGCGATGGATCAACCACCATTGTTTACTCACCGAATATCAGTCATTTTTATTCAACACCTGGCCCTTGGTGGGTTTGCTTAACCACAACCAATTGCATTTATGATGCTGCAGGAAAGGAAATTGGCCGTTGCACCAATAAAAAATGCAAATGGGTATACCCACCTGAAGGCAAAAAAGACCCGATTACTGGAAATCCAGAATCTGAGGAACAAATACCAAATCAAGCGAATATCCTGAACATTTATCCGAATCCAAATGCTGGTGATTTTGTTATCAGCCTCCATAACCGAAAAGGAGAATATCAAGTCATTATTAGAGACAAATTGGGACGAGAAGTTTATAGACATCTACATACTTTTGCTGCCAATCCAATAAATATTGCACTGCAGGATATCGCTCCAGGAATTTATACTGTGGAAGTTAAGAATGATACGGAAAAATTCATTGAACAAATCTCTGTATCGAAATAAATCCGCTATTGAATTAATGAAAAAGGGCCGCCGTAATGACGGCCTTTTTTATTTTCTAAACATGATACCTAATGATACTTCTAAAAGTAGGAAATGTTCCGTACGGAAATAGCCAATTGTTTTAAATCCCCCTAAATTTGAATCATGCGTCAAATTCTTCTGTTTTCAGTTTTACTCACAGCACTTTTCGGCTGTACGAATCAATCGGAGCCAAGCCTAAAAAATGGCGACTTTCTTTTTCTTTATGCCATGGATGATTCGCTCTCCCAAGCCATCAATACAGTGACTGAAAATAGTACTGAACGTCATTATTCACATCAAGGTATTGTACAAATTTCGGGAGGAGACACACTGGTTTATCATTCTGCTCCTAACAAGGGTGTGGTTCGAGAGAAATTGAGTGCTTTTCGCATGGACTCAGAGGGAAATGAGCGTGGCATGGACATTTACCGGATGCACGACAGCATGAAAAAGCATCTACCCGTTATTTGGAAGCGGGCAAACATACTTTTAGGAAAACCATACAACGAAACCTATGTCATGGAAGATGACGGCTTTTATTGCTCTGAATTCATCTATGCGCTATATTCCACCTATAACATTTTTGAATTGGAACCCATGAACTTCAAAAATCCAGAAACGGGAACTTATCCGAAAGCATGGATTGATCATTATCAAAAATTAGACATGCAAATTCCTGAGGGCAAACCCGGTTGCAATCCAAATGGCATGGCGAAAAGTCCGTTTCTCACCAAAGTGCACTAGTATTTCTTCCATTGTCTGCATGCGATGAACGATTAAAGTTAGCTAATAATATATCATCTTCTCCTGCGTTCTTTAGGCCATGAAGAACCTAGTATTTTCCCTGTGCTTGCTTTCGTGTGTTATTTTCACCAGCTCTTGCAAAAAAGACAAAACGATCATCAAACCGAGTCCAACAAGCAATTCGGATACTGTTTTGAAGCATCTACCGCTCAAGGCTGGCAATTATTGGGTATATGAATTAATCTATGTTGATAGTTTTGGCGTTGAATTCGAGCACCGAAATGAATACGATACACTACGTATTATTAAAGACTCGGTTGTGAATGGAAACACATACTATTATTGCTCCGCTCCCTTCCGACTTTCATTTCCAGAATTGGTCCGAGATTCAATGGGGATTTTAGTGAGCCTTTATGGCGGTATCTATTTTAAAGAAAGCCGACAGCTTGATACGTTCGCCAATCATAATTTGGACACCCTTTATTCCTTTTCCGAGTATGTTGACCCTGGACCCTTTATGATTGAAACACATGCTGGTACATTTAATTGTGTTCGAATGGGCCGCTATTTCTATCAGTTTCATCCGCTTTTTGGTCATATGCACGAAGAAAAGCGACACAATAAATCCTATTTCGCCAGGGATATCGGTATGATAAGCAATGAATACAGTTTTGCTACTTCTGAAATTAAATGGCGTTTCAAACTTTACGATTATCACTTAGAACCTTAATCAGAATAGCAGACAAATCAATCTATGCAGATTGAACACCTCTAATCGCATAGTCTTTTTGACATGTGTCTCCGCTAATTTACCACCAACATTAGCATAACACTTATGTTTATTAGCCTTTCAAAGATTTTTGT
>Ga0100380_10008042_pt1 | contig 10464 bp, 4 predicted proteins | sample CryGeymeta201504_FD_80417 | JGI IMG/M metagenome (GOLD analysis project Ga0100380, IMG submission 80417) | Groundwater microbial communities from Crystal Geyser aquifers in Utah, USA - Crystal Geyser metaG 2015-04 | ecosystem: Environmental > Aquatic > Deep subsurface > Groundwater | place: USA... | reverse complement strand
TTTTTGGGATGTGAATAATGGCATAGCCCGAAGAAGTTGGGCAAGAAACTCAGAAGCTATTTTTGCCATTAAACGTGAGATGGAAAGAACTCCTGGGTTAAAAGTTACGTTGCCCAATTTGGTCGATGATGAGGTGATGAACAACTTATAAACCGACTTGTCATCCTATGTTTGTAGAATGGATTTGTAAAATATAAAAACCAAATATAGTTTTGTTCATATACCGCAACCAAATAGCTTTTCGGATAATTTATATTATTTGGTTGCGAGTATTTACTGTAACTAAGCAAGCTTTCTCCGAAAACATGCAAAGTTTCAGTATATTATAAACAGAACAGAAAGAGAAAGGAGCGGGGATTAACCCAGAAAATTAACTTCGTTGAACTCGCAAGCTCGGTTCACAAATTTTCTACGATATAAGTAATACCAACAAATTTAATTTAGCTATTTTCAATAGCCCAAATTTGGGTATTACTATTCCGATAATTATCGGAAGGGATTAACCGCTTTGCATCCCAAAGCCCTTCGCACACTCATACAATTCGCTTCGCTTTTGCATGAATAAAGCGGGTTAAGAACGGTACAATAAGAAAATTACCTCCTGTATGGGTCAAGGGGCTACGAATCTATGCAGGAACAGCTGTTAGAACACAAAGTGGCTCGATAACACTTATTGCTTGATGAATGGCAGTAACATTTTCAAAAACCAACGAAAGTTTATTGTTTTTTTCTTTCATTTTGCAAGCACGTTGATTTTGCTGAACATAATTTAACACATGTGTAAATCGGGCTGATTGATAATAAGGGGATTGTTGGTTTTGAACAAAATAGCCAATTAATTTTTTTTGCTTTAACACTAATTTTTCAAAACCAATGTTTTTGGCTAACCAACGTAATTGAATAATTTTAAATAAATGCTCTGTTGCTAAAGGAATTTTTCCAAACCTATCGATAAGTCGCAAACGATAATTTGCTAATGCTTCATCGTTCTCAATTTCATCCAATTCTTTATAGATAACTAATCGCTCTGAGATATTGGTGATGTAATCATCTGGAATTAACACTTCAAAATCGGTTTCAATTTGACAGTCGGTTATAAAAGATTTTTGTTTCAATTCTTCAGCATATAATGCAGCAAAATCATTTTCTTTGAGTTCTTCAATGGCTTCTTGTAGGATTTTTTGATACACATCAAATCCTATTTCTGAAATAAAACCACTTTGTTCAGCTCCTAACAAGTTTCCAGCTCCTCTAATATCTAAATCACGCATGGCGATTTGAAAACCACTTCCCAAATCAGAAAATTGCTCTATGGCAGTTAGTCTTTTTCTAGCTTCCATAGAAAGTGTGTGTAAAGGGGGAGCCATTAAATAGCAAAATGCTTTTTTATTTGATCGACCTACCCTGCCTCTCATTTGATGTAAATCGCTTAACCCAAAATGATGTGCGTTGATAATAATGATGGTGTTTGCATTTGGGATGTCTAATCCAGATTCAATGATGGTGGTTGCAATTAATACATCATATTGTCCTTCTACAAAAGCAGCCATTTTTTGTTCCAATTCCGTTCCTTTCATTTGTCCATGAGCGGTCAGCACACTTACATCAGGACATAAACGCTGCACCATGCCTGCTACTTCTTTGATGTTTTCTACTCTATTGTTTACAATAAAAACTTGTCCACCTCTTGCTGTTTCATAAATAATAGCATCTCTAATTGCTTCTTCGCTAAAGGTTTGTAATTTAGTTTCTACTGGTTGTCTGTTTGGAGGTGGCGTATTAATGTTTGATAAATCGCGAGCTGCCATTAACGAAAAGTGCAAGGTTCGAGGAATGGGAGTTGCAGTTAGTGTAATTGTATCTACGTTGGTTTTGATGGTTTTTAGTTTATCTTTTATAGAAACACCAAACTTTTGCTCTTCATCAATAATCAGCAATCCTAAATCTTTGAATTTAACATCATTGCCTACAATTCGGTGTGTTCCTATTAAAATATCAACTTGTCCTGAAGCTAGTTTTTTAAGCGTTTCTTGTTGTTGTTTTGTGGTTTTAAATCGGTTAATGTAATCTACTTTGCAAGGGAAATCAGCCAATCGTTCTTTAAAAGTTTTATAGTGTTGCAAGGCTAAAATTGTTGTAGGAACTAACACCGCAACTTGCTTGCTATCTGCAACTGCTTTAAACGCTGCACGAATAGCAATTTCTGTTTTCCCAAAACCAACATCCCCACAAATTAATCTGTCCATAGGAGATTCAGCCTCCATGTCTTTTTTGACATCAATGGTTGCTTTCAACTGGTCAGGGGTATCTTCATAAATAAAAGAAGCTTCCAATTCATTTTGCATATACGTATCGGGCAAAAATTGAAATCCTTTTTTAGCTTTTCGCTCGGCATACAATTTAATTAAATCGAAAGCTACTTCTTTTATTTTTGATTTTGTTTTTTGTTTGGCATTTTGCCATTGAGGTGAACCCAACTTGTTAATAGAAGGAGGAATTCCATCTTTACCAACAAATTTTGAAATTTTATGTAAGGAATGAATACTCACATACAACAAATCATTATTGGCATAAACAATACGAATGGCTTCCTGTTGTTTGCCTTGAACATCAATTTTTTCTAATCCCGAAAAACGCCCTACACCATGGTCAATATGCGTAATAAAATCACCAGAAGTTAGTCCATGAATTTCTTTCAACGTAAGGCTTTCGCTTTTCTTTTTATAGCTATCTTTTAAATTGAATCGTTGGTAACGATTAAAAATTTGATGGTCAGTATAACAAGCAATTTTATTATCTTCATCTATAAAACCCTCGTGAACTGTAAGTAAGATAGGTGTTACTTCTAATTTTTTTCTAATGTCTTCAAAAATGGCAGTAAGACGTTCAATTTGTTTAGAACTATCTGCTAATAAAAGTGTGGTATAGTTTTCTTCTTTTTTGGTAGTTAAATCTTGATGTAGTAACTCGAAATTTTTATTGAAACTGGGTTGAGTTTTTTGGTTTAGCGTAATTGTTAAATCTGCCGAAAGGAAAAATTGATTACCAAATTCTATGGTATTTTTAGTTGAAATTTCTTCAATAAATAGTGTTTTCTGTAAAAATAGTTCTTGCGGTTTCAGGTGATTTAAAGGCGAATTTTCTATCGCTTTTTTTGCTGCTGTTGCTTTTTCAAAATCGGATTCAATTTGATATGCAATTAGTGCAATATCTTTTAACCAAACCAATGTATTTGTAGGTAAAAAAGATAAAAAGGAGATCCGAACTTCTTCGAGCAATGCATTTTGAATGTTAGGAAGAATGTTTATTTGTGTATGGTTCTTTAAGCTTAGTTGCGTAACAGGATCAAAACTTCTGATGGATTCCACTTCATCGCCAAAAAACTCAATACGATAGGGGTTTTCGTTTGAAAAAGAAAATACATCGACAATTCCGCCTCTAACTGAAAACTGACCAGGTTCAACCACAAAATCCACTCGTTCAAAATGATATTCATTGAGCATCTCTATTAAAAAATCGAGCGAAATCTCCTCTTCAACTTTTAATTTGAGGGTGTTTTTTTGCAATATCTTTTTGGTTACCACTTTCTCGGACAATGCCGCTGGATAAGTTACAATAATTTTATTGTGGGTTGTTTTACTTAATGCACTTAGCACTTCTGCTCGCATTAAAATATTTGAATTGTCCGTTTGTTCAACCTGATACGGATTTCGGTAAGAATTTGGGAAAAACAATACCTTGTCTTCGCCTATTATTCGTTCTAAATCATTAAAAAAATAGGCAGCTTCTTCTTTGTCGTTTAAAACAATGAGCTGATTTAACGGTAAATTTTGTATAACTCCATTCAAATAAAAAGCTGTAGAAGAACCTATTAATCCTTTAACATGAACGTGCGAAAGGGCATTTTCTTGAAACTGTTTACAAATTTGTTGGGTAGCGGAAGCATTGGTATAAACCGCTTTTAAGTCAGAGCTATTCATTGGCACAAAATTAAGTTTTTTTATTAGCTCTTATTCCAATGGCGACCAGAAATCTTCATCAGCTAATTTATCGAGCTCAATCTTAAAATTGAGCTATAAAATGTGTAATTGGTATGAAGAAACAAGAGTTATATCGAAAAATCGTAACCTAATACTAAATTTTACCGTATATTTACTTTCTTTTATAAGTAAAACTACTTAGTTATGAATAAAATTATACTTACTTTTTTGTCGGTTTTCACTATCTATTCATCTTTCGGACAAGCTATACAGATAGGCACAGGAACAACTGTAAATACTATAACCCAAGCATCGCCAGTAAATACTTATTTTAGAAGACAAGTTGCACAATTTGTTTATACAAGAGCGGAAATTAATGCTGCTGGAGTTACAGGGGCAAACACGCTTAGTCAATTAGGTTTTTTCATAACAACCAATCCGTTATTTAATATACCTGGATATACTGTTAAGGTAAAGCATACCAATGCCAATAATGCTTCAAATAGTTTGGGAACAACAGGTTGGACGGTTGTTAAAAATGCTTTTACTTATGCTCCTGAACCAGGAGATTTTGATATGCTAATTTTCGACACTCCATTTAATTGGAATGGAACACAAAACTTGGCAATTGAAATATGTTGGTCGCAGATACAACCTACTTGGGATGCTTCGGGTCAGTGCAGAATATTTAATTCCAATAGAGGTTATCGTTATCGATTAGATGACAATGCAGGTAGCATTTGTGGGCAAACTACAACAACAAGAGTAAATTACAAACCTCAGGTGCGTTTAATTTTCAAATCTACTACTACTTGGAATGGTTCAGTAAGTACGGATTGGTTTAATCAGAATAATTGGGATGCATTTGTTCCTACACAAGAAATGAATGTACTTATTCCCTCAGGAACAACCAACATACCTATTATTGCTGCTGCAGGTGCTGTTGCAAAAAATATTACCATAGATGCGGGAGCTACATTAACACTTGTCGGTACATCAAATATAGATATTTATGGTGATTTTAATAATAACGGAACTTTTGTTGCCAATTCAGGAAATGTAACACTAAAAGGAGAAAATAGTAATAACATTAATGGAAGTACCAATCAGGATATGTTTAATTTAACCATAGACAATGTAAATGGTGCAATTATTAATTCGGGTAGTATTGATTTGCGAGGAACATTAAAAGTTGGAATTGCTACAGGAAATTTCAACACCAACAATGCATTAACATTAATTTCCGATTCAGCAGGTACTGCTCGTATTGATGAATTAACCACAAAATGTAAATATACATTAAACATGTCCGATGCTTATGGAGATAGCTGGAATGGTGGTTTCATTACTGCTTATATTGACAATGTACCTGTAGGAGATTTTTTTGCCAAACGAGCCAATTCTTCTAGTGATATTTATGTGCCAGCAGGAGCTGTGTTGCGTTTGCAATATACTGCAGGTAATTATGAAAATGAAAATTCTTACACGCTTTCTTTGAACAGTACTGTTGTTTTTAGTAATGGCCCAACCCCAACGGTTGGAACAAATGTTTTTAGTACTACCGCAAGTTGCTCATTTTTTAATCCTATTACAGGAAACATTGTTATGCAGCGTTATATTGATGCAGGAGCAACCAATTGGCGTTTTGTTACCTCTGCTGTTACTGGTGGAACATTGGCTGATTTAAGTAGTACATTTATAACAAGCGGTTTTCCTGGAGCCGATTTTCCAAATTGGCCCACCGCAGCAAATCCTTGGCCTTCTATTTATTTTTATGATGAAACAGTTCCTGGAATTCAAGACAATGGTTTTATGCCTGCTACCAACATTTCTAATGTGATAGGAGTTGGCGAAGGAATTTGGGTTTGGAGTGGAGATACCATTATTGGAACACAACCTTTTAACATGAACATTACAGGACCTCCCAATGTAGGTAACATTAACCTCCCTATTTCTTATACAAATTCTGGTCTTCCTGCCGATGATGGCTGGAACATGGTAGGAAATCCTTATCCTTCTTCTATAGATTGGGACTCTCCTAATATAACCAAAAATGGTGTAAATAATGCGATTTACATTTGGAATCCTGATTTAGAACAATTTGCTAGTTATGTAGGAGGTTTTGGCACAAATGGAGGTTCAAATGTTATTGCATCTTCACAAGCTTTTTGGTTACAAACAACAAGCCCAACAGCAACTGTTACTATGCGAGAATCATCAAAAACTTCTGTAACTGGCACATTTTTGAGGCCACAAACAACTACCCCTTTTAAAATTAAAGCTCAAAATGGTTTTGGACAAGATGAAGCAATTATTAATTTTGATGACAACGCAACCATTGGTTTTGATGTTAATTTTGATGCACTAAAAATTCCTTCACAAAACCCTAATTTACCAATAATATCAAGTGTTATGGCAGATGATTATTCCATTAATCAATTCCCTGCTCAAGAAATTAATATTCCTATACGAGTTTTAACAGGAGTAACTGGGATACATACAATTAGTGTTGAAAATATAGAATCATTAACCAATGCTGCTTGTCTAATTTTAGAAGATTTATATACTGGAATAAACTACAATCTTTCTTTTACACCTTCATTTAATATTCAACTTTTTGATACCACAACCTTAGCTCGATTTATTTTGCATATTGGAGCTCCAAAAATTATTGAAACAACTGAAATTAGCTGTATCAATAATCAAGATGGAGAAATAATTTTTACCAAAAATAGTGCATCTCCTTTTGATATTACTTGGAAAGATGGAACTCTTACTACTATATCTTCCAAAACAAATGTGCTAAGTGATACATTGATCAATTTGAATAACGGAACTTATTATATAGAAACTACCGATAACTTATGCGGCAATATTATTGATACTGTAATTTTAGTAAATCCTTTACCTATTACTGCTGCTTTTTCAACTGTAAAAGATACCTTTGATATTACTGAAGCCGTTGTTTTTACTAATGCTTCACTAAATGCAGTAGATTACTCTTGGGATTTTGGTGATGGAAATGCATCGTCTCAAGCAAATCCTTCGCACACTTATGCTCAAATTGGAGATTATTTGGTTAGCCTTATTTCTTCCCAAAACAGTAATTGCAATGCTTCAAATCAACAATTAATTACAATAACAGACAATGTAACTTCTGTTGATGAATACAATATTATGGAAGATTTGAAAATATGGACTCAGCCCAATTTACTTTACATACAATTTAAAGATGCTAATTATAAGGAACTTGAAATTCGTGATTTGTTAGGAAAAATCGTGTTTTCTAACCCCATTTTTAATAACAACCAACACACTATTAACACTAGCAAATGGAGTAATTCTATTTACTTAGTAGTGCTTCATAAAACCAATGGAGAACGAGAAGTGAGAAAGGTTATTGTATCTAATTAAACTCACCTTGTTGTTTTAATTGCTGAATAGCTTCTGTTAAAGTATCTATATCTTCTTGACTATTATATGCTTGTATGGAAACACGCAAATAATAATTATTGAGAAAATTAGTAATAGGAATTTCAATTTTAAAAGCATTAAATAGTTTTTCCTTTAATCGTATGGGGTTTTTAGGTTGAATAGGAATACTACACATTTGCCCTAAAAATTCATCAGAAACAGCACAAATAGGCTTTGTTTGGAGTAACTCGCACAGTTTAGGATAATTTTCTTGAATCAATAACCTACAATTTTTGCTTCGTTCGTTCCAATTATTGGATGTTAAATATTCCAATGCTTTTGGCACTGTTAAAAAAGCAGAAATATCTCTTGTGCCTTGATATTCATTGTAATCTAAAAACTGCGAATGACCAAGGTTTTCACTTTCATAACCCCAACTGATTACTAACGGATCTAACAAGTGCTGAAATTCTTTTTTTACATATAAAAACGAACATCCTTTTGGTGTCAACAACCATTTATGACAAGCTCCAACATAAATATCTGCCTGAATTTGCTCTAAATTCAAGGCAATATGTCCTGGAATATGAGCTCCATCAACAATAGTCATTAATCCTTTTTGTTTGGCTATTTCGCATATTTCTTTCACAGGAAAAAGTAATGCTGTTGGACTAGTTAAATGACTAATGAAAACAATTTTTGTTTTAGGAGTTAATCCTTTAAAAAATTCCTCAATAAATTGTTCTTTTGAAACCAGAGGAAGTGAAATGGCTTGCTGTTTATATACTGCATTTGCTTTTTTACAGTAGTAACGCCAAGTTCTGTCCATAGCTCCATATTCCTGGTTGGTTGTAAGCACCTCATCTCCTGATTTTAAAAGTAGATTTTTAATTACCAAATTGAAAGCAGTTGATGGGTTTACCGTATAAACAAAATCGTTTTTATCGCAATTCAAATAGGTTGCTAAAGCGGTTTTTGATGCAGCCAAATAAACATCCGATTGCTTGGTAATGAATTGAACAGGCTCAAATTCCAATTTGCGTTGCCATTGTTGATAATCATCAAAAACAGGTTTAGGGCAAGCACCAAAAGAACCATGATTGAGGTAGGTAATGGTGTTGTCTAATAAAAAATCTGATTCGATGTTTTTCATAAAAAAATAAGGTTACGTATTTTCAAAAACTTTAGTTCCTTCAGGTTATTACTATGCATCCAACAAAAATAGTATTTTTTTTTACGATATTGTATTTGCTCAATCTAAATAAGCTTCCCGTACTGATGAGATTTTAACGGTGGTATTAAATTTTTGTCTGGTTGCTCGAATTGACGTATTTTTTTTAATACTGATTATCAAATATTTATAAATCACAAGAGAGAGAGCAAATCTTACACACTTTTTATTAGTTCATTTAATAAATTTAGGAGGGCTGCCTATGACTAGATAGCCCAACCTTTTAGTGCTTTGTCTTTTGCCAAGCAAAACCAAAAGCAACTTTTTTGTTTATTTTTGAGTTTAATTTAGGAATTAAAATAAGCGTAATTAATTTTTATTATTTAAACCAAATTTTTAACAATTGCTGAACTTTAAAAACATAGTATTATGTGTTCAGTTTCCGAAAACTCGGGAGTATAAACCTTTTTTTAAATTTTTTCTTTTAATTGTTATTTACCTACTAGCCGAGAGGGGCTTTACTCAAAACCTTGTTTTCAATAGCGATTTTAAAATTTATGATACTTCGTGTTCCTCCTGAATGCCACTGCCCTTTTTGTCATTCAGGAGGAAACCTGTTGGTAATAGCATTGAAGTTTTAAATTACTGCTAAAATTACTTGAAAGGAAAGCCTATTGGGTTAAATATAGCCTTTTATTGCATCCATATTAAGTATCCAATTATTCCTCCGATAATCCAACTACTAATATTTGTTATAAAGCTTATTAATATTGATTTAGGTAATAAAATTTTTAAATAATATTTCCAATAAAAAAACTCTATAAAAATCACGATTATTTCAAGTAAAAAAAGATTAGAATTAAAACGAGAACAAATATACCATAGTGAAAAATGCGTAATAAAATTTACAAGTATAAATGATAAATAAAAAGAACTTTTTTTAACTAATTGCTTTTTAATTTTTATTAGAATAACAGTACTTATTAATAGCTCAATAATTATTGTTATGAGAAAAGACAAAAAGTATCGACTCCATTCTGTATATAAAAATGGCGACACATCTCTCATTTCCTGTACATCAAATCTATAAAGTGTGTTTCCAGAATAGTGATTAATTAATCCCGTTTTATATAATTTATTATCAATAAAAAAACTAGCATCAAAAGAAACTACTTCCCACATTGTATTTAATTGATAACCTTTTTCTGTTAGTTTTAGAGAGTGTAAATTATACCTCCTATTTTTCCAAAAATCTGAACCATGTATAATAAAAGTATCAATTCCTCCATAATATGCATTAACTATTAATAACATTGAGTCAATATTTGTAATTGGTGTATCATCACCATTATAAAATTCTATCGTTACTTTTTTTACGGGTTTTGAACCCATATCTGCATGTAAAGATAAAATGCATAATAAAAAAATTACTGTTAGTATATATTTCATTTTATTAATTATAACTTATTATTTCTACAACTCCCATAAAAATTGCAGACATATTTTATATGCTAAACAAATATACAATAATTTAGAAACAATCATAATCAATAGACTATTTCCTATATTAAACAGAAATCTTATTTTTACCAAAAACTTAACTTTGAACGTCAACGCTCAAATGACCAACAGACCTAAAGCCATTGTAGCCGTAACCAATGATTTAACCACCGACCAACGGGTGCATAAAATTTGTACTACGTTGCTATCGTTAAATTACAACGTATTGCTTGTTGGTAGGTTAAAAAAAGATAGTTTACCGCTTCAACCACAAGGTTATGTTACCAAAAGGTTTAAGCTATGGTTCAACAAAGGTGCTTATTTCTATGCCAATTACAACATCCGATTATTTTTTTTCTTGCTTTTTAGTAAGCAATCGCTTATTTGGAGTAATGATTT
>Ga0100380_10008040_pt1 | contig 10465 bp, 7 predicted proteins | sample CryGeymeta201504_FD_80417 | JGI IMG/M metagenome (GOLD analysis project Ga0100380, IMG submission 80417) | Groundwater microbial communities from Crystal Geyser aquifers in Utah, USA - Crystal Geyser metaG 2015-04 | ecosystem: Environmental > Aquatic > Deep subsurface > Groundwater | place: USA... | reverse complement strand
TGAGGCCCAATCGACCAGCTTCTTTGAGTCTTCTTTCCAAGTGAGAAACAGAGCGAACTTCTCCGCCTAACCCTACTTCTCCAACAAACAAAGCGTCTTTTGGAGTAAGTGTTCCTTTGAGGGCACTGATGATAGCTGCACAAACTGCCAAGTCAGCAGCCGGCTCTTTTACAGAAAGTCCACCAACAACGTTCACATAAACGTCTTTATCTCCAAGGGATAAATTGAGGCGACGGGAGAGAATAGCAATCAACATTTGCAAACGATTTTGATCTATTCCGGAAGCTCGACGAACTGGAGTTCCATAAGCGGTTTTATCTACCAGAGCCTGAATTTCCACAAAGAAAACACGAGATCCTTCACAAGTTGCGGTAATGACGGAACCGGGGGTAGTCACACGTTCTTCTAAAAAGCGCAACGATGGATTTTCTACCGGCAAAAGTCCGGTTTCTGTCATTTCAAAAACTCCAATTTCACTAGTTGCTCCAAAACGATTTTTGGTTGATCGCAGTAATCGATAAGAACTAGTAGGGTCTCCATCTAAAGTTAAAACTACATCGACAAGGTGTTCGAGAGTTTTTGGTCCCGCCAATGTTCCGTCTTTTGTCACTTGGCCAATCAAAAGCAAAGGAATACTTTGTGATTTTGCAAATTCCAAACAGCAAGATGCCGCATAGCGCACCATGTTGGGGGAGCCTGCCGCGGCATCTAGCGAACGAGAAGTTAAGGTTTGTACAGAATCGATAATTGCTAGGATCGGTTTTTGTTTTTCGATGGTAGCAAGCAAGTCTTCGATGGGGTGTGCATCGAGAGAAGTAATGCGTGTCATGTCTGTTTTTAATCGAGCAAAACGCAAAGCCAACTGCTCTCCAGACTCTTCACCAGAAATATATAAAATGTGCCCCTCCTTTTTGTTTTTAAGCAGGGTAGTACTCAAGTTGGCTACAAGGGTCGATTTTCCCACTCCCGGCTCACCAGAAAGCAAAATAGCGCTTCCTGGCACAATACCACCACCAAGCACTCGATCATATTCTTCTTCGCCAACAGTAATTCTTTCACGACCCTTTGTGCCAGACACTTCAGCCAAAGTTTTTGGAACATGAACCACACCTTTTGGTTTTTCCACAATCTGTCCACCAACAACTTCCGGAGCCGTATCTTGACTAATAGTTCCCCAAGCCCCACACATTTCACACCTCCCAGCCCACTTAGGGAATTGAGCGTCACAAGTGGAACAACAAAAGACAACATTATTTTTACCAGCCATATCAGAAATTTTAGTAGATCAGGTTACTGAGTGCCGCAGCCAAAGCAGCATGCCCAGCAGCATTTGGGTGAAGATGATCTCCACTATCGTATGTTGGATTTAGCGCCTGTGAGTCATTTGGATCTTTTACAATACTATAAAAATCCACAACTTTATATACAAGTCCGCCTTCCTGACTTTTTATCCAGGTGTTTAGGTCTTTGATTGCAGTGTCACTTTGTTCTGACCAATTGCTGCCTCCTCCTTTATAAGGTGCTACAGTTATTGCAACAACTTGTACATTAGCATGCGCAGCCTTTTGATAAATAGCAGTTAAATTACTTTTTACATTACCTAAAGCTACCATTTTATTCTGAGCATTATTAATATCGTTTACACCACCTAAAATTGTAAGATATTTTTTGCCATTAAGAGTATTTGCTGTTACTGAGATGTTCATGTCATCTGTTTTGCGTCCATTCGCAGCTTGTTTTTCTATTGTTATTACTGATGGACAGGCATCTTCAATTTGATTGGCGTAAGAACTAGGGTCAAATGTCATAGAATCACCAACAGCCAAAATACTACTTGGTTGTGTTGGGCATTTTATGTTTCCAACTGGTGGAGCAGATGCGGGTATTGTGTATGCAAAGTTGCTCGGGGCGCTGTTCAAGGGGCAGGCAGCTGTTCCATTGGCAGAAGTATCTCGAAAATCTCCTGCTCCAAGAGAATTAATAAAAGCAGCTGCCTGTTTAGATGATGTTTGTCTGGTGGTAGACCATTCAGGGTGGCCTTCTTTTTTCCAATATTCACCAACTCCATTTATAAAATCAGATTCACTTGAACATGTAGTAGAATTAAGAGTTTGATCTAAGCCGCCAAGACCTGCATTGTGAGCATGGTAAATCATCATGCCTTTTAATGTGTTGCTTATGTTTGCAGGGCATTTTTGTTCTACTTTCTTTAGAGCTGCATCCAAAGAACGTGCTCCAACTGCCGTGCTTAAAGCTGGGTTTGTGAGGTCTGTACACAGAGTAGCCCAAGCCGGATTTTTTTTTAAATAGTCCGAACAAAATTTACTGTTAGTCTGAAAAAGACCAACAAATCCTTGTTTGTTACCAATGGTATGATCAAGCCCTGATTCCTTAAAAGCAACACCTTTTAAAACACGCCAGTCTAGTTTGACACAGTTACCAAAAGCTTTAAAAATATCATCAAAAGCAGGATCGTTCAGGGCACGTGATTTGCCAGCAGTTAACACGGCATTTGCTTTTATTATGTGCGCAAAATCTATTGGATTAGGTTCTACGGAAAACAAATTCAATGGTGGTAAAAGTGTTAGTTGAGGATTTACCGTGTAGAGCAAAATAAACGTTCCAAAAAGTAGTACAAGCCCAACGACTGCATTTTGAATTCTTTCTTTGGCTTTTTCTACTTGAGCTGTGCTGACGGCGCCAAAAGTGTATTGAAGGCCGCCGATCATTAGCATTACTATGGCGACAGCAATAGAAATACCAAGCAAAAGTTTATAAATGGCGTTAATATATTCTGATAAAAAATTAACCACAACGTTGTCACCTTGTTTAGATGGGGTGGTGAATTTGAGTCCGGGTAGGGGAATATTTAGAACTGGAATTTGAGGGTCTTTTACCGATGCCACTGAATTTACAACGGTTGTTCCTCCTGTTGATGTATTTTGATTGGTCGCATTGGCATTTTGAGTGGCTAACGCATTAATACCATCGCAAGTGTCTTTTTGTGAGGTGGCTTCTATGGCATCAACGTTGTCCACAAAATAGTGCGATGCATTTGCTTCTCCTATTTCTGCTTGGCAATGAGAGTCGCAGGCTGCATCGTTGGCAAAGGAGGCAGGAGATCCACTTTCCCCGGTTTTAAAATAGCGACAAATGGTTCCTGCATCATTTTTACAAACACACAATTGATCAGCGGCTAAAACTGGCTTGGCAAAAGAAAAAACAAGCACGCCAAAAATCAAGCTTGCAAGAGTTTTTTTAATCAGACGATTGAAAAATGAGGTGCTTTTCATATTTATTTACTCAAAAGCTCTCTAATTTTTGCATCCAATTCGTCGAGTGATACTGCACCAACCGTGCGATCGTTGCCAATAAAAATTGTTGGTGTGGCGGTTAGGTTTAAGGCTAGTCCTTCTTCAAAATCACGTCTTACTTTTGGTAGTGTTTCGCTGTCATCAAAGCACGATGCAAAAGACTTTTCATTGAGAGATAGGTCTTTGGCTATTAAGGCAAACTGTTCTTGTGATAGGTAAGTCTGCCGGCGATAAAGTTCGTCGTGATAATCCCAGAAGGCGTTTTGTTCGCCGGCGCAAGCAGCCGCAATAGAGGCCGGAGCTGCAAATGGATGGATTGATTCATTGGGAAAATCTTTCCAAACAATGCGAATATCGTTGGGATATGTTTTAAGTAAACTGTCTAGAGTAACAGCCAAGTCGCGACAAGATACGCATTGAAAATCACCAAAAGTAACAATGGTGATTTTTGCATTTTCCGGTCCTTTTTGTGGGTTTATAACAGTTACTGTTGGGGTGTCTATGGCTGTTATGGTGGTGTCTGATGTAGGAGATGGAAAGGGAATAGGTCTCAATCGAACCATAAACAAAATCACAATGGAAATTCCCAAGGTCGCTGCTGTAAGGTAAAAAATCCACCAATTTTTCATACTAAAGGGCTAGTTTATCAAGTGTACCTGTTTGGAGGTTGTTGAAAAATAAGTTGGTACCGGTTGGATCGATCATTAATTGTTCCATGGAGGTTGGTTCGGTAAAAGTTTGAGCAAGTTCCACTTTGCCACTGGTTATATCAACTTTGTACAAAACATCTTGAGCTGTACGCCATTTGCCGCGAATAAGAGCCGTATTTGCCGGTATACCTTGGGGAACAGCACAGTAAAGGGTGGTGGCGTTGGCAAAAGTGCATTTGTCGGCCCAAGTGTTTAGATTGAGGTTTTGTCTTGATTCTCCTAGAGAGCCGATAGAGCCGTTAACCAACCACAATAAAGGTTTTTCGTTGCTAAAATCGCTATGCGAAGAATAGAGTAATGTTTTTCCATCTGGAGACCATTTAGGCATAAAACCACGACCTTGTATGGTTAGTCCTTTGAGATTTTCTTGATTCATACCAACTGGTAGAATGGTCATTTGATCAAGCCCACCCGCTTGATTTTGTGCAGTATCGGAAAAAGCAATCACTTGATTGTTTGGAGCCCAAGATATTTGCACTAAATCGGCATTTTCTCCTAATGCCTGCACGGCTTTTGTTTGACTACCATCGGCATTGGTGACTAGTAGATAGCGGTTATCGACATTGAGTCCAATACTTTTGGCGGCAATTTCATCTGTGTTTGGTGAAAACTGAAAGTCTTCCCAGTGATTGGGGAGAGTAACTTGAGTTTGAGTGTCAAAATCATAAATAATATTTGATCCATCTGGAAATTCTAAAACTGCTTTAGAACCGTTTTCGTTCCATGTAGCTGATTCTACTTTTGGAAAAGTTTTACTCGATAAAGCGATTACATTTCCAAACTCATCAATACGATAAAATTTGCCGTCATTTTCGTCATAATAACCAACACCGTTTCCGGAAATAGTTGGATATTGAACGTTTCTATTGGTTAGAGAGGTTGTTGCGGGTGTGGTTGTGGTATCGGCTGGAGGTAGTTGTCCACCAATGCCGGGAGTTCCTTCTGAAGGCACACCTTCTCCAGCAGTTGGTAGAGTTCCTCCTGTTGTTACAACTGGTTCTTCAGTGGTTGGTGCGGTGGAGCGGAAAAAGGCCACATATAAACCAAAAGCAATTACAACACAACTTAGAATAAAGGCCACGATATAAATTACGCGTTTTGTTCGTTCGGTCATAAATTTAGTAAGCTTTTAATAATGGATAAAAATTCAGTGGAAAAACCATTAGTTAGTACAAATTCAGCGGCTCCTACAGGGTTGCTCATTAGTATGTAGACTACATAGAGAAGGGTACAGGCAAAAAGTATTACGGCTGTTCCTACAATTCCCAAGAAGACATCGGCAGCCAACAAAAGAAAAACCGCCATAAGATTCGCTGTTTTCTTTTCAAAAGGAACAGGTATTGGATCAACTGTTAAAGGGGCTATAATATTGCTTTTCCCTCCGGCAATAAAGGTTCCATAAATCATTTCAACGTTTAGCCAGCCAAATGTGAATAGGTACATAAACACATCTACAAGTGTAGAAATTCCCGCGGTACTCATGTCGAGACTTGCTCCAATAGAATCGGCAATATATATGACACCTCGTTTAACACCCGCTTTTACCGCTTGCTTGACCTCTTTTTGCACCTTTTGTTTGACCTGGTTCGCCGCCTGTCGCTTAAGCTCTGTGCGTGCCGCCTGTAGTTTTGCTTTGATTCCTTGAGCTTGTAGAAATTCTTGCGCAACAGCTCCAGTGTCGAGTGCAAAATCTTTTTTCTTTCCCTCTGATCCTTCTGTTTTTTCTCCTTCGGATCCTTTTTCTTTTTCAGAATCCGTAGATTCTCTTTCCGTGCTTTTTCCTTCCGCTCCACCTTTTTCTGTCGGTTGAATAGAAGATTGCAATTCTGGAGTTTGGCTGAGTGGATCGTCGGACCGACCCAGATAAGGCGATGGTCTGTCGACTGTGTTTATATCATTTTCCAGTGTTGGTGGTCTTATGTTGACTGGAGTGGTGGCGCGAAGAGACGCCTCACGTGCAGACGCTGTTTGTGCTCGCAACAAACCAGAGCGTCTTGCGGAGTTTAATTTAGTCTCTTGTCCCTCAAGTGCCATACTCTGTAAGTATAGCAGAAACCACGCCTGTTGTATGGCGTGGTTTGTTTGTTTTTGTTGATTGAGATTACTTGCTGGAAAAAGAGAATGTCCCATCTTTTTTGGAATGGAGTTTGATCCAGTTTTTTGGTTTGTTTGCTATAACGTATTCTGATAGGGGACTGGTAATTTTTTCTTCAACAACACGCCTTGCTCCACGAGCACCTTCGCTTTCTTTTATTGTGCCGGCTAGTGTTTTGGAAATGCCAATGGTTTTAACTAAACGCACATTTCGATTTTGTTGTAATCGATCGGCTACTTTTTGCAGTTCTCGATCAACTATTTCTGCCAAAGCATCAGGAAGTAACGGGGAGAAAACGCAGATTTTGTCTAAGCGTTGAATAATTTCCGGTTTTAATCTTTCTCGTAATTCTTCTTCTAAATCGTTTAGAGGAGTAGTCGTGTTTGTTTTATTTACAGAAAAACCAAGTTCAGATCCGCGCAATCTTTCTGCTCCAATGTTAGATGTCAAAACAACAACGGCGTGCCTAAAGGAAATTGGTCTTCCTGTGGCGTCTGACAGCTCTCCTTCTTCTAAAATCTGCAATAAAATTTGCTGAACATCACGGTGGGCTTTTTCGATTTCGTCGAAAATCACCACGCTGTGCGGTTTGCGTTTTATTTGATCGGTGAGCTTGGCGCTTTCTCGATAACCAATATAACCAGCCGGAGCACCAACTAATTTTGAGAGTGATGATCCTTCTGAATACTCTGACATGTCTAATCGGATAACAGATGTTGGATCACCAAAAAGAGCACCGGCGATCGTTTTGGCTAAGTGAGTTTTACCAACTCCAGACGGACCTAAAAACAAAAATGAAGCAATGGGTCTTTGTGGATCGTGGAGCATGGCGCGAGCTCGCATTAAAGCGGCAGAAACAGCATCTACGGCGGCGTCTTGAGCCACTACTTGTTTTTTGAGTTCAGTGTTTAGATTGTGTTTTGCAGAACCCTCGAGCGGAATTCCGGTTATGCGACTAATTCCAGCCTGAACATCTATCAAAGTAATTTTGGTTTTCTTTTTTCCGGTGTTTTTGGATTTGATTGCTTGTAGTTCTAAGCGTAATTCTTCTTCTGTTTCTTTGTGAGCGACTGCTTCCAAAAATCTTTCTTCGGCTACGGCTTGTTTTTTTGAAGCTTCTGCGGTTTTGAGGGCGGAGCGTAAGCGTTGTTCTGTTTCCGACGAATTTGAAAGCGATCGAACTCGAAGGTGAGAAGCAACTTCATCTAAAATATCGATAGCTTTGTCCGGCAATCGTTTGCTTGGCAAGTAACGAATTGATCCTCGTACAATTTCTTCAATTACACCTTCAGCAATTTCTAGATTGTGGAAATCTGTATAGCGTGAGCTCAAACCTTTTAAGATTCTAATCGCTTCTTCTTCAGATGGTTCTGGAATATCTATTGTTTGGAAGCGGCGTTCCAAGGCCGGATCAGCTTCAAAACCTTTTTTGTACTCCTGAAAAGTAGTAGCACCAATACAACGAATTTCACCACGCGATAAAGCCGGCTTTAAAATATTGGCAGCATCGAGTGAACCGGCAGCAGATCCGGCACCAATCATGGTGTGAATTTCATCGATAAACAAAATCACGTTGGTATTTCCTTTGGCTTCATCGATTATTTGCCTGAGACGACCTTCGAATTCACCTCGATACATGGTTCCGGCAATAAGCTGTGTTAAGTCGAGTGCAATGATTCGTTTGTCTTCCAAAGGTTGCGGAACAGAGCCACTCGCAATACGCTGGGCCAAACCTTCTGCTAAAGCAGTTTTTCCAACTCCCGGATCACCCAAAAGAAGTGGATTGTTTTTTGTGCGGCGACAAAGTATTTCCATCATTCTCTCCAATTCAACTACACGTCCAATTAAAGGATCGATAGCGTCTTGTCGGGCGGCAGCTGTTAAATCACGTCCAAAAAAATCTATGGCCGGAGTCGATTCACTCTTTTTAGAAAATGCAGATCGACCATCGTTGTCACCTAGGCTTTCTGTTAACTCTGGAAATTTAGTCATGCTTTTTAGGACCGCCAAGAGCTGTTCTTCAATGCTGGCCTTTTTTGATTTTTTGCTAAAAAAGGTTTGAATCATTCGATTTGGTGATTGCAAGAGTCCACTCAAAACATGCTCTGTACCAACGTAAGGGTGTTCGTGAGCATTGGCGGTTAAGATTGCTTTTTCTAAGACTGTTCGAGTGTGAGCATGAAGCTGAGGTTCTTGCTGTTTTTTGGTGCGTCCAGTGCGTGCTCGATTGGTTTTTTTGGTGGTTTTTGCTTTTGAGGTTGCTGCAATTGTTCGTAAATCAGCTGTCGAAATTTCCCCCTTTTTTAAAAGTTCGGCAGCAATAGATCCTTTTTGAGTTCCAATTGCCCACAATAAATGTTGTGGTTCTATTGATTTTAGATCTTGTTCCAAAACAAAACACATGGCCCTTGTAAGAGCTTGTTTTACATGCGTGGAAAACGCGTTCATGATGTTTTCTTCTGAGTCGGTCATACGCGTTTTTTTAAAGTCCTCCAGCAATTTTTAACGTAATGGATCTTGGTCGAGCGCTCTAAGTCGAGCTATACGTTCTTCTATTGGCGGGTGAGTACTGGTTAGTTTTTCCCAGAACTTGGTAACCTTTGGATCAAACGGATTAGCTAAAAACATGTGCGCTGTGGCGTGATTAGCTTTTTTCATTTTTAGGTCAGCCGTCGATATTTTCTCTAAGGCATCAGCAAGTCCAGATGGGTACCTAGTAAGCAGTGCTCCAGAAGAATCAGCTAAATATTCACGAGATCGACTAACGGCCAGTTTAATGAGCTGAGCGATAATTGGAGACAAAATAGCCATTACTATTCCGACAATAAACAGGATTAGCGCTATTTGACCACCCCCACTGTCACGATCTCTTTTTCCTCCAAACATCCAACCTCGAAGGAGCCAGTCTGACATTAGCATTACTAAACCTACTAAAACGACAGTGATCATCATGAGGCGAATGTCGTAGTTGCCAATGTGTGAAAGTTCATGAGCCAAGACTCCTTCGATTTCTGTTTTGCTGAGTCTGTTTAGAAGTCCTGTTGATACAGCAATTGAGCTGTGTTTTGGATCGCGTCCTGTTGCAAAAGCATTTGGGGCGTCATCTTCTATAATGTACAGAGCCGGCATTGGTAAACCGGCGGTCATACTGAGGTTTTCCAAAGTGTGGTAAAGCTCGGGAGCTTGGCTTTCTGTGACTTGAATGGCTCCATTGGCGGCCAAAGCTATTTTATCTCCTGCAAAATAGCTGGTGAAGTTCATTGCTGTCGCTATGATTGTGGCCAGAATAATGCCGGAAGCTCCACCTGTGCCGTAAATCTCTCCAATAAGCCAACCTAGTCCCAACACCAAAATCGTAAAGATAATTACCAAAAATATACTTTGGCGCTTATTTTTTTGAATGTGTGTATAGACTGTCACAGGACTTTAGAAAGATACTTTTGGTGGTTCATTTACAACATCTGGAGCATCGAAGAAGTCTCGTTTTTTGAAGCCAAGGATGTTTGCAATAATGTTTGTTGGGAAAACCTGCATTTTTGTGTTGAAATCACGAACGTTTCCGTTGTAAAATCGACGTGATGCTTGGATTTTGTTTTCAGTATCGGTCAATTCGGTCTGAAGTTGAAGGAAATTACCGGTTGCCTGTAGCTGTGGATAGCTCTCAGCGACCGCAAAAAGGGTTTTAAGAGTGCCGGTAAGAGCATTTTCAGCTTCGGCATGCTCCTCGGGGGTTTGGGCACCCATGGCATTGGCACGAGCCTTGGTAACAGCCTCAAAAACGCCTTTTTCGTGGGCCGCATAGCCTTTTACGGTGTCTACAAGGTTTGGAATAAGGTCGTAACGGCGCTTCATTTGGACTTCAATATCAGACCAAGCTTCGTCGACTTGATTGCGAGATGTAATCAAACCGTTGTACGTTAGAACTAGCCAAACAGCACCGACACCTAATATGGCTAAGATAATCCACAATATAAACATATTTTCGCGAAATTTAAGGGAAAATAAGATGTTTCTTAATCGAGCGTACGTTGTTTTTGTGGTAAAGTCAAACCCAGTATAACTCCCATTTTTCTAGTATTTTATGCAGGTTCCAACTCAGGTTTTTAAGGCTTACGACATTCGAGGTTTAGTAGATGGTGAAATCACTCCAGAATTTGCACATGCTCTGGGACGAGCTTTTGCTTCGCTTCTAATCGGAGAGAAAAATACACGAGATTTAAAAGTGGTTGTCGGCCGTGATATGCGAGAGAGTTCTCCAACCTTGCAAACCGAACTCATGAAGGGTTTGTGTCGCCTCGGAATTACAGTTGTTGATATTGGACTTGTATCTACACCGGCTTTTTATT
>Ga0100380_10008037_pt1 | contig 10466 bp, 7 predicted proteins | sample CryGeymeta201504_FD_80417 | JGI IMG/M metagenome (GOLD analysis project Ga0100380, IMG submission 80417) | Groundwater microbial communities from Crystal Geyser aquifers in Utah, USA - Crystal Geyser metaG 2015-04 | ecosystem: Environmental > Aquatic > Deep subsurface > Groundwater | place: USA... | reverse complement strand
TTTTTCATTTGTTACGAGTTGTGTCCTTTGTGGGGCTCAATCGAGAGGTCTTACCCGATGAGTTTGAGGGAGGTGACTGAGAGTGCTTTATTGAAGGCCATAAATGAATGTATATAGTTTGCTATGCATAATGAATAATAGAGGTTATGTGAGAGGCGAATAAAAGCAAATATGAATCATTCTTATCCAAGGATATATTCGAATATTTTTTTGAATTTCAACACTTCTGGGTGGTGGTGATATACGTAGTTCAACAAACTCATCATCACTACATGCAAAACAACGCTCTATCCTGATAAGGTAAACCCCATCGTTCTTTTTATGAACAAATAACAGGCCATGATCGCTTTGGCAGTCACGTAATAAGTGATCTAGTTGCGTCTGTTGGGCTACTCGAATAATATGCTACAGGCTGATGTTGCTCCGAATATTGCAAACACTTTGGACTCCTAGTTAATAAATCCGTACCAGCAGGAAATATACCTTGCTTTTCAGGAAGGAATTCACAGCAGAGGCCAGCACGCAGCAGGCCGACTAAAAAGGACATAAAGAGAACGGATCGCCCATACTCGTACATTGATTCCATCACCATTTTTGGAATCTAACTTATTTTTTTGCATTTTCTGAGTCGAAGGACGAAGGGAATGATGTGGAAGAGGATGTAGTATTTGCTGGCGACCTTACCGGTGGTCATTAATTTGATGAGAAAATGTTGAAAGCATTACTTTGATCCATTGTGCATGAGTCCGTGACATACCATGCTATCTCGAACTGATTCAATTTATTGGTACGTCGGCACGAAGTCCAAAGAAATCCGAAGTCTTCGATAAGCTTAGGAGAAGCGTATGACATCTTATTTGATTAATTATTAATCCACCGAGCTCATATTAATGATGCGACTTTATCAACAAAACTACAAGATATCTTTATCGGTGACTTCAAAGGAGCATCAGAGGCTTTTCAGAACATTTTCAAAAAGATATGCAAGTTATATTTTTCAAAACGCAGAATTTCAAAAATCTGAACTTTAATTATCACTAATCCCCGAATACGAGTTCGAAGAGATTCCTAAACTTGAGGGAATCTGGTTTGTGGTTGTAGATATAGTAGAGCAGAGCCATCATGGACATGTGCATATATACTACCTAATTATCCACTTTAAAATTCAATGTTCTCTTTGATATTATGTACAGAGAACGAATGGCTTTCGCGACCACGTATGTGGTAACTTCTGTTCTTCTGTTGTTGTCCTCGAAGAGAATGCTTGAAGCTGAAAGTGGGCTGAACATGAGGAGGTTGTCATCTATATAGGAAAAAGCATACGGAAGCTGTACATTCGCTATTGGCTCAAACCATAGTTGATACATAGTCCTCCCCTCTGAAGACTGACTAAGAAGGCCAGGAAGAGACACGACTTAACATAATCATAGAAACTTTTCCAGACTATCTGAGGCAGGTTCTTATAATCTTTGAGCTTGCGGATTCTCAGAAGCAGGGGGATGGCATGGAACATAACATAGTATTTGCTGGCGACTTTGCCAGTGTCTATGAGTTTCAAAAAGAACTAGCGCACACAATGGTCGAGACCAGTGTGCACCAACCCATGGCAAATGCAGTTACTTCGGACTACCTAAAGAATTCTATACGTCGAACGGAGGTCCAAGCGAATCCAAGATCGTCGAGGGTTTGTGCGTATATTTCACTGTCCATCTTTGCTACACAGAAAAAATAAATAGTAAGACGGTTTAAACAATATTATTTTTTTCGGGTGCAAATAGAGATACCCCACAATCAACTATTAGAAGATAGCACTTGGTCTGGCTGTCGATAGCTGATTGGTAGCAAGAGTTGACAAACAACATTTTCTCAATTCTTTCATTATATATAATCGATAAAATCTGATTAATAACTAACAATAAGAAACATAATGGAATGGTAGTAGCCTATACAACCGCCTCATTTTCCCAACAACCGTCGAACGATGCAAATTCCAGCCTTCAAAGAGCTCTCCAGTGTTACTCCAGGTCTCGAATAATCGTCGGAAATATTCAGTCAAGAATAACTATTCGGGCAATATGCAGGCTAGAGCATGATCAGGAGAAAATCATCAACCCACCGATAACATAGACCTGATAGATAAAATACTTAGTCATAGTTGGGGTCTTAGTGGGCAAGATGGGACGTCAATAGACTCAGTATATAACCCTAATTTCTCTACTAGGAGACATAGTAGTTGGAAATACCCAGACGAGCGAGGAAGAGGGTCAGTAAATCACAAGAAAAATAATCCTTGAAGCTCGAACGTGAAAAAGAGGATGAGCCTAAAGTGTCCAAAAGATAGCACGAGGAAAGGTAGAGGGAATAGATGGCTAGACGACGAAGGATAATGACAGAAGTGCTTGCCGGGAAGGGATCCTTCATTTGGGTGTTTATCCTTGGAGATACAATTGAAGAGCTAGAGCTAGAGCCTATCTATGATTTGTACGAAAGGCATCGAGATAATGAATACGCCTCATCCTTATGCAGAACCTTCGAGTAAGCCAAAAGGTTTTTCAACCTTCAGAATCATTACTTCAAGGTCATCTCTGATTTGGCCAATGCGAGGGAAGTCGTACAATTTGCAGAGACAAATACAAATATCGTTGCTATACATATCTATGCCTCTCCAACATAGAACACTTCTGAAATTTTTGAGCTGAAAAGATAGAGCAGAAAGGTCAAAAATGCCTATATGTCTCTTGTTGATGTTGCTCGGGAAGTAGCAGATGACTTGCTTGAAGAGGCTCGATTTATTGATCAAAATGGGTAGCTGTAGAGAGTGTCTAAGCCTCACTACCGTTTCCCTGCTTTTTTCGTCCTTTCAGGCAACGATAGTTCAGAAGTCACAGCCTACCGTCTTTTCCTCTATGGTTTGCTTAAGCTAAACGATCAAACATAAAGGTAGTAATATCTTGAATAATTTTTGGAGCTTGTAGCAGCAAGATATGCCAATGATTCAAAATAGCTTAGGCACTTAGAGATTTATAAGCAAATCGAGACTTTAGACCCTAATTCTAGACAAAAGGCCGAGACCATACTTAAATTTTATGTCAAGTAGAATTTTTATTTCGCCACAGTCAATTCTCTACTTCGGCTGTCTCGCAGCTCTGATGAATTCAAACCCTGCACTGTCCCATTCAACGAAACATATCATGCAATCAAATATTATCACTCTTTGAGAACTCCCAAGAATAAGTTTAGGGCATATCGAGGAACAAAGTTGAAAATATCAGAAGTGAATTCTTTGGCTATTGGAAGTTATATTGAATTATTGGGCTTTACCTCATCTTCTCTAAGCAGAGAGGTTGCTCTAAGATTCATGGACCAGGACTCTTATTTGGTGGTGATAGAAGTTGACTAAGATGAGGCATAAAAAGAAGATGAAAAATATTGCCACGGTTATGTGGACATCAATAAATATGAGCTGGCGAAAGAATCGTTCCATCAAGAGCAATAAATTCTCTTCAACGCCCTAAATGTTTTCAGGGTCACGGCGATTGACAACCAGTCAGCCATTCGCACAATAGTTCTCAAGTACGGAGCTCTAAAAGAACTGTATAAGAAGGAATTTAAGTCTCTAACTCTTCAATAGCAAACATTGATCCAAAATTTCGAGTACTGTACTTCAATATTGAATAAAATTGAGGATAATGGCGATGTGCTTTTGCTGGCTCAGGAGCACGACAAAGCGAAAAAATACTATCTCAATAAATTGGAAAAATAAGAATAGGATCAAAGGATTCACAATAAACTAGCAAATATATAACTGGAGCTTGGCAATCTTCCAGAAGCAGAATCGCATGCTTTGGCTTTGCTCAATGCTCTCTCCAACTCCAACGAGCATACTGCCCTAAACTCATAGCAGTTCTATAAAACTTCAGAAACAGCTGCCAACATCCTACTTGCTTCTGAGAATGTAGATGCCTATGAAAAGGTCGTGGATCTTCAGGTTTCCAAAGCAACTGATTTCGTGAGACAAGTCAATCCATTAGTGAATCGGGCTAATTCAAGAGTGAGAAGAGGAGAACAGCAGGGCAGTCTAAATGATCTATTGAGAGCTGATGAAACTCTAGAGAGCAAAAAATAGTCTTTCAAAGCAAGACGGAAATAGATTGAGTCAAATTTCTTTTGGAAAGGGTTGTTTGCTTGTCTCAAAAGAGAAGACATTGAACTGATGGAAGAAGAACGAGATGCAGAACTACTGAAGATCGACCAAGAGTAAATTGACTTTCAGGCTAGACAATAGCAGTACTATGATCTGAAAATTAAAATTGAGAAGGTAAGGCAGGAGTGTTACGGAAAGAAAGGGGACAAGACTAAAAGTGAAGACAGTCAGAAAAAAATGAAGGAATAACATCATGGACCTATGCAGGTCGTCCAGGCAACTCAGAGACTTCGGGCTCCAGTTGCCGATTTTATGTATGTTCGTCTTGGAAGAAATCTGATTTATCGGATTATTTATTTTATCAATAATTTTTAATCGTAAAAGTCTGTTAGAATTGAGGATTTTTGGAATATTTGGAAATTTGATGTTTTTTTTACTTGGAGTACATCCAAGGTTCATTAGGGATTATTTGATTATGAAATTTGATGTTTTTTTTTACTTGGAGTACGTCCAAGGAATAACAATTTTTTACCTTCAGATTTCTCTGTTGGTATTAAATTATTATCAAATGAAGGAATATTTCAAGCAGTTGGCAGAGAAAGATGAAGATCTGACACCAATAAATGCAGCTATTTACTACTCTACTGAAGCTCTCACAGTTAAAAATACTTCCTTTCAGTAGTACGAATAATTGATGTAAACCTCAATTTAGCTCATCAGAGAGGTCGACCCTTACCACGAATAAATGGCAACTATTTCGTAATAGCTCGCTACAGAAAGACATCTCAGGTTGATGAACAGGCTCAATTTGACATAGCCAGTCATTGAGAGCACATCAGCAAGACAAAAAAAGACTGTCCAGCATTTTAGCTACGAAGACCATCGGTCAATCTATAAAAGTTGCAGAGGCTCATATAGAGAAGCTATTGACAGTATTGTCCTTCACAAAGGAAAGGAGCATCCAGAGTGTTTGAGGGTCTAGAATAAGTTAGCTCAGCTTGATATGGATTACTCACTGCTAAAACTTGCTGAAGAGGAATCTCTATCTGTTACAAAAAGAAAGGTTGCAGAAAGTCATTCTGAAGGAGCCAAAAGTTTTCTTCTTCTTGCTAAAATCGGCCTGGCTCGAGGCTAGCTTAAAAGAGCTTTCAATATGATTGAAAAAGCAAATGCAGTTCTATCAGTCTGTATGGGATCAAGAGGGAAACAAAGTTATATCTTAAAGCACCCACTGTTTGCATAGATCAATCTTTGCAAGACAAAAGTTTTTAATCATCAGATGAGGCACGATTTGGCTCTTCAATAGCTGGATCTGCTTTCAAAAGCGATCAACACCTCAGGATCTTTAGAGTTGCTCCCAACTATTATGTAGGAAAGAGCCGAAATTCTCTTCTGTCAGGGAGCACTTGTGAATTTCTAGTAATTTATATTGAAAGCGATCGAAGCTCGAACTAAAATTATGGGAAAGTACAATATTCAGAATGCAGTCAGCTATTAAAAATTATCTATGTTCGCTCGACTTTTGGGGGACTATAAAGATGCCTGTGCTTTCCATGCAAAAGCCGTTTAAATATTTTCAATTTTTTCGGTACACCATCCTATCTCTTGGATAATGCATTTATCAAATGCTGCTCTTTTCATCAAGGAAAAGACCAAGCCTGCAATAAGGCAGGAATTGCTTCAATGCCTCAATATTGCTCAGAAAAGGTACAGTAAAGATCATATATGTTTGATGAAAATTCAACTCACAATCGGAAAGTTGTTACTAGAAATGGGGCTGACTAGACAAGGTCTCTAGCTTTATGAAACAGTCAACAGAAATTTATAGTAGCAAATTAATGTAAGTGCAATGCTGGAAGACATCAGAGGATAATTTGATGATGAAAAGCTGTCTATCCAGAGTAGTTTGAATTAATAGATGGAGGAACTTAGATCCAGAAGGAAAATCATGGATGGGCCAATAAACGTCTCAAAGGAACTGTTGGAAGTAAAACCTAGAAGATAGTACATTAACAGTCTTACCTCCCTCAATTACTTGTCCTGATTTTGCTTTAGTGGTCATAATATTTATAAAAATGCTGATGAATAATGAGTTATTCCGTACTTCAAATTTATTTGACGTCCTCTTTTGTTTCTTCTTTCATTTATCCCTTTGAAGCTTTTTCTCCCAATAAGACCCAATCGTATTGATAATCAAGCTTGTAGCCGTTGCGTTGGAAAAGATCTTTGAACATGGTCCTCATGGCTGAGTAGTTTGGCCTCTCGTCAAAGCGGAGGTTTCTGCATTGGCTGAGATACTTCACAAACTCAACCGGGTAGCCCTTGCAGAGCACCTCAATCGAGGTGGTCAGTTTCTTTTCCTTGATCCTTTCGTACTTGTCCCGCTTGTTGTTGGCCTTGAGGCCCTGCCAGGGGAGCATTCCTCTAAGGAAGTACATGGCGACGTAGCCGATGCTTTCCATGTCGTCTCTGCAGGCTTGCTCAATACCCAAGTGAGTGTTGATGGAGGCATACCTGGCTGTTCCGGTCAGGTTCTTTCCTTCTCTGTAAGGAATATGCTTTCCATCTCTCTGGATATACCTCTTGGCCAGTCCAAAGTCAATGACAAAAATTTTATGACTCATTTTATTGAGGCCGACACAAAAGTTATCAGGTTTTATGTCGCGATGCAAAAAATGTCGATTGTGGATGTATTCGATTCTGGCGATCATCTGGTCTATTACCATCAGCACGGTCTTCAGGGAAAATTTTCTGAGCGTATTTTCGAACAAATTTTATAGAGAGTTACCCATGAGGTCCATGACTAATACGTTGTAGTCCCCTGGATATTTGAAGTAGTACCTTCTGTAGAGCAATAGTAGATATTAGGGATGCCTTTGTCGATGACTGAGGAGTCGTTGTGGAGGTAATTGTACAACTTGCATTCGTAGAAGAGCTGAGGATGTTCGGTGTTTGTAGGTTAAAATTTGATGGCCACTTCAAAATTGGTCTTGGTATTGATGCCTTGATATATCTAGCCGAATGCCCCTTCTCCAACTTTACGGATCAGCTTGAAATTTTTACCTACCTTCTGAGGCAAATGGGACATAATAAGTTATCAATATAATAGAATTATTCAGTCCTTCCACACCTCATCCTAAATCTATCATCACTAAACCTTGAACTCAGATGACTCCATATTTTCCTCTATTGTATTTTTTTTAGTTCGCTTTGGAGACTCAGGCATGCTGAAATCCTCAGTCAGTTTCTCTTTGAGCCCTTAATAAAACTATGCTTACTCTCAGCGTTAGATGTGTAAATCGGCTTCTTTTGATTCAGGATCTATTTGAATCTTCTTTCCTGGCCAGTTTTACTTTTTGGAACTTTCAAATAGTGAATCAAACCCTTCAAGGTTTTATCAGTAACTGAGTATAAACATTCATACCTTTTGAAAGGTCACCATATTAGTTCAGCTAATCCTTGCCTTCATTATTTTCCTTTACCAGTTGTTTTATATCGACTTCACTATGAAATTAATTATAGCCACCCTATAAACTGTCGTTTCTCGGACTCTTATCTTCAATACCAAACTCATCAACCTACTCAGCACTCAATTAAGAATTGTGGGCCTTCATTTCAACTATCCTATCACCAATCATATTGAAGACGCCTTTATACTTGACAGCTATGATGAAAAGAGTCTACTTGAATTATTTGAAACTAAGACCTATCATGAACTCCTTGGATATTATTTTATGCTTGGTCATATTTTTGAAGATGTAAACAAGCTCTTTGGGGTCAACAATTATCGGTGATAGCTCGAATGCCTGATTGAAGTAAAGCCAAGTATCGTAAACAACTTCATTGTTGTGCTTCTTTTAGGTCAGGGAGTTGTGCGTATGGTTGACTAAAAATTTGAATAAAGCCTTCAAGTTTGGTTCGTAAGTATTGAAAATTTATTTGGTTGTCTCACTTGATAGAAGCTCATTGAAATTCTATTAGGCTTCCTTGCGAAGCTCTATTCTATGTCGATCATATCCCTAAATCTTTTGTTTGAGATTTCGATGGAGAGATTGACTTCTTTCTTTTTCCCTGACTTTTGAGTCTTACTCAATTTTTTTCTTTTAGAGAGCATTGTGTTCAATCTTCTTGATTTTTTCGAGCTGGTCCTTATGAAAAGATTTGAATTTTTACATGTTTGTTTTCTTTTTTTCATTTTTAGCTTGCTCTTCTTTGATTTTACGCTATCTTTATTATTCCTGTTTTTGTTTTTTCTCAAGCATTTTTACCTTTTGCTCGTCCAAAAATTTAGCAATATGTTATCTTCTCCTTCTTTACTCCTACTTTTATTTCTCCATCTCTCTTTTCTTTGCCTCCTCCTTCTACTCTTTCATTTTCAAGAGAGCTTGTATTCTTTCCTGATCCTCCTTCAATTTCAATGAACTTACTGCTCGTCTCTTTGGCTTGGCAGGCTCCTTCTTTTCAGGTGGCACTCGAGAGGAGTCTACCTTTACTGGCCCTGCGACTTTATCAATCATTTATTCGATACAAAGAGCCACTTATTATGCTATTGCTCTCGATTTTGGAGTGATTTGCCTCACAGCTTCTGCTAAAGCTTTGGAATGGATCTTGGACTTATCCTTAACTGGGGAAAACAATAGAGGTGATTTATTTCTGGATATCAGAGTAGACATAGCCCTTTATCTATGAAGTTTATCGGGGCTAATTAGAGCAACTGCCTTCGCTTTTGACTTCACCTGCTGACTGGCATTATCTTCGATTACGTGCATATTGAGGGAAGCCTTTGAAAAAATATAATCGACAGCTTCCAAAGCTGCCAGATAAGCCTCAGGAATGTTGCTTTTAAAGCAATTGAGTTCATATTTATGGCTCATGATGGTTTCGGTTATCTTCTTATAGCCAGTCGGCAAAATAAAGTGAGGATTTGACTCGAGTTCTTTATTCAAGCGACTCACCTCCGATGATTGTTGATTCGTCATTGGAATATCCTCCACATCTTAGAATATGTCTATTCTTTATCCTTTTGAGATGAAGGTCCCTTTCAGCTCTTTAAATAATTCAGTCATGATGACTCCAATCGGTTAGCCTTTCAGGACTTTCTCACTTTCTGAGAATTTCGATTGACCTGATTGTTCGAGATGGTGTTGGTGGTAATTTGATGGGGAATGGTCATGTTGTGATAGCAAAATTGAACGATAAACATTTAAAACCCTTGAAAGTCCAGCTCTTGAATATTTCTTTTTTTGAGTAGCTTGACGTTGATATCCCTTAGCATAGTGGTCACCTCACCTCTTGAAGTCAGATAATATTTTCCATAGTCTTTGAGGATTTGAATAAGTTCGACTACAGTCAAAGTTTCCTTTCTTTTACTTATATCCTCTAACAGCTACGGTGTGTTTTGACTATGATGTCTTGTTCCCGTATAGAGCAAAAACAAGTGTCGGAGAACTTTGTGATATCTCTTCAGCACACAGTCTATCGAGTCTATGTCTCTTTGTTCCAGCTCATCAAATGGAACGAGATGCAACTATTCGGGCTGATGAATCATCAACTACAGAAAGCCATCTTCATGTATCTGGGCTTCATTGACTTGTCCTCTGACAAGGTTGCTGCTCTACATTTCTTTGTTTATTTTTTTCTTCCTAAATTCAAGGTACTTCTTTTCCTTGACTGCTGCCTCTCGAGCCTACTGGATTCTCCTTTCTTCTGTTGTCTTTGTCTGAATCTTTTCAATAAAGTCGACCTCACTGACAGTATTTATTATTTCAGATGGTGATACCTCATGCTTATCTTCGATTTTAAATTTATCCCAAAGAATTTTGGACAATTCTTTACTGGGAAGCTTTGAGTTATGAAATTTGATGTAATTATTAACCTTGATCAGCTTTTGCTTGATTATTTACATTGGCTCGATGTATTAGCTCGTCATCTTTAGCAAATGCTGGGCCAAGCCAAGATAAATATCTTTCCAGCGTTGGCCAATCTTCAATTCGAGGACTTCTTCCTTATTGACAGGTGAGGGATTGCCTTTCTTTCCGAAATACTGTTGATTGTTCATGATATGCTTGGGCCGGTATTTTAGAAAAGTAACAGCATAGCCGTAGAGAGCTTATTCCACAAGATTGCTGAAAAAGACCATTCCTTCTTGTGAACGCATTGTCTTCTTAACAATCTAAGTAAGAAGAGGGGCGATAAAGGAGTTGACTAAAGGATTTTATATGAATATTTTTTTAAGAGTTGAGCCAATTTGTGCCAGGGTATGAAAACTACTGTTATTTTAGATAGCTTAACAGATCAGCAAAAGCTAGGAAGGTGATAAGGA
>Ga0100380_10008032_pt1 | contig 10468 bp, 8 predicted proteins | sample CryGeymeta201504_FD_80417 | JGI IMG/M metagenome (GOLD analysis project Ga0100380, IMG submission 80417) | Groundwater microbial communities from Crystal Geyser aquifers in Utah, USA - Crystal Geyser metaG 2015-04 | ecosystem: Environmental > Aquatic > Deep subsurface > Groundwater | place: USA... | reverse complement strand
CCTCATACTTTCCAACTTTGTGGTCCTCAGCAGGCCCTCCCTGAGCAATTTTCCTCGCAATAGTGACTCCCATGGAGTGAGAGATAATATTGACATATGGAGCCTTTGTGTAGGCCAAAACTGCCTCAACAAATGCTCTCATCATCATAATGTACTCCTTTGCATGGTTATTGAGCTATGCCTTCTAGATATTTGCATTCCCCCAGGTGGTCGTATAGAGCTCAGCTTTACTGTATCCCTGAGACCCGAAGTAGGTAGCCAGAGATCTGAAGCCCGTTTGCCAGGAAGAGTATCCAGGTGTCTTGCCATCGCCGAATCCAATGTCACTATTGCCATGGATAAAAATGATTGGCTCCCTATTTATCTGCTCCGAATCCGAAGTCTTGCCTCCGTAAGCTGCGCAGTTAATATCAGGTCGATCAAAGCCCCATATTTGGTAATCTACATCAAATTCTTTTTACTATTTTTTTTCAGAAAGTCAGCAAAATCCTGAGTAAAGCCACATCTGAGGTCAAGCTCGCCTGTATTTTATGTCAACAACTGATTTTTAAGCGAGAATGCTTGAATGATGATGAAGCAGATTAGGAGAACACCTTATTTCCTCATATATTATTATATTGTGGAGATATTTTATATGACTAGTATATGAAATAGCGGGCCATTATTTTCACAAAGGTCATTTTGCTGTTAGGATAATTATATGGAGAAAGCTATAAATTTATCGAGTGAACTGCTCATGTTGTCGGTCAGAAAGAGTAGAATGTATATTCCGAAAACAGCTAGTCTCTCTACTCCAGAGCAAAACCTCGAGGAAATCAGTCTTCTCTAGAACTACTAGTAATGGAATCCTCAATCTTAACGATGTATGATCAATTTTAGTCTAGAAATCAAAGTCGATGAGTGGATGCTTCCAGCTGAAAACATGATGCCAAAAATCACCAGAGACATTAGGAAGGTTAGTAGACAATCATTCAAAAGCTATAGATCAGCTTCTTATAATAGCAATGAAAGCAGCCATGAACACTTCAATAAAATAGCAGCTTTCTTGTCAACTGAGTCCACTGAGTTTAAAAAGTACAAGAGATCCAACGAAAAGCTAATTTCCTCAGTGAAATCAGCAGAAAGAGATAACTCGGCTATTTTAAACCATCCTAAGTCAGCGCCCAGAAAAACCTTTCAATATCTTCGCAAAAATAGCAGACAAAAAACAAAGGAGAAAAATAACGAAAACAACAACAATGCATCTGTTAGTAGCATAGCATACCCGATTCTGACCAAAGGGTGTAACAAGATTGATCTATATTTAAGTCCCTAGGAGAAAGCGCCAATGGTAGGCACTGTATACAATTTGCTACACAGAAAGATAGCTCAGAGAAGATGATTTATATTATACATTATGTCCACACATCAGATAATTTTTCTGTTCTTTAGAACTCTCTTTATCTCTAGGTAGTGCAAGAAACTAATGATAAAGACGACTGTGATTGACAAAAATACGAAGCCCACAGATTTAAAAGACACAAGTTTCTGGAGTTCCATATTGTACTCATTCACTTTCTGGCTATAACCTTCTTGCTCTGTTACTTTCTGGTAGACCTCATTGATCCTGTCAACTATCTCGTCAATCAGCTTGCTGTCCTCTTGCCTTGGTAGCGAAGCTAGATCAGATAGCTTAGTAAAAAGAGATATACCTCTAGACCTTGATAAAAGTTGAAGTTGTAGCTGTTGATCATTCCTCCTGTTTCGATTATGCAGAAAAAATACTCACCAGTTATAGATGCGTAGCTGTCTATCTTTTTCGTCTTTTCTGGTCTCCTGTTGATTACTAAAGGAGTTCCATCATGATGGTTGAGCGATATATCAAAAGTTGATGTTTCTGAATCAACTCTGAAATGAAATGGTGTTGCTTCGGCTTCATAGAGCATTAATTACTGAGGAGCTCGCTGAAACACTGCTTTCCGTATGCTGGTAGCTGGAAGGTGAACTTTGTGGCGGTTCCAAAATAAAGACAGGCAATAATAGCAAGAATCACAACGATACTGCTTCTTTGTGCCATATGTAAGATTATAAATGACGATAGGTCAAGTTCAAATATTAAATCAATTCACATTACTGAGGACTGTAGACGAGTATAAGTTTCTCATTTTACAGTTAATCTCACGAATTTTTTTAATGTTCTTGAGTTACTTCTTCAGCTTTTTGGATAGATCCTGGTACTTGATTAGGAGTTCTTAGTTTTTAGCTATCTTCGTGAGATAGGGAGAAGTTTGATCAACAATTTTATCTCTTTGTTGTTTTGATATTCCCAGTTCTTTTGTGGAATAACTTTCAGGGAGATCAGATAAGAGACAAAAAAGCTTCTCTCGAAGCTTATCATTTTCTTTGTAAGCTTCCTTCAGTTTTTAAGATTTCTCTTTCCCTCCTTTTTGCTTTTCTCAAGAGTGCTAAATCTCTCTCTTTATGTTTCTTGTTGATCTCTGTTGCTGACACAATTAAGAGTTGTCATGACTATATTATTTAATATTTGGAGAAAATGCCCCTGTACGAGTTGATAATGATCACCAAATGCACTCAGCCCTCGATATCGGTTGTTACCCTCAGAAATGCCACTCGCTTCATTTGTGAACGAGGAGGAAATGTTCGTGAAGTCAAAATTCTTGTTGATCGGTATTTTTCTTCCTAAATGTAGGCTGCTTGCTAAGGAGATGAAAACTGTCGACAGGGAACCTCATCTTATTGGAAGATATACACAGGTACTTTTCGATGGCCCTCCTTCAATGATGCCCGAAATGACCAGTACCCTAAAGGCTGATAAAAATGTTCTGAAAATAAATTTCTTCAAAGTAAAGGACTTCTACTCTTATGCCCAAGAGTACAAAAAGCCAATGGAGAGCCTAATTGCTCAAAAGCACCCAAGAGACGAGACAGCCAGAAAGATAGCAATTTTGCAGGACCAAGGACTATGATCTAGATACTAATCCAAAAAGGACTGTTCATAACTATTTTACTATCTCTCTAAAAGGTCATCGATTTAAAAGTTGACTTTTCATTATAAACTAAATAGAACTATGGGAAATTGCTAATGTCTTCCAGTCAACTAATGCAAAAAACTACACCAGCTACATATTTAAAAGACTGAAACATTAAAATTAATAAAAGACGAGTAACCTGATAATGTCAGCAAAACGTCATTAGTATCATTCAGTCGGATGACTCTCTCCAATCTTTCTGAGTTTAGAATCGAAAGTGGTAAATAAAACAGACTTAAGGAAAGTTAGGTAGACATGAACCTGTCGTATTCAAGGTGTGGAACTAGTATGATCGCCTCCTTAGTGCAGGACATTTAAAATAGTTCTGACATTAGTGTGGAAGTTATCGAAAAACTCACCATCAAATAATTTTACTAGCTCAAAAAAATGATCTAAAAGGCATATGAAACCACAAAAATACTCCACCTAGGCTAGAGATACTTCGAATGCCCAAAAACAGACCTAGATAAAATAAATGAAATTCAGTTCAAAAAGCTACATTTGATAACTCAATAAAATCAAGATGTGGAGGTATGCTATTTAAAGGGTCAGGTCAGTAATAGAAATGGCATTAATAGAGTTTAAGGAGTAGGATAGTTGTTTTTTAGCAGTGGAGCATACTACAATGGACACTTTGCCAACAACTATTTTTCAAAGGTAGGTATATACATTCATCCGGACAAGGATTATTACTATGGAGACTGGAAGTTCAGTAAGGCTAATGGTTTTGGATAGTTTGGACATTACGAAGGGGTCCTTTGTCGAGGATAGTGGGCAGAGGATCAACAGCATGGCATGGGTGAGTAGTATTGGCCGGATGGAGCTATATTTAAAGGAATGTTTCATCGGGGTTCAAAGAAAAAAGGTAAATTTGAGTGGCCCAATAAAAGTTCATATGATGGAGATTTTGTGGATAATAAATTCTAAGGAAAAGGAATTTTCATTTGGTAGGACAATAAGATGTATAGAGGTTAGTGGAAAAACAATATGATGCATGGGCTAGGCATTTTTTAGTGGCCTAATGGTCAAATATTCAAAGGCTACTACTCTTAGGACAAAAAACATGGCAAAGGCTAACTTAAAATGTTTGATGGTACGACAATCAGAGGTCGCTGGATAAATGGAAAACTTGAAGGAATGAGTGAGGTATCAAAAGATGGAGCGGTTGCCTTTGTTCGATGGTAAAATGGTGTTCAGCTATAATGATTTATATGAGTTTTAACTTCGACAATAATCTTCATAATATAATTTTTAATACTAAAGTCTTCATGGATAACTTAAGCATGGGCTCCTATAACGATAAACTATCTTAAATCAGAGCCAGAGTCATGAGCAAACAGAAACAAAGGTAAAAAGAAAGATAAGGTGGCTACAAGCATGTGAATGAAAACATGACTCACTTTAAAAGTACATCAAAATACGAAAGTACTCTCAGCAAATATCATGGAGGATACAGGGAGCTGTAAAAATATTAAAGGAGAACGAATAACTACGACACCAGACAAAAGGATTCATATTAAGCCAGGTCAAAAGATAAATTTGATTTGAAGGGAAGATAATGTTATGCTAGTCGACCAAGGGATAATTACGAGTAGAGAAAGCCTCTTGAGGTCAGGAAATAAGCTGAATCAAATGTAATGGATCGGGTGAAGGAGTTATAAAATGTTAACGATAAAATTAAAATGATGCTAGCAAACAAGAGAGATGTTCATCAAAGTATATCTACAGCAGCTATTCCTTCCAGAAGTAAAAGTAGGAGGATGAGAAAAGACCAATAAAATTTGACCCCACAAAGAATGACTTCTCTTTTCTAAAATGAACACCCCATCGTATAAAGCAAGGTGGCTAGTCGTGAAAAAAGAATACCTGAATACGATTATCAATACAAAACAGTCCTTGACAATAATTTTTCACAAGATAAAATAAGGGGTCAATTTGATTCGATCAAGAAGAATGAAAGTCTTGCTGATAATTAGTTTTCAGTTCAAACTCCTTTAGCTACTCTATGTGCACAAACAGATAGGTAGAAATATGAAAGCCCTTGCAAAAAGAAACTATTTTCTTTTTAGGTGGATTCCAAAGAATAACCATTGCTTACTTTCAAGAAAGCAGAATAAATTAAATAGGAAAAACCGTTCTAAGTCAAGATGAGGTACTCTGGTAATGGATAGAGGAAAAAAATAGTGAGTATGCTGCTAAAACAGATTTAATTGGACATAAAACTAAGATAATCTAAGGAGTTCTTCGCGAGCTCATCTGATGAGAATAAATGGGACAAAATCAGAAGAACAGTTAAAACATATGGAGTCGACCTCACCAGCGAAGAACTGGAGAACTGGATCAATTTATCAAGATAAGAATGTGATCCTTTCTTTGAATCAAATTACACTGCTTCTTTTGATTTCGAATAGTTTGCCGCAAGAATTGTTGCTGGTTGGTAGTGCTGGAACAATCAAGTAAAGTAGTGTGCAGATATAGAAGGTCTGGAGAAATAAGAATTCAATATTCAGGAAGTTGATTTAGGAGGAAGAGGATACATCACAATGTAGGATTTTGTCTGTTATATAAATGTCAATGCAGACACCTTCTTCAGAAGCCGAGATATATGTCCCATATTCAGAAGATTAAAAGGCACTCCAATCAATCAGAAACTTGAAAATAAACTCAAATATGAAACTTTTTTGAGTTATATGGTAAAGTGATTTAAATAAGAGCCTGTTTAACATAAGTACAAGAAACAGAAAAAGCATAAGATAAAACTATCATTGTTTTTTTATTATTTTCATTGATATTTCGTCAGGTTGATTCGAACTCTTTCTCGGAGAGAAATCAAGTAGGAATCATCAGAAATTGACGAAGGAGTTTATTCGGGATGAAGGTCATGTTAGTCAAAGTTTTTCAGTTGCTTATCTCTTTGTCTTTCCCTTCTCCTTTAGAAATATTAAACCACAATGGCCAAGAGTATCGATAGGATAAAGAGAACTGATGTCAGATAAAGACCGATCTGATTTTCTTTTGCCACAGCTTTGCTACATTGATTATCCATTAATCACTATAATGATTTCAGTTAATCAAACTATCATTTTTCTTCTTCTTTCTTATTGCCTGCTTCTAATTCAAGCCATTTTTCGTATTGACCCTTTTGCTCGTTCCACTATTTTTATAATTTCTTGCGCAATTTTTAGTTGATAGGCTTTGAAACCACAACTTACTTATCCTTCTCTCCCTCAGCTCCCTTTACCTTCTATTTTTTGTTTTCGTGAGTTGGAATCCCTTTTTCGTCAAACTAACTGTATCTAGTATCATCTTTGAACAATTACTATGGCTTTCTTTTCATCTAAATATATATAAAACGCTACCTTTTGAATTTTTTCTTCCTCTTTTCTTCTGTGTTCTTATTATTTCTTTCTCTTTGCTTATTCCTTGTGCTCTCTTTCTTTGATCAAAATTTCTTTAGGCTCAAACTTCCAGGTAGAGGCCTCTCCAACTTTCTTGTCTTCAAGCCTAATGCTCAAATCAACCATATCGTAGTCTCGGAATTTATCGCAAATGTCCAAGATTTTCTTGAAATCACTCTTTGCATTAACTCTGATTTCATCTCTAAACTTTGTCACTGCGTTAACGATTGCAGTTTCGTTGGACTCTTCCTTTTCTTGAGCAGCATAATCTAGCCCCATGGATGCCAAAGGCCTGGAAATGATATTATAAGCCTTATTGAGAAGGGTATGCTTCTTGTTCTTGAGTTACAAGTAAATGTTAGTCCTCTTGATTGCTTCATCGATGTTGTCGATCACTACTGGAGTATTGATATTATCACAAAAAGCTTCAAATATTTTATCTCCGGTAGAATCAAGAAATTGATCGAATTCAATATCTTCTTGAAGAAGCTTTTGAGGAGGACTGATTGAAGATTGTCTGATAGCAGCATGAAGGTTGCCGAAAAAGTTTTTGAACCTTTTGTCTTTTCCTTAAGCCTCATGAAGAGAACCAGCTTAGGGATCATAGTTAAGGACAACATCATATCTGTGCAGGAAAAAGTACAGCTTTACAACTCTTGGAGAAACGTTTTCGAGAATCTGCTTTATTGTTATGAAATTTTTGAGTTTTTTCGACATTTTGAGCTTGTTGATGTGCAAGTGGCCCACGTGGATAAAGTACTTGACCCAGTCGGGTTAGTTGTTATGAGCTTCGGATTGAGCCAGCTAATTTTCATGATGAGGAAAGATAAGATCGATTCCTCCAGAATGAATATCCATTCTCTATCCAAGGATAGCTCCAGCCATAGCTGAGCACTCAATGTGCCATCCTGGTCTTCCATCTCCCCAAGGAGAGTTCCAAAAAGGTTCTCCTGGCTTTGCAGCTTTCCACAGTGCAAAGTCATCTTTATTTTTTTTACCAAGCTCATTGACTTCTGCATCCTCCGTTTAAGCCTCTTTCATTCTTTTGAGCTTTCCATACTTGAATTTGGTTTCGTACTGTTTGATGTCGAAATAAACAGAGCCTTTTCCTTCGTAGGCGAATCCATTTTTGATGATTTTGTCAATATAATTGACTATTTCGGGGATATATTCAGTTACCCTGGTGAGATAATTAGGGTCTTCAACTCCAAAGGCTCTGAATAAGCTATTTGCTACTTCATATCTTCAAAGAATTAATTTTCCCATTTTTTGGCAAATTAAAAATATTCGACCCCCTACTATTTCGAACGATTTATGATCTTATCATCCACGTCAGTAATGTTCATGCAAAGCTATATCAGAGGTAAATTACCTGGATATTGTAACCAAAATAGTCTCTCAAGACTCTTCTGATCATGTCGTTGCAGATATAGTTTCTGAGTCAAAGGCAGCATACCTAGCGTGGCCCATGTGACTTTGGGCGTAAACGGTTGGCCCGCAAGAGTACCATTTGACACTTTTGCCGTGTCGAGGTTCGAAGAGTTCCTGAGTGTTGAGGGAAATACAAGTTGGTTAGTGAGGGAGTTTTTGAGCTTGAGCCCTGTGATGAAAGGCTGCTGCATTGAACTAAACTGATAAATATAATTAACGTGTTTGAATAGGTGCATTAATAGCATCTATATTTCTTTTATACACCTCACTTATAATTATCATTCAATCGTCCAACACTATCACTTCACCCTTCTCTTCAAATGACTTACTCTTGATTGTAATATTTCTTCGGGTTGGCCTGTTGTTTGAATCAGCCGAAATTAATCCCTCTCTATTGATTATCCTGTTTTTATTGTAGATCTAACCTCGAACATCAAGTATTATCTGTTCAGTTGACTTTTTTTCTTTGTTCATCATTGGGACAGTGTCTATCCTTGACTTTAGAATCGATGTGAGTATCTCTACTCTGCTTTTCGTAATCGGATTTAATTTCTAGACAGTCTTCAGTTTTTAAAAGTACTCAATTATGAGGAATCCATGTTACTTGATCAAAGGCATGTTCCCTGTCTTTTCCAGAAAGGTAATGGTATTCTTGATAACTAGGTTGTTGCTAGCTGGCTTAAGGAGGTTCTATGTTATTTTTCTCATCGATTCATTAATAAAACTCCGAAGCATGTTGTATTTTCGCTCATTCCAATGTTCTTCATTTAGTTGTATCATGCTTTTAGCAATTTTTTAGGATGAATGCCAGTCCTTGAACAACCTGAGTAGGTCATTCACAAAAATGGGAATAGACCTTGTGGCCTCCCTTTCTGTGCTGTATTTTATGTGATCGATAGCACCCTGAATCAAATAAAAAATCATCCTAATAGCATGGCTTGAAGGTACCTAATTCTATTTGATGAGCCTGAGAGTAAATCTGGAACAATAGAGCGCATCAGAAGGACTGTTCAACATTCGAGGTAAGATACAGAAAGAGAAGAACAAACTTGTGAAAGATTCTTTAATCTTTTATCTTTTGTTTCTGGAACCTTCAGTCCTTTTTTCTTTTTCTTTGAAAGCAGAAGGTATTTTCAGTTTTCTTATACTTTAAGACTTGTTTTAAGGAGAGTACCCTAGAAACACAAAATTGTGATATCTCTTGTACAAGAAAAGAAATTCTGTTTTCTCAGTAGAAATGTGTTCAGTAAGATTGGTTGTGTTTGTATTTATCTTTTCTTAGCTTGTCAACTTTCTTGAAATATGAACTTGTTTTTTATGTCGCATTTAAGTTAATTTATTGCAATAAGCTTCTTCCATATCTGTAATGTGATAATTTTCAGAAAGCCAGAAGAAAAGGTAAAAGTCACTGTAGAGAAATTATTTTGTTTCGAATTACGGTATGAAATTTTATAATTGTTTGAGTTATTCAGATAATTTGAATCTTTTGTGAATGAAATGGCTCATTGAATCTCTGATTTATTCGAAAATGTTCGATTGGAAGTCTTGTTTGAAGAGCTATCTAAAAATTAGTCTAAAGTGAGGCATTTCAAGGTTCAAAGTACCCAATTATAAGAAAGCAGCATATATTTTGGAATGCAATGGTTAATCCTTTGACCTTTATTCAAACTCAACCACTGAAACCAGCTAGAGCAAATGATTGATGAGAATATTACACTCGTCTAATGTTCTTGCATGTTTTTCAATCGTTCTATCTCCGTTTTACTGATGTTTTTATGACTAACTGTATCTTGAAAGTCTTTGATAATGGTTATTAAGTGCCCTGATGAACTCATATAAGTAAGTGTGTTAGTTGTTGTTTTTCTCAAGGAGTTGCTCTACAAAATATTTCCGAATATTTGTAGATTTTTAATATTGTTCTTCTGACCCTGACATATATACTCTCAAATAGTATCCATAAGTATAGAAGTCCTCCTTGTTGATCTCATCAGGAGACATATCTAGAATTTTGTAGGGAAATATCTCCTCTAATATTTATTAAATTAGTTTGACCAAAAAGAAATTCGGATTATAATGTGGGATCTATGCCACTGAAGATAGTGGTTCAGGAATATGTTGGTCTAATCTAGCGATCGAAGCAGTAAAAAGGGCAGTCAATTCTATGTCTGGAAACTCAATCAAAAGAGTCGATATGAATTTTGTAATATCCAAGTATTTTGGATTAGGCGCATCATATCTCCACATGAGATCGACTTCATTAGTCAGTATATGCTCTAGACAGAAGAAAAGAGTGATTTCACTGAGAAGATAGTTTGTCTGGCCGATGATGCTTATGGCTAATTGTATTTTTTCTTGTATAACGTCATCGGTTATGACCTTCAATATATTGTAGCAACATCTAAACATGTTGTTACTCTCAAATTTTCGGATTTCGTTCAAATCACTTTTCGAAGGTAGGCCTAATTTAAGAGTGTTGAACTTCTTCCAATAGCCTTTTTGGAACTAAATGACCAAGATGAGATGGTTGAACATGACATTTTCTCGAAAATAGCAATACAGGCTGAACCTTTCTATTTGTGGAAGTTTAAGCAAAACATGCTAAAGTTTATT
>Ga0100380_10008024_pt1 | contig 10475 bp, 4 predicted proteins | sample CryGeymeta201504_FD_80417 | JGI IMG/M metagenome (GOLD analysis project Ga0100380, IMG submission 80417) | Groundwater microbial communities from Crystal Geyser aquifers in Utah, USA - Crystal Geyser metaG 2015-04 | ecosystem: Environmental > Aquatic > Deep subsurface > Groundwater | place: USA... | reverse complement strand
TTATTTATTTTCAATTCTTGCCCAAGTGTCCCTCAGCGGAACGGTTCTATTAAAAACGAGTTTTCCCGGAAAAGAATCTATAATATCTGCACAAAAATAACCGAGCCGCTCAAATTGAAATTTGTCGCCTGCAATTGCCGTTTTCATAAAAGGCTCAAGTTTGCATTCTTTTAATATTGTAAGAGAATTTGGATTGATAAAAGATTTAAAATCTATTTCTTTATCATCCGAGGGATTTTCCACAGTAAACAAACGATCGTACAATCTTACTTCCGCATTAACTGCGTGCTCTGCTGAGACCCAATGGATTGTTCCTTTAACTTTTCTCCCGCTTTGCGCCGAGCCGCTTTTTGTTTCGGGGTCATAAGTGCAATGAATTTCTTTTGTGCTTCCATCATCATTTTTTATAACATCTACACATTTAATAATGTAAGCATAACGCAAACGAACTTCGCTGCCGGGTGATAGTCTGAAATATTTCTTCGGCGGGTCTTCTCTGAAATCATCCTGATCAATATAAAGTTCTTTACTGAACGGCACTTTCCGGCTTCCCATCGTTTCGTCTTCAGGATTATTTACTGCATCTAATTCTTCAACCTTATCATCCGGGTAATTATCAATAACAAGTTTTAATGGATTTAGAACTGCCATTACTCTTTGAGCGTTTTTATTTAAAACTTCGCGGATACTATGCTCAAGCAAAGCAACATCAATAGTTCCGTCACGTTTGGCAACACCAACTCTTTCAGAAAATGAACGGATAGCTTCCGGAGTATAGCCGCGTCTTCGTAAGCCGCAAATTGTAGGCATACGCGGGTCATCCCAGCCGTTAACTATCTTTTCATTTACAAGTTGAAGAAGTTTACGTTTGCTCATTATTGTATAACTTAAATTTAAACGAGCAAATTCAATCTGTTTTGGGTGATGAATTTCAAGCTGCTCGACAAACCAGTTATAAAGAGGTTTGTGGTTTTCAAATTCAAGCGTGCAAATTGAATGAGTAATTCCTTCAATTGAATCTGACTGTCCGTGTGCATAATCGTACATCGGGTATATGCACCACTTATCTCCGGTGCGATGATGTTTAGCATGGCGAATGCGGTACATGATCGGATCACGCATGTTCATATTAGGAGAAGACATATCTATCTTTGCTCTTAATACATGTTCACCGTCTTTGAATTCTCCGTTTTTCATCCTTTCGAACAAATTCAAATTTTCTTCAATGCTTCTGTTTCTGTACTGGCTTTCTCTTCCCGGCTCGGTAGGCGTTCCGCGTGTTTCTCTAATTTGTTCCGATGTTTGCGAATCAACATACGCTTTCCCTTTTTTAATAAGTTTTACTGCGTATTCAAAAAGTTGATCGAAATAATCTGAGGCATAAAACAGTCTTGTTTCCCAGTCGAAGCCAAGCCAATGCACATCTTCCATTATTGAATCTACATACTCAACATCTTCGGTTGCAGGGTTTGTGTCATCAAAACGAAGATTGCACAATCCATTGTATTCTTTTGCAAGTCCGAAATTTAGACAAATTGATTTTGCGTGCCCGATGTGGAGATAGCCGTTCGGTTCAGGGGGAAAGCGGGTATGCACTTTTTTATATTTCGCTTTAGAAAGATCATCATTAATAATTTCTTTAATAAAATTGGACGGCATTCCGCCCTCAATTGCATCATTCGCTTCAGTTTTTCTGTTTTCGTTTTTCATATATAATATAGGATAATTTATTCAAATTAGAATCCGTGAAAGCCCCCGCAGAGCAGGGCAAGATGTAATATCCATGGCGCATGTGATATATTTCTAGTACTTAAATGTTTATTTTTTCAATCGCAGTATTTATTCGTCTGATTACTTCATCTCTTCCTAGTATAACAAGAAGGTCATAAACTCCCGGACCAACACCCATACCCGAAACAGCAAGACGGAGGGGGTGAATTAATTTTCCGACAGCCGAATTAGACTCTTCAGCAGTTTTATGAAGTGCTTGTTCAAATTCTTCCTTCGATGCATTTTCATTAAGAAGAGAAAAACTCCCGGCGAGTGTTTTTAGTAGAATAGGCGAATCCTCTTTCCATCTTTTCTTAACTACATCCGGATCATATTCGTCCGGCTCTTCAAAAAAGTATGGGCTTTTTTCAATATACTCTTTTACAAACGAAACCCTTTCACGCATCGAGGCAATTACCTGAATAAGATATTCATCCTTATAAGTTTTTCCGCTGAACTTTGATTTATTTAATTCATCTTTTAACAACACTAAAACTTCTTCAACAGGTTTTTGCCGCAGATGTTCGAAGTTAAGCCAGCTAAGTTTTTCTACATTGAAAACAGCGCCGGATTTATTAACTCTATCAAGACTGAAATATTTTTCTAATTCATTGAGCTTATAATACTCCCGGTCGTCTCCTGCATTCCAGCCAAGAAGAGCAACAAAATTGATCAACGCTTCTTTTAAGAATCCTTTATCGCGATAATCTTCAACTGCAACATCACCCTGGCGTTTGCTTAATTTGGATTTGTCAGCATTAAGCAGCAACGGCAAGTGTGCAAACACCGGGCGCACCCAGCCAAAATAATCATACAACAGAACATGCTTGGGCGTTGAAGAAAGCCACTCTTCACCTCTGATGACGTGCGTAATTTTCATCAAATGGTCATCAACTACATTAGCAAGATGATAGGTCGGATATCCATCGCTTTTGATCAGTACCTGGTCGTCAACAGTTTCGCTTGCAAATTCAACATGTTCACGAATGACATCATCAAATGAAATTATCTTTTCCGACGGAACGTTCAGCCTTACTACGAAGAGTATTTTTTCACTCAGCTTCTGTTCAACTTCTTCATGAGTTAGGTGAAGGCAATGTTTATCATACTTCCCCTGTAGTTTTACCTTTTGCTGTTCTTCGCGCAGAAGTGTTAGTCTTTCCGGTGTGCAGAAACAGCGATAAGCATTTCCCTGTTCCAATAGAATTTTTGCATGCGCTTTATAAATATCGAGTCGTTGTGATTGGTAATATGGTCCATATTCGCCTCCGTTATCAGGACCTTCATCATAATTTAATCCAACCCATTTTAATGTTTTAATTAAATTTTCAACCGCACCTTCCACGTAACGGTTACGGTCAGTATCTTCAATACGGAGAATAAACTTGCCGTTATTATTTTTTGCGAATAGATAATTATAAAGAGCAGTCCGAAGACCGCCAACATGCAAATAACCTGTTGGGCTTGGCGCAAAACGTACTCTCGGAACTGGATTTATCATATTAAAATGTTTAAATAATTATAAAATAAGTGAACATAACTTAACAAAAACTGAATTAAGATTGGAGCAGAAAGAAATGAAAGAATGCCGGTTATTCTCCGGCGTTCACTTTGTTTTCGGTGTAAAATTTTACTTTTTCAATAAATTCCTGGCTATCAATCGGTTTGGGGATATAATCTGTTGCACCGGCTTCAAGACATTTTTCTCGGTCACCTTTCATTGCAAAGGCAGTTAATGCTATTATTGGTGTTTCTTTATATTCCGGAAGTTGTCTGATTTTTTCAGTTGCTTCAAAACCATTCATTACAGGCATTTGCATATCCATAAGTATTAAATCATACTTCTGTTGTTTAGCCTGTTCAAGCGCTTCGAGTCCGTTTTCAACAACTACAATTGATTCGAAATTGTTTTTCTTTAGAAGTCTTGTAACTATTATCTGGCTATGTTTATAATCTTCGACGAGCAAAATTTTTATAGTTCCTTTTTCATTTTTTATTTCTTCAGGCTTGGAAGGCTCATCGTAACGGTTGATCATCTGTGTTATTGTGTCCGCAAGGTCTTCAATATTAGAACTACTCTTCTGTAAAAGTTCTGCAAACAGACCGTCAATCTTCTTAATTTCTTCCTGGTAGTTTTCTTTTCCTGTATAAATGATGATCGGAAGTTTAGCAAACTTAGGCTGGCTTTTTATTTTTTTTATGAGTTCAAAACCGTTCACCTCTGGCATATCAAGATCGATTATTGCTAAATCAAGATTCATAGAATCTACCACTTCTGCAACCTTAGCAGAACGGGAATCTGCAATTGCATTATATCCTGCCTGAAGCACTGCTTCCTTAATTAAATTCAAGGTAGGAACATCATCATCCACAATTAAAATATTTGAATCTTTTTTGAGTTTATAACTTGTTAAAACCTCTACAAGATATTTATACTTAATTGGCTTTACAAAATACTCTACCGCGCCCATCATAAAAGCTTTTTGCTGTTCGGCTTCAACGGAGCAAACAATAACGGGGGTGTTCTTCGCATTTTTATGTTCGCGGATTTTCTTTAGTAACTCGAAACCATTTGCATCCGGCAGAACAATATCCATCAAGACGGCAAGAAATACTTCTTTGTCAACAGCTTTTAATGCTTGATCTGATGAGTTAACGATAGTTGGTTCGTATCCCCATTTATTGAGATAGTTGCTTAAAAGTTTTGACGTCGCATAATCATCTTCAACAACGAGCACGCGGTTTTTTGATCCCGATACTTTTGGTAAAGCGCTTATCTGAGTTTCAATAGGCGAAACAGTTTCCACGCCAATGATAAAACTATAAGTTGTCCCTTTACCGAGAGTGCTTATTATTTCTAATTCACCGTTTAACTGTTCAATATATCGTTTGGATAAAATAAGTCCGAGACCAGTTGCATTACCAAATTTTTTATCTCCCATTTCGGAAAGAATAAAAGGTTTGTAAATATCTTTTAATTTATTGGATGGGATACCCGAACTGGAATCAACAATTTTAAACGCAATTTTATCTTTTGCAGCGCCGGAAACAGCTATTGATACTCTGCCATGCTCGGTAAGCCTCAGTGCAAAGGTAAGTATATTGAGAAGCACAAAACGAAGTTTTTGAGCGTCTGTTTTAAGTGATTCCGGGATTTTTTTATCGATAGAAACAATAAACTCAAATTGATTTTTACTTGCTTTATCACGGAATATTTTTACGATCTCATCAACGAATGTTGTGATATTGATATTAGTAAAAACAGGTTTATTAAAACCCTTTTCAACTTTTGCAATATCTATTAAATCATTCATCAGCGAAAGTAAACTGAATGCATTGTCTTTCAATGTACCCACATATTCAGCCTGCGAAGAAGTAAGGTTATCTTCGCTTAACAGGGAAGCAAAACCCATTATACTATTTGTGGGAGTTCTTAATTCGTGAGCGATATCTGTAATTAGGTCGTTTAAGGAGGAAGCCGTTGAAGAGGAATTTCCGTTCCATGCATTTAACAATGCTGCCGCTGCATCTCCAATTACTTCAATTTGATCTTTTTCTGTTTTAGAAAAAGGAGTTTTCTTAGCAATCTTCAATAGTGCTTTTTCACTGTCATTAATTTTGATATGAAGGCAGCCTTCATAAATCACATACTCGGAAGTTTGTAATTCACAATCCGCCTGACTATTGAACGAGATGGCTCCGGCTGATGATTTTAGTGCTTTACACGTGCTGCATCCAAACTGGGAAATTTTTAGGTATGCTTTCCTTGCGTTTGATGAACGACCCAACACAAGCAGTTTATCATTGTCAACTATTTTGAAAGCTACGACAGCTTGAAATTCAAACTCCTCCACTAAAAATTCGCACAACTGGTCGGGAAAATCAGCAGTAGCTTTGTGCGCAGTTTTGAGAAGTTTATTAAACTTTGTCAGAAAATCTATTTTTGCAATTTGCATGTAGTTCCTTTAAAAAATGAACTCTGTCCTTTTGATTGCTTCTTTAACTGTGCAAATATAAAGAAATATTTAAGTTCCAAAAAGCAAAAAGATTTAATAGTCAATGTTTTTTAGCAAAAGCCAAATAAGCCGTTTATTTAATTATCGGAACTTTTTAATTGATTTTTAATGTTTAGGCGCTCTATCAACAGTTTTAAGGTAGTTAATTTAAATTTGATATTATGCTTTTAATGGTACCATGAGTCTTGTTAATTCTGTATTAAATATAAAATTATCAATAATAGTTGCACATTATCACTCTTCAATCTCTCATTAACTATTTCCCGAGTAATGGAAACAGTTTTGATTAGTGAGTGTGAAAATTCGGGAGTAAATTCTGCCTGAAAAAGAATGCGGTTAATTTTGGGAGACTGAACAATGAACCTGTTATAAGTTCAATTAAGAAAAAAATAATAAATAAATGATTGATTCTTTTCTCAATAACCTATAATATTGATACTAAAATAAACTATGTGCTTGAAGAAATAATTATAAATGATAAAACGATTTTTTTTAATCCTTTATTTTTCGACCGCTGTCTTATCTGTTGCTATTGCACAGCGTTACCCATTCCGGTCATACAACCTTGAAGATGGGTTGCCTCAGTCGACGGTTACATCCATTCACCAGGATTCAAAAGGTTATATCTGGATAGGTACACTTGCTGGAATCTCACGCTTTGACGGAAAAAGTTTTGTCAACTTTTCAACTAATGACGGATTGTTAAATGTATCGGTAACTGCTCTTGCCGAGGATAATTTTAGCACTATCTGGATTGGCACCGAAAACGGGGTTAGCAAATTTGTTAATGGCAAGTTTAAAAATTTTACGGAAAAAGACGGCATTGGCAGAGGACGCGTTTGGGCAATTTGCAGGGGAATGGATAGCTCACTTTTTTTAGCAACTTCTGACGGCGGTGTTACAGTCATTAAAGGGAATAAAATATCTTCATTAACTACTAAAGACGGGCTAATAAGTAATTTCGTTCAATCAATATATTATGACAGCACAAACCATCATTTGTGGATAGGTACTGAAGATGGATTAAGCCGGTACGACGGAAAAACATTTGTTAATTATTCAACCAAAGATGGTTTGCCTCATAATGTTATTAAAGCTATAACAAGTGATGAATCCGGTGCAATGTGGTTCGGAACAAAAGGCGGGGGTTTAAGCAGATTACGAAGAGGGAAGTTTACGAATTTTAATAGTAAAGATGGGCTTCTTGATAGTGTGATTTATTCACTTGAGACAGATAAACTCGGGAATTTATGGATCGGAACTAAAGAAGGGATTAGTAAATTTAATAAAGGAATTTTCACATCCATTCGCCCGGGGCAGGGCATAGAAAGTAAAATTATTCTTGCCATAAAAAGAGACCGCGAAGATAATCTCTGGTTCGGAACTTTTGAAGGTGGAATTTCTATGCTGGCTAGCGAAAAATTTTTAGGCTACAATAAAGAGACTGGATTAATCGGTAATTCGGTTTATTCCATATGTGAAGATAAAAAAGGGAATATGTGGTTCGGTACGCCGGAAGGATTGAGCCGTCTTTCGGGAACGGAATTTATTCATTACACAACTGCGGACGGGTTAATCAGTAACAGTATCCTTTGTGTAATTGAAGATTCTAAAGGGACTGTTTGGATAGGAACTGATAACGGGGTTTCTCTGTTCGCTAATGACAGAATAGTTACAAATGGAATTCAAGGTGCTCTTGTTGGGGAGGAGGTACAAACAATTTATGAAGACACTGATAAAAACATTTGGTTTGGAACTAAAAATTCAGGGGTTGGAATGTTCGACGGAAAAAAAATTAAAATGTTTACCAAAAAAGATGGTTTGCCAGATGACGAAATTTATTCTATTGTTGAAGACAGATATGGACAGTTATGGATTGGAACATTAAATAATGGACTAAGCAGATGGAACGGTGTAGACTTTAAAAATTATCTTGATCCGGAAGGGAATATTAAAAAGATTTATTCCCTAAATGAAGATTCGAATGGAAATATTTGGATTGCTACTTACAATGGCGGAGTTGCCAAATTTAAAGACGGTGCGTTTACTTTTTATAAAGAAGATCAGGGACTTTCCAACAATGTATGCTACTTTACTATTGAAGACGATCAAAAAAATATTTGGATCGGGACTAATAATGGATTAAATAAATTTGACGGAAAAAAGTTTACGGTTTTTACGGTTCAATCAGGTCTTTTATCGAACGAGATGATTACAAATGCAGCATATAAAGACAGCAAAGGTCATCTTTGGTTTGGAACAGTTAAAGGAGTTACGCGTTACGATCCTAACCTTGATTACCCAAATGTAATTCCGCCTCCGGTTTACATCACAGATATTACTGTTAAATCCGACACAAATAAACACGTCGTTTTGCATGATGATATTTCTTTGAGTCATACGGAGAACTACCTAATCTTTAGCTGGATAGGATTATCATTTAAATCTACCGAAAACATTTTATATCAGTATAAATTAGAAGGTGTAGATATTGATTGGCAAAACACTGCTTCAACTACAATCCAGTATACCTCTATTCAACCTAATGATTATGTTTTTCAAGTCAGAGCAAGAAATGCGGATGGGGTATGGAGTACTCAAACGGCATCTGTTGCATTTACAGTAAATCCTGCATTTTGGAATACGTGGTGGTTCCGAGCAATATTAATATTATTTGCTGGCGGAATTATTTATGGAATTTATCTCTTTAAAACTTATCAAATAAAACAGCGAAGCCTTGAACTTGAGAGAGTAGTGAAGGAGCGAACGCAGGAACTTGAAGTTGAAAAAAATAAATCTGATGCGCTGTTGTTAAATATTCTACCTGCTCAGTTAGTTGTAGAACTTAAAGAAAAAGGATATACTAAACCGAGAGAATATAAAATGGTCAGTATCCTCTTTACGGATTTTAAAGGCTTTACAAATATTTCCGCAACTCTGCCAGCTGAAAAACTCGTAAACGAATTGAACGATCTGTTTAAAATGTTCGATTCTATTATTGAGAGATACGGACTTGAAAAATTAAAAACCATCGGCGATTCTTATATGATTGGCGGTGGACTTCCTCTCGAATCTGACGATCATGCTGTGCGAATTGTTATGGCGGCTATGCAAATGCATAACTATGTTAATGAAAGGAATAAAGAGTCGGCTATTAAATGGCAAATGCGCGCAGGTGTTCATTCCGGCAATGTGGTTGCCGGCGTGGTCGGTACGAAAAAATTTACTTATGATATTTGGGGAGACACAGTAAATATTGCCAGCCGAATGGAAAGCAGCTGCCAGCCGGGGCGTGTTAATATTTCTGCTTATACTTTTGATCTTGTCCGAGAGTTTTTTGAATGTGAATACCGGGGTAAAGTAGATGCTAAAGGAAAAGGCGAGATTGATATGTATTTCGTAAAGGGATTAAAACCTGGTATGACGGAAGAATTTATGTTGAATTTAAAAATGAATGTCTTTTCTTAAAAACCGGTTCAATAATTAAAATCGATTTGCAAACTAATTTTATTATCCAATCCGCCTATTATCTCAGCGTATCCCGTGCCAATTGATGTAACATTATTCCTGATTGTTTCACTGTATTTTATAGATACTCTTAGTGAAGATATTATATTGTATTTGATCATAAAATACCACCTTATTCCTTCACCATACAACGGAAGATTAGTCATAACGCCAGTTAGATCACTCTCGTACTGATATATAACCGAGTTGTAGTTCTTTGTTTTAAAAAATATAAAACGCGCGGCAGTTTGAATTTCATCAGAAGGATTAAATTTCAAATCGGTGAACATTAAAAATCCGTCATCCAACTGCTGCAGGTCGCCAAGTTTAAATAACGCATATTCAAATCTGTTTTTCATGTTAATAGATTTAGAAACTTTATAAGTAAACTCACCCCTAAGCTGATATTTTTGCCGCTCGAAAAGTTGCTTTGCCTGTGCCGATTTTATATCAATTTCCTTACTCTCATATTTAAATTTAATACGGGTAATAAGATTGCTTAATGGTTTAGAGGTTAAATCAAAAAGCACCTCATAACCTGAAGAGGGGAGAGATGCATTATAGGTTTTATAGGGGAATCTGAATTGATCAAAATATAAATTAATCACTCCTAAAAAAGTTTTCCATTTTATCCCGGTGTAAATTCCAATTTCGTTTTTTGTTAGTCCACTTTCTCCAAAGCCGCTTCCGTGAAGATTTATATAATCGGCAGGATAGTATCTAATTAAAAAAGAATAAGAAAAAGCTGTAGTAGGCTGAAATAAAAATCCATTTAAGGTAGCAATTTTATTGTTGACCATTGACGCTTCACCAATAAAGTTAAAAGGTTGTATATTGAAATCATAACTAAATGAATAACTATTAAAAATCCCTTCATCAGGTGAAAATATATCCTCCTTTAAAAAATTGTTACTAAACTTTGAATGATAATAATGCAAGCCGAGCTTCAAAAAATTAGAAAAAGATTTGTTTATTATTATTCCGCCACTCTTTTCAGTAATCCTATCTTTTTTTTCAATTTCATTTACGGTTCGATGATAACCGTCTACTGGTAAAGAAAGAATTAATGCAGATGTTGAGTCAATTCTTGAATCAAGCCAGTTAGCCGAATAAAAGATTGTCAAAAAGTAATTGTTCAAATTAATTTTTGCGGCAGCCCCTCTAAAAAAACGGTTCTCATCT
>Ga0100380_10008023_pt1 | contig 10476 bp, 11 predicted proteins | sample CryGeymeta201504_FD_80417 | JGI IMG/M metagenome (GOLD analysis project Ga0100380, IMG submission 80417) | Groundwater microbial communities from Crystal Geyser aquifers in Utah, USA - Crystal Geyser metaG 2015-04 | ecosystem: Environmental > Aquatic > Deep subsurface > Groundwater | place... | reverse complement strand
GGCAAAGTTTAGGATAGCTAAAGTGGAGAAAGACTGCACCGGTACTTATTTAGATGTGAATGGTACGGATTATCAAGTATGCAATTCAGATAAGCTGAAGGATGTGGCAGAAGGCACACAACTTGAAGTTGATTTCAACGAATTGGAAGAATGTACCAACCCAGATAATGAATATATCTGCTACATGGCTCGAGAATTTCACGGAATAGCCATGGTGAAGTCTTTCAAAGCGATAGATTAATAATTCAACCATCAAAACCAACTGAAGGGCTTGTGAACCGTTTCTGGCTCTTCGGTGGTTTTTCTCGTTAATTTGAAGCATGAAAAAGTTACTCTATATTCTTTTGATTTTTGGAAGTATTTCTTGCACAAAGCGCAATGTAGAAACGGTGATTACGCGTGATTGTACGGGCACCTACGTTACCATTGGCGATTTTGATTACAAGGTGTGCAACATTGAAATTACCGATGCATTTGAAGATGGAAAAGAAGTGGAGATTGATTACCGCAAAGTGAACAGCTGTTCAGATTTAGACGGAACTGTTAGATGCGATTTGCTTCATAAATTCAAAGCTTACATTAAGATCAAGACGCTCAAACAACTTTAAAAATAATAATGATGAAATACTTGTTATTAGTTTTTGGTCTGGTACTTTTCTTGATTTCGTGCAAGAAATCTGCCCAAGATGCCACTCTTACTAAAGATTGTTCAGGAACTTACTTAATCATAAACACTAAGCGCTATAAAATTTGTAATCAGGATCTTTTTGAACCGTACGCAGAAGGAACGAGATTAAATGTGCAGAGCTATCGAAAAATAGATGTTTGTAAGTTTTATCAGGAAGATATTACTTGCGATATGTTGCAGGTTTATGAGTCTTGGATTGAGATCAACATATTTTCTGAAATTGAATAACCATGAATAATATTTTCTTGTTACTGATAACCCTGCTTTTTACGACCAATTTCGCGAAAGCGCAAAAAACGCAGGACGTAGTTTTTCTTGAAAACGGCTCTATTTTAAGAGGCGAGATTCAAGATTTTTCTGACAGCTCAAAAGTGCGACTGCTTACCGCTGATGGCAGCATTTGGGTGTTTGATACCTCAGAAGTGTATAAAACCATGGTGATGCCAAGTTACCATGCTAAGAAGCCCATTAACCTTATGAAAAGCGGTTATTTTAATACTACAGATTTTGGGATTTTATTTGGACAAGGAACATATTACAGCACGCAAACAGCGAGTTTAAATATGATCAATGGGTATCAAATAAACCCTCATTTTGCTGTTGGATTAGGTGTAGGTTTTGAAGGTTATGACTTGCCTTTAGCGCCCATTTTTGTTGATGCAAGATATTTCTTTCTGGAAAAATCATTTTCACCATTTGTTTCATTTCAAAGTGGCTATGCTGTGCCGCTTTCAAACTATGTAATGGCCGATGGCAAGCGTGCCAACCGGGGTGGCGTGATGCTTGGTGCAAACATTGGATTTAGAAAATACATTTCTGACCATTTTGGTTTTGTAGCATCATTGGGATATCGCTATCAAGAAAGTCACAGCAGCCAAGAATATTATTGGTGGGGTTGGGAAGGCGACAACAATTCAACCACAACCATAAGCAGATATTACAATCGATTTGCAGTGAGATTTGGTATCACGTTCAATTAAGATTTTAATACTTCGTAATCTTTATCTCTACTCTTCGGTTGGCCTGCTCATCTTCGGGGCTCGTTTCTGGGAAAATTTTCGGTCGAGTGCTTCCATAGCCTTTGTAGCTCAGTCTGCGTGAATCAATTCCAGCAGTCACCAAATAATCGTAAACAAATTTTGCACGGTTATAAGAGAGTTTAGGTTCTTGCGTATCGTTGTCAAAACCATCTACTACGGTATAGTCGCAGCAAATAAAGCCTTGAATCTCAATTTCTAAGGTTCGGTTTTGCTTCATGGTTCTAAGGAGTTTTTCTAGTGTGGGTCCTGAGGTTGGAAGCGGATAGTGGCGGCCTGGAATAAACTGAAGTCCTTCTAAAACAATGTTCTCCTTTTTGTTAGAATCAATCAAAATCGTTTCCTCTTCCTCTGCTATTTCTTCATAATTGGGTTCGGGTTCAATTTCAGTTTCATCAGGAATCTTGGCGGGCACTGGCATTTCAATTCTCCAGATTATATCTACTCTTCTATTGTTCGGATCGCCTTCAACCGTTTCGCCAGCCGAAGACAATTCACCGCGACCAAATACTTTAAGTTCAATGATTCGGTCATCAAGCGCATTTTCTAGGTATTGAGCCACATATTCTGCTCGGCATTCTGACAAAGTCATGTTATGGCTTTCGTCACCCAAATGGTCAGTGTAACCAAGTACTTCTAATTCAATTTTTCCTTCTTTGCCAAAAAGTGGAATTAACCTACTTAAATCATTACTCGTTTCGCAATCGTTTAGTTTGAAATAAACACTCTTTGTTTGCTTTTCTTGACCAAAAACAATTGTTGAAAGAAATAAAAACAAGAGGCTAGCTGTGAATTGTGAAAATTTCATGGGCCTAAAATAATGCTAAGTATGATTCAAAGTAGTTAGTAGCGTTAATTGTGTTTCCATTAACGTTTAGCTTGGCTTCATTGTTTGGAATGGTGAAAAATGCGAACGACAACCTTTCTTGGCAAGCTTCTTCAATATTCTTAACACGATGATTCAAGGCTTTTACTTTTCCATTGCTAAGTGTTTCAAGCAAGTAGCCGGAAAAAATCACCAAATTATTAGAAGCGAGAAGTGGTTTCCATTCACCATTTTCTTCATATTCTAGTTGATCATCAATCCCGAAAGGGAAAATGGTAAATACCGAAACATCAGGATGTTCACTCAAACGCAATTTGTTAGAAATTTCGCCTTGAGCGGGATAAAAATTGCAAGAAACCATGTGCCCCAAATCCACACGTTTTATAGTAAGGTTCAATTGCTTAATCAATTCATTCTCAATTTGAAAGAGTTGGTCAGAAATTGATTTAAACTCATTGCTTAAATAAACTTGCCATTCACTTGGGAATACTTCCTTTTCTGTGAATTCAGAAATCACAAAAGTGTGAACCATATCTTCCGCACCTTGATTTAAACTATCTGCTTGACCTTGATAACTGTAGCCGTCAAATACGGAGTTCATTTCTTTTTGAAGAAATGCGAGCCGCTCGGTCATAGGTCTATCCATAAATTGAAGCATAGCTCTTGAAATATGTTCCCTAGGCCATGCTTTCAAATTGCTATGGTAAAATCCCTTTTCAACCAGCATCTTTGCCGCTTCTTTGTAATTCATAGAATGGAAAATTTGCAGGTAAATATTGACTTAATCATTGAAATAGCTTCGGTTGTTTTGGGATTGGTCTACCTCATTTTGGTGATGATGGAAAACATTTGGTGTTGGATTTTTGGCATAACATCATCGTTGCTAAGTGTTTATCTTTTTATAGAATACCAACTTTTTTCGGAAGCCATTCTGTACTTCTTCTATGCAGCAGTTGGAGTTTATGGTTGGATCATGTGGTCGCGCAAAAAGGCTGGAAAAACAGCCATTGTAGTGCGAAAATGGAAATGGCAAAACCACGCTATTGCAATTCCATTGGGTGCAGCTCTTAGCGCCAGCTTAGGCTGGGTGATGAGTAATTTCACCAAGTCTGATATGAGTTACATAGACGCTACCACCACCATGTTCAGCTTTATTGCCAGTTACCTCGAAGCTCAAAAAGTGCTGTCGGCTTGGATCTATTGGATTGTTATCAATGGTGTTTCGGTTTGGTTGTATTTCACCAAAGAACTCATGGTTTATGGTTGGTTGATGGTACTTTATTTTGTGATGAGCTTTGCTGGATTATACATGTGGAATAAGACCTTAAAATTGCAGCGCATATGAGTTTTATTTCAAAGGATATCGCTTTCGCTGAAAAGGCATTAACTGCTGGTGAATTGGTTGCTATTCCTACTGAAACAGTATATGGAATGGCCGGAAATGGTTTTAATGAAAATGCGGTAAAGCAGATTTTTAAAGTTAAAAACCGACCATTTTACGATCCGCTTATTTTGCACACCAACAGCATCGAAAAACTCGAATCTTGGGGTTTGAAAATACCTGAAGTGCTGCAGCCCTTGGCGAAAGCCTTTTGGCCAGGACCATTGACTTTACTCATAAAGAAAAGCGCTCAAGTTCCTGAAATCATCACTTCAGGGTTGGATAGAGTGGCGGTTCGTATTCCGAGTCATGCAACCACGCTCGATTTGTTGAGCCGATTGTCGTTTCCACTTGCTGCACCTAGCGCTAACCCTTTCGGTTATGTAAGTCCAACTACACCAGAACACGTGGCTGTGCATTTCGAAGGAAAAATAGCCATGGTTTTGGAAGGCGGCCCATGCAATGTGGGCATTGAATCTACCATTGTAGGAATTGAAAATGATAAGCCAACGGTTTATCGCTTAGGCGGATTATCCATCGAACGGATCGAGTCGGTTGTAGGCAAAGTTCAGGTTAACACGAGTTCCTCAAAACCTTCTGCTCCAGGAATGCTGAGCAAGCATTATTCGCCAAACAAGGAGATTGTGACTGTAGATTCGATAGCTGAGTTGCGAAATATTGAAACCAGAAAAACTGCCTTTATATTATTCGACCTAAAGAAAAATGTTCCTCCAGCAAAGCTGATTCAACTTTCGCTGACAAGCGACCATGACGAAGCTGCACAAAAGTTTTATGACGCACTGCGACATTGGGATAATGATGAATCAATAACACGATTGGTGATTGAGCGTTTGCCTGATTTTGGTCTTGGTAGAGCGATTAATGACAGATTATTGCGTGCTGCGGCAAAGGGCTAAATACATGTCAAAAGGTATTTCACATCAACAAAAAATCGCAATAGACAGATGGTTTGCGTTGCCTTTTGCCTTCTTGAGATTGATTGGTCGAATCTTTCAAAAGAGCGAGCATCAAGTCTATAATAATGTTGTTATCGTCAAGCTTTTTGGCATGGGTAGTATTGTTCGAATCATGCATGAATTGCAGATTCGTCAAGTTGATTTGAATAAAGTCACGCTTATTACACATCAAGAAAACGCGGCCATTGCGAAGCGTTTGGGTTTTCAAACACAAGTAGTTGGTGGAGATACTTTTTGGCAAATGGCCTTGAGTGCCGTGCGGGTTCGAAGTTTGATTTCAAATCAAGAAAATGTTTCCATTTTAGACTTAGAACGCTCTTCAAATTTAATCGGAATGTTTAGCCATGTGATGGCGTTTGGAAAACCACTTTTTGGTTTTGGAAATGAGCATTGGAGTAGAAAAGGAAGCCAATTTCTTTCGCCAGAAACAAAAGCTTTGCAAGATTTGATTTCGCTAGTTTTTGGAAATAATAGTTCAGATGCTTCAAACCAAGTACATTCGGATACTCCCACAAGAAAACGGCAAATTTTGATCAATGTCAATGCTTCAGAATATTTATCTGAACGCAAGTTTCCAGCGGAAAAATTTGTACTTCTAATCGAAAATTTGGCAATTGCATTTCCATCAATGAAGTTGGTTTTAACGGGAAGTGAAAACGAAAAAGATTATGTAAACCATGTACATTCAATGTTGAAAAACAAAAACATTGAAATTGAAAATTATGCAGGCGCTTGGTCTCTTAAACAATTGTGTGACGAAATAGAACATTCGCATCTTTTAGTTACAAACGATTCAGGCCCAATGCATTTGGCTAATTATTTAAGAACCCGATGTGTAGTAATTTGGGGGCCAACTTCACCTGAGCGGATCGGTTACAAAAACAGCGAGCTGATGCTCAACCTGAGTTTGCAACTGACTTGTCAGCCTTGTTTCATTCATCCAAAATCTGAAGTTGCGAAATCTTGCAGCGGAGCGATCTCTTGTTTAAACAATATGAATGTAGAGCATATGTCGGCTCAAATCGTTCACTTTGCTAAGGCTTCTCAATTGGCGTCTAGCAACATTAAATCCTAAACTTAGCATTGAAACCACGCGTTCTATTTCTGAATCCTCCGGGAGATAAAATTTACATCAGAGACTATTACTGCTCAAAGGTTTCGAAGGCGTATTATATGCCGCAACCCGTTGATTTACTGCTTCAAACTGCACATTTCAGCGAAAGCGATTTTGAACTAAATGTGTTGGATGCCATTGCAGAGAAAATGCCCATTGATCAATGTTTGAGGGCTTGCCAAAACTTCGCTCCAGATCTGATTATTGCCCAGTGCGGCTCTGTTTCTTTTGATTTAGATATAGCATTTTTTGATCAATTGAAAAAGCTTTTGCCTATGGCAAAATTGCTTTGTTCTGGTGATGCATTTTTGGATCAACGCTTAGAAAAATTACGTCAATATTCTTGGTTAGACGGCATCATTACCAACTTTTTTAATGATGGTCCGCTTCAATATTTTTTGGAGAAATATGAAAAAGTAGCGGGATTGGTCTACAAGCAAAATGATCAAATCATAGAAGCGGAGCAAAACCGTGCGAAGAAGGTGGAAATGCCTTCACCAAAGCATCATTTGTTCAAAAATGAGCTTTATAGGATGCCTTTCATGGACGCAAAACCATTGGCTACGGTACTTACCAATTATGCTTGTCCTTTTCCGTGCACGTTTTGCATTATGAGCACCATGCCCTTTGTGCAGCGCACAGCAAAAAGTATTTGTGAAGAACTGGGTGCTTTGCACAAGCTCGGTATTCGTTACATCTATTTTTCTGATCAAACCTTTTTTATTCAAAAAGACATTACAAATCAGGTGCTCGATTACATGATTGAGCAAAAATTCAACTTCAGTTGGATGTGTTTTTCTCGCGTAGATGTGTTGGACGAAACACGCATTAGAAAAATGAAACTTGCAGGTTGTAACATGATCATGTTTGGTGTAGAATGGGCAGATGAAGCTTATTTAGAGCAATATAAAAAGCACTATACGCTAGATCAAATCAGAACAACTTTCAAACTGACCAAAGAAATTGGAATTTCGAGACTGGGCACATTTTTACTCGGTGTGCCAGGCCAATCTGAGGAATCAATTCTTAACACGGTGAACTTCGCCATTGAATTGGAAGCCGATTATGCTTCATTCAATATTGCAGTACCACGCAGCAATACATCGTTTCGTGAAGAAGCATTGACGCAAGGTTTGATTGACGATGGAGTAGAAGTGATGGATCAATCGGGCAGTTTCATTGCCATGGGAACAGGTTTGGTTTCGCAAAAACGCTTACGGCAATTGCGAAACATTGCCTATTTCAAGTTCTATTTTAGATTGGGTTACATTTTAGATCGTTTGTCTGGTATAAAGAACAGCACTCAGTTTATCGCGCATGTTCGCGAAGCATATTTCATTTTTAAAGGCATGATTTAAGCATGAAGTCGCGATTACTGCAAATAGCACTTTGGGTCTGGATTATTCTTGCCGCAGCAGTGTTTTTTGTGAAAGGATTTTATCCAGGTTTTACAAAGCTTGAAAGCGACTTTCAGAACTATTATTTGTCTTCTAAATTATTGATGGAAGGCGAAAACGCAGCTCAATTTTATGATAATGACTGGTTTGAAGCTCAGGCCAAAAAGAATGGAATTGAAATAGCGCGTTTTACTCCATTCCCACCAATTACTGCACTTTTAATGGTTCCTTTTGTGGGATTCGAAATTCTAACTGCAAAACAAATTTGGCTCATGATCAACTTGATATTGTTGGGTTTAATTGTTTTGCTTGTTAAGGACTTATCTAAGCTAAGTTGGCTTTCTTCATTCGCACTTTTAGCTTTTGTGACAATGCCTTTGGCAGCCAATTTCAGATTTGGTCAGTTTTACGTGTTACTCACCGTTTGCATGCTAGGTTCTTATTGGCTTCTGGTAAAAAATTACCTAAAAAGTTCAGGTGCAGTATTGGCGTTTATCGTTGCCGTGAAATATGTTCCAGTGATCTTATTGGCGGGCTTTTCGCGTAAAGCAGGTCTTAAGATTTTGGTTTGGTTTTCGGTTTTTGTAGTTGTGATGTTTGGCATTCAATGGTTTGCATTGGGGAGTGAAGCAACCATCGCATGGCTCGCCATTCTAAAATCGCATTTATCTGGAAATATTCCTGGTCAAGGGCAGCATCCATATGCCTTTCAAAGTTTAGAATCGTTGCTCGCAAACTTGTTTGTATTTGATGAGATTGCTAATCCCAATCCAATCATTGATAGTACTATGTTGAAGACCATATTAAAATACTTGTTTTCTTTTTCGGTGCTGGGAGTAGCCATTTATATAGGTTATCAATTTAAGGCTGTTTCAAAAGAATTGAGAGTAGTTTCAACGCTTTTACTCTCAACGATGGTTGTTTTGGTATTAATCCCTGCATCGGCCACTTATCATTTTGTGATGGCAGTTTTCCCCGCTGTGCTTTGGTGGCGTTATTTCAGAGAAGCATCAGAAGATTGGTTTCGAATGATTTTACCGCTCTTGGCGATACTTTCTGTTTCTGTGTCTTGGACATGGTTTGCCTTTGATACAGGAATCAAATGGATTGATGTTGTGATTCGCTATCCTAGATTTTGGGGTGTATTCGTATGCTTTATTTTGATCTTGATTTCATTAAAGCAAAACCTCAGAGCAATAGTACGAACGAATGGCTAAAAAACTCTTTGTTTCGGCCATGAATGGCGCTTGGCAGTTGATTCCAGCAGTTGCAAACATGGCTATCGCTGCTATTGTCGTTCGCCAATTTAGCGCAGAAACTTGGGGAGCAGTGGTTGAACTATTGGTTTGGCAGCAATTGGCCAATGGCATTTTAAATTGGGGTAATAAGGAGTTTTTACAACGGCATTTCGCACTTACACCGGCCACTTATTCGCAAGCATTTGCCTCATTTTTTGTGCAACGATTGGTGTTTTTGCTGCCAATTGCGGTTCTGGCTTTTATGTATTTTGATCAAACCATGGCGATGGTGCTTCTTGCCATGATCTTAGGGCGTTATATCGTTCAATCGTTTTATGTAAATGTTACTCTTCAGCATAAATTTGGTTCCATGTTAGCTGTTGAAGCAATAGGGTTAATAGCTCAAATAGCGGCACTTTTTTTTGTGGAAAATTTCATTCAAATTCTATTCGTAATAATCATTGGAATTTGGCTAAAAGTCATCTTAAACCTATTCATTTTTAAGCTTGACTTGAGGCAAGTTACTTTCTCTGAAAACTATCTGAAAGGAGCTTTTTTCTTTGCAATGCTCGGAATTAGTGGTATGCTGCTCAGTAAGTTAGATTTGGTTGGCGCAAGCCAATTATTAAGCAATCAAGCGCTAGGTCATTATCAAATTATCATGATGTTTTTGCTGAATTTGCAAGCAGGAGCCATGTTTCTCAGTGGTCCTTTTATCCATCATTTTTATCGTTCAAACCTCAAAACTCAAAACTCATCAAGCAAAGCCTTGATAGTAGTGGGATTGCCGTTGGTTTTAGCAGGTTTAATAGCGGTGCAATTCATCTTCAATCTGGTTTATAATATCCAATTGAATGTAAGTGCTTTTATTCCACAATTGATTTTTTGCTTCATGCCATACGTTTATCTAAAATGGATTTTGAAATTGAGTCAAGACCGCAAAGAATGGAAAATTCTTGTGGTGAATGTTATGGGAATTATCGCGTTGTTTGCTTTCTTTATGATGCTTTCCATTTTTGGTCAAGGTTCTGTAAATCAGATTTTATGGATAATGGCAGCGCATCAATTTATGATGGCTTTGGGTTACCTAGTGGCGCATAAAATCAATAAAACCAAGGGCAAATGATTGAGCAACTTTTTCTTGAACCAAGTTTATTGAAGCAAAAGGGCGATCTGTTTTGGTTTGTGACACCAACTTTTGAGTCTTTTTTAGAAAACTACTTGCCAAAATTTGACGCAATGCGCTTAGAACAGGGTTTTCATGCGCTTTCGCAAAAAGATCTATTGGATTTGCCTTTTGGAAATCTTGGAGCAGAAAAAATATGGCAATGGCGGCAACAGAGCTTAAACTGGATTGAAAGTCAATTAAAAAATCAACGCTTTAAGCAAACATTAGAAATTGGTGCTTGGAATGGTTGGCTTACCAAATATTTAGCTGAGCATACTGATCAATTGATTGCGACAGATTATTTCACGCATGAAAAAGATGGTTTGATGGCCATTCTTCCTGCAGAAAATATCATTCGCTTAGTAGCTGATACACATGCACTTTCAGCGCAATTAAAACCCAATTCGTTCGATTTAATTGTCATAAATCATGCGCTTCAGCATCAAGTTGATCCGGTAGACTTTTTCAAAAAGAGTGCATCGCTTTTAAGACCTGGTGGTGTGTTGCTCTCCATTGGAAATACCTTTTACAAAAATCCTGAGAAGAAGAAATTAGCGCATGCCAAAAGCAGAGAAGAAGTAATGCGCAATCAGGGTTTTGATTGGTTTATTCATCCCATTAAAGGATATATGGACTATCAAGACCTTCAG
>Ga0100380_10008021_pt1 | contig 10478 bp, 11 predicted proteins | sample CryGeymeta201504_FD_80417 | JGI IMG/M metagenome (GOLD analysis project Ga0100380, IMG submission 80417) | Groundwater microbial communities from Crystal Geyser aquifers in Utah, USA - Crystal Geyser metaG 2015-04 | ecosystem: Environmental > Aquatic > Deep subsurface > Groundwater | place... | reverse complement strand
TAAATAAATACTTAAAAATAAGTGTAGCGTAACGGTTGATGAGTTTCAAATGTTATAAGACTGAACCTGTATCGTTAATATTTATCAGATAGTGACACTATCTGGTCAATATCAAGCATGCTGTCAAATCATATTAACGAATTTAATATAAATTTGAATATATTTTTCTTGATATATGGCATTTTTTGCTGTATCCCCACCCCCAGCATTGCTGCGGAATTAAAGGTGTTGATGTCAACATTGTTGTTGATCATTTCGTGGAGTTTTTCGCGTGATTCGCGCGGTAGTCGGTTGACGTATCGTGCATGTTGCAATGCGTCTCTGGTGAGGGCTTCGTCCATGCCGCTGGGGTTGGGTAATACAAATGATGTGAATGATAATAGTTTGTGGACGTTGGGTTTGGCGGGGTTAATGCCGAGGTTTCTTTGGTCATGTGGTGTCCTTTTACTTTGTTGGTTGTTATGCCCTCTCCCCTAACCCCTCTCCCGCAAACGGGAGAGAGGAATTTAAGTTTAAGTTCTCTCCCGCTTGCGGAGAGAGACTTTACAATTTCGTTGCCTTACTCAAATCATACCCTGTGATCGTTGGATTACTTAATGTGCCGTTAGTTAAGCGTTGCATGTATTTGCGTTGAAAACTGGTGTAATTCAAACTGTAATCTTCTGTTGGGCTTATGGCGTCGTAGCTGTGTTCTACACCGACGTGGCGGATTAAGACATTTTTTAATTCCCAGATTTCGTATGTTTGAATTGGCTTGTTGGTGCTGAGAAAATGAAGTTGCACGTCTTCAATGACTTCGCCTGAATATGAACGTTCAAAAAGATAGATTGAGCTGGTGTCTGCTTTCATGTAAATTGCCATTTTACTCTCTTTTTTTGACTTTACTAAAAAGTAAAATGCCATACTAATGTAGCTCACGCAAGTTTTTGTTGTTTTTACAAGGTACCATTGAGTTGAATGGTGCTAAACGTATAACACCTTCATTGTTAATTCATTTTTTTGAGCAATGCTAAAAACAAATCCTTGTTCCAAGCATTCACTGTATGAATAAAATTATTCGGCAAAAATTTCTTAACATCATTTGCAACAACTTGCCAATCTAACGACTCAATTTTTTTTGCAAGTTCGCTTGTCAGCCATTGATTTGAAACATCTATCGATTGACCTTGATAAGGACCGCATTGTTCCAGAGCATTTTTTAAAAGTGTATAATTTGGTTGGACACGTCGTTGAATATACCAAATAAAGTCAAACCAATCTCGTCCTTTAATATATTTTCTGCATAATAAAGCATGGCATTTTCCTGAAAATAAACTCGATAAATTTTGTGTAATAACAGGCAAAGGATAAGGATATTCTAAAACATGTGTTTCTGAAATTGAGCCCGCAGGCGGGTTAGTATCTATTTCTAATTTGATGTTGATGGTTTGTGTATCAGAACGAGCTCTTTCATACTGCAAATTTAATATTTTCCCAAAAGAACTTTCTTTGAGAAATGCTTTTTTTATTGCGTCAGATGCTTTTGTTCGATCAATGACAGCTAACGATAATCCAAAAGCTTCAAACTCTGTTTTAATTGTAGCTAAATACAATTCCCATTTGAATGTAAGATCGGGCTCATTTAAAATGAAATCAAGATCTTCAGAAAATCTATTTAATCCATGAATAATTCGCAAACATGTTCCACCTTGAAACATAGCATGTTTAAAGAAACCAGCACGTGCAAGTCCTGCTAAAGCCACCTCTTGGCTAATTTCTTTAATTGCATTGAGTTCAGCTTGTTTTGTCTCAATGATATAAGATTTAAGGCGTTCGTTAATAATATCTATCGTCATTTATTTAATTCCTTAAAATAAACTTTTAATGTTTTTTTTGTTAATTTGTGAGAATATTCATTGCTAAGTTCTGCTAATAAATCAAAGTTACTGCTTTTAATACTATCTTCTTCAATGCGTAAATCAAGCATGAGGTCATTAAGTGTTGCCCAATTTTTCTTTCGACAGTAAATCATATCTGCGATGGCCTTCCAAGGATCTGCAATTAAGTATTTGGATTTTTCTTCTTTTACATAAGAAGCACCTAGCTTAAATGAAGCATTAGGTATTTTCTCAAAACTAAACTCGCCAATAGGCATAGAAAATGATTTAGTTTGTTTTATTGTAGCGCTGCAAGTAACAGTAACCTTTTCAGGAATCCAACCATGATAACTGAGAGCCGATTCAAAGCTAATGTACGATGGGCCATAAATAAACTGAGCCAACTCAAAAGTATTGATCATGGGTTTATTGGCAATATTACGAATGAGGTAAAAATCTCGTTTCAGTCGTTGAAGATAGCCATCATGCACCGCCCGTTTGATAATGGCTTTTCTAGCATCATCGCTGCCGGACAGCATGGCGCTCAATTCAGTGCCGGAAATGAAATAGTTAGGCCAATTAATGAGTAACTGCAGTAATTTTGAATTCATGCCATGAGATCGCTGATATTTAATAGATAGTGTCATTATATGACATTATCTATTAAATATCAAGCGAAAATTTGTGCAAGTTTTTTATTTATTTAATCTGGACGCCAGCACAACGCTGGCGTGACAGAGAAGATATTTCCCGTTATCCTTCGAGACGCGACTGCGTCGCTCCTCAGGACGAACAGAAACTTTATGCTGGCGTGACAATGGCGCGATATAATTTAGCGGCTTGTTTTTTAATACCAAATGAATGGGTGCGCTGAAAAATATTTTTTAGTATTTTTTCAAGCTGTTCATTGGGTTGATTGCTTAACATGTATGCACCGCACCACTCGATGGCTTGTTGGTAATTGCCGACGTTGCAATACATTTGCGCCATATTGAGTAATGCATCACCAATCCAATGTGTATTGACGGAAACCGGTGGCGAATCCTTTTGCTCCACGTTATTGTAGATTATATGATTCATACCCTCACCTTAAGCAATGTTTTTGGAGATTCTTTTAATTTACCATAATTGGATTAAGGTTTTATTATTGTATCTGATATAATAAATGTACATGAAAATAATGTACTTTGCTAAGTGCATTTACAAAACTTTACAATTTAGGATTACTGGAATTAAGGAATTGATCATGCGCCTTTTTTTTGCAATATTTGTTTTAATTTTAGTCGGCCAATCCACTTTTGCTGACACCCTACAATTAAAACCCGGCGCACCTGCTACTTATACGGTACAACCGGGTGATACTTTTGTTGGTATTGCTGAAAAATATCTTGATGATCCTTTACAATGGCGTCAATTACTCGCAGCAAATCCTCACATCAAAAATCCCTATGCGCTTTATCCTGGGCAAGTGTTAAATTTAGAAATGATTAATGGACAAAAAAAATTAATGATTTCAGATGGTGGTACCGTTAAGCTCTCGCCCCGTGTGCGATCACAAGCCATTTCACACCCCATTCCTGTCATACCGTTGAGTGTGATCAAACCATTTTTAAATAATACACGCGTTGTTTCACAAAATGATTTGAAATATTCGCCTTACGTTGTTGCTGCTGCTGATAATCATTTGACAACAGGTGCAGGTGATCGAGTTTATGTACTCAATATTGCACCGCATAATCCTACTAAAGATTATGCGATTTATCGTCAAGGTAAAATATATCAAAACCCGCATTCTAAACAAGTCCTAGGTTATGAAGCATTATACATTGGTAAAGGTAAAGTAGTTGCCGAAGGCCAACCGGCAACAGTATTAATTACCCAAGCCGATCGTGAAGTGCAAACCAAAGATAGATTGTTATGTATTAACAATACGGTTTTAGATACAAATTATACGTTATCTAAACCTGATCAACATGTCGATGGTAATATTATTTCTGTGATTGATGGCATGACACAAGTCAGTCAATATCAAGTGGTTGTAATTGATTTGGGGCATGCGCAAGGATTAATTCCAGGGAATGTTTTAGCAATTTATCAAAAAGGCAAAAAAATTGAAAATCCCATCAAACCACTTGTTGGCTACGATGCAAGAATTCAGCTTCCTAATCAATGGGCTGGCGATATGATGGTGTTTAATGTGTTTGATTATGTCAGCTATGCTGTTGTGTTACATGCAACAAATGTCATTTCTGTAGGGGATATCGTAACCAATCCGCAGTCGATTTGATTTAATTGTGTAATTAATATACTTATGATAGGATTGCCAGGATATTATTAAAAACAAACTTGGTATAACCTCAAGTCAAGCTCTTGAAACACTTAAAAAATGCTGGGAACAATTAGCATATTTACGACAATTGAATGAGCTAGAACCCGCTGTGCTAAACGTAGAAATACCTCATCAAGAACATAAAGCTTGTAACATCATGTAATCGAACAAGCCACCTTCGGGTGGCTTTTACCCTGTCAAATATCAAATTTTTAATAAAAACAACCTTGACAAATATCGTTTTTTGTCATAGTGTATTGATATGAAAAGAGATTTAACAGAAAGACTTCTTAAATGGTCTAAAAGCAAATATCGTACCCCATTGATTTTAAAAGGGGCTCGCCAAGTTGGTAAATCCTGGCTGATTGATGACTTTGCAAATGCGTTTCAGCACTATGTAAAAATTAACTTTGAAAAACAACCTCAATTCAAAGCAGCGTTTAGCGAAGAAATTAATATCCCACAACTGTTAGAAAAGTTAACGCTATACACAAATACCCCGATTATCCCCGGAAAAACACTTTTATTTTTGGATGAAATTCAAGAGTGTCCTACAGCGATATTGTATTTACGATACTTTAAAGAAGAATATCCTAATTTGCATGTTATTGCCGCAGGTTCATTGCTTGAATTTATTTTAGAAAGTATTGGTATGCCTGTTGGTCGAGTCGATTATTTATTTTTAACGCCGTTATCATTCGGTGAATTTTTGTCGGCTAATGGACGAGATGATTTACGTGAATTATCGTTGATGTCATCACACGATGAAATGATTGATAAATTATTAAAAGATTATTTGCGTACCTATATGTGGCTAGGCGGTATGCCTGAAGTTGTAAAAGCATGGTTAGAGCATAAAGATGCTTTGCTTTGCCAAAATATACAAGATAGATTACTCCACGCATACCAAGATGATTTCTTAAAGTATGCAAAGAAAAATCAAATTGAATATGTCGCAAAAATATTTGATGCTGTTCCCTGGCAGCTAGGTAAAAAATTTGTTTATTCACGCGTGGATGCTGATTTGCGCGCAACGACGTTAAATAAAGCATTAATGCTGTTAAAAAAAGCGAATATTATTCATCAATGTTTTTATTCTTCTGGTCAAAAACCACCTTTACATGCCAGTATCAATGAAAAATTTTTTAAAGTGTTTTTCCTTGATATTGGTTTAGCGCAACGTTTGCTAGGGTTGGAATATAAAAATTGGTTATTAAACGACATGACCGTTGATAATATTGGCAGTATGACAGAACAATTTGTCGCACAAGAATTAATAGCGTATTTAAGCCACAATATTCGCGCTGAAATTTATTACTGGCAACGAGATGCCAGAGGCAGTTCAGCTGAAATAGATTTTTTAATTTCCGTAGCATCAAAAATTTTTCCGATAGAAGTAAAATCTGGAAAAACAGGACGATTAAAAAGTCTACGTCTTTATTTAGAAAGTCATCCGCAGATAAAGTACGGCATTAAAATTTCAGAAAAACCTTATGCGAAAGAAAATAATATTTTACAAATACCCTTATATGCCATTGAATCATGGTTAAAAGAAGAGACACTATAACTGCATGCAACGCCAAAATTTTATTTTTTTAGCATTGTTACATTTCTTTACAATTTTTTGCTTGTGTGAATAAATGAAGTCATGGTACGTTATTTATTGTAAGTTAATAAAAGAGGAAAATTATCATGACAATAAAAAATCTTAAAACAGACCCGGCCAAAATCACCATAAATAATATGTTAAACAATTTGAAAACTTATGTTCATGCAAACAGTTATGAGAAAAACACAATTACAAAAAAGAAATATTACGACTTATGGTATTACAAGACAGAAGAACCTAGAAAAAATGTCACTCAAATACAACTTGGAAAAAATCACCGCTATATTGAGAATAATTTTGATGGCGCAAGAGCAAGTGCAATTTGCGATACTTATAATTTAATTCGAGCACTTAAAAAAACTTTAAACAACCCAAATGTTGACTCAATCCAAGCCAGCGACTTCATTGAACAATTGGAGCAATTTATTCGAACGGGCGTTGAGAATCAAAACACATTGTCTTTACATGCGAAAAAAAATCAATATGGCTACGGTAATGGCAACGCTGTCCAAATGTCATCGCACAGATATAATTGCTTGTATTTTGATGTTGAAACAAAAAGCTCAGCTATCCAAGCACTTAGTGATTGTTGGCAACAATTAGTGTATTTAAGAACATTGCATGGTTTGGAACCCGCTGCGTTAAATGTGGAAAAACCTCAACAACAACCTCGGAGTTGCAGCATTATGTAATCACAATAGGCCACCTTTGGGTGGCTTTAGCTTAAAACCAGCACATTTGCTCCAATCGCTCATAAGCAATTAAAATTTGTCTTTCTGTGAACTGTTTTTTGCGTGCATTCCAAGCATGCACTTTTTGTATAGCTTCTTGTGCTGAACTTGCTTGCTCTTTTGTGACTACCCAATGCACCGTAGCTAATAGCTCCAAACCAAATCCTGATTCAAAACCATCAACTAACTCGCGTACACGCTCTACATGTTGATGTGTTTGTAATTTATCTTGCTCTTTAAGGTAGTTCTCTGCTTGTTGTAAGACATTCGGCAATAATTGCAGTGGCTTGTTAGGTTTATCACCCCCATCGGCGTAACCAGAAATATAATGTCCTTCGATTGCATTCAACACATGACGTAAATTTTCTGCATAAGGGCCATATAATGCTTTTTTAAATTTCAATTGCAAAGGTTCGCCCGCTTCTTGCATAAAATACATCAATTTGTGAACTTCTAATAATGAAATAAAAGGATCTAATAATCCTTGCAGATAACAATCCATTAACCAAACTAATGATGCTCGACCTGCTGTCATTCGAGGAGTAGAAGCACTTTTTAATATTGTAGTATGGTGTTTTTCTTGTGGCTCATAAATAATTACTTCTATATCTTGCATGTCAATAAAGGTATCTTCAATTTTTTTGCGTACATCTAACCATCGCAAACCACCTAAGCCACAACCTAACGGCGGAATAGCAATAGATTTTATTTGCCTTGTTTTTATTTCATTTTTTAATGCAACTAATCCTGCCTCTATATCTTGCATCTGACTTTTTGTTTTCCAATGCCTTTTCGTTGGAAAATTAATAATATATTTAGGAACATCTTTTTCTTTGTTTTCATAAATAAACATTTTGCCGATACAAACTTCATTATCTTTGCAAGCTTTTGCATACGCTATGTAATTATCTGGAAATATTTTTTTAAACTGTAACGCAATCCCTCGTCCCATTACACCAACGCAATTAACCGTATTAACGATGGCCTCTGTCGTTTCTGTTAAAATGTTACCTAATTTGTATTGAATCATCTAATTGCTCGCTCAATAATACCAATCTCGTTTGATATCCACCTTTACCTTTTGAGCATATCGCTCTACCACTCTTTGAACTTCTTGTTGAATGGCAGACGAATAAACTCCTATGCGTGTAACTAATTGCCATGCAAAACTATGCTCCACTAAAAACTCAGCTTGCTTACTTTCACATTGAGCATGCCAATAACGATTCGAGACTACCGGCCAATTAACTTCATTTAAATTACTAAGATCATTTCTATCCTCAAACCAACAAGATGCTGCATTTGATAATGTAAACACCCAGCGTTTATTATTTTGCTTAGCCCACTGCACACCATCATAAAAATCAGCTTCTAAATGTATGATTCGTTCCTGACCGCCTTGATAATCTATTTCAGCATGATTTCCCTTATAAATTAAGTATAACATGACCGATCGAGGACAAAAATAAAATGGTACACATTGACCCACGAATAAATCAGGATAACTGTTTAATTTATTTTGAGTTAGACGCCGATGTTTAATTTTTTTCATCCCAATTGTTATCCCTTTATTTTCCCTGTCATTGATTATGTCATCACTGTAAAGACAACCATCTTTCAAAATTGATTCAAGCCTATCCATATGTACAATATGATAAACTTTTATATGTTTAGGAACTTGATATGCCATCACCATTTCTTACGAAAACTTATTACGATTTTTAATTTTAACATCTTTTTTTTATGTATTGCTATCTGTTAAACTTTAATATATCCTTCAAAGAATAATATAAATTCCCTCTAAAGAATTAATACTTTTGAAATCAAAAAGGGGAATCTTGTGAACGCATGCCGAATGAAATTTACTGAAGTGCAAATTGCGGCTTCAATCTCACTGGACGCCAGCCTGCGCTGGCGTGACAGTGAACAGATCAAAGGGTGGAAAAACAAAAATGCCTACCGCCTTTCCAGATAAGAAAAATAAAAAATAATCAGGAATCAAGCATGGCAATCCAAAACACAACTGACGAATTAACCTATTGGCTAGCCGTTAATCAATGTGGCGGTTTCTCGCAATCATCGTGGCAAAAGCATTTCGGTGAATTAACCGCTAAACAAGTGTTGATGGATCACGCCCGCATACACCATAGCCGCTTGAGCGATAATCTAAAACAGTTTTTATTAACACCGAATTGGCAGCAAGTCGAAGAAGAATTGCAGTGGGTAACAAAACAATATTGCCACATAATCACGTATTTTGACGACAAATACCCCCAACTTCTCCGCGAAATTTCGTCAGCGCCATTATTGCTTTACGCCCAAGGTGATGTTGATTTATTATCTACCCCCCAACTCGCTATGGTCGGTAGTCGTCATGCATCATACAATGCCATGCAAACAGCTAAGCGATTTGGCCATGATTTGGCGAAAATAGGCTTTACCATCACCAGTGGAATGGCGCTGGGTATTGATGGCGCAAGTCATGAAGGCTGTTTAGCAGCGAATGGTAAAACCATCGCGGTATTAGGTACAGGTTTAAATGAATTATATCCTAAAAAAAATAAAAATCTTGCGGCCAAAATCATTGAAAATGGCCTTATCGTCAGCGAATATCCTTTAAAAACCCCCGCCATCCCTCAAAATTTCCCTAAACGAAATCGTATCATCAGTGGCTTAAGTTTTGCCACCTTAGTGATTGAAGCCAGCCTCAGAAGTGGTTCATTAATCACCGCTAAAATGGCCTTAGAGCAAAATCGTGAAGTACTAGCAATCCCTGGCTCAATCCATCACCCAGGTAGCAAAGGCTGTCATCAATTAATCAAGCAAGGTGCTGTACTGATCGAAACCTTAGAGGATGTCTTACAAACCGTTGCTCACTTTGCTAATTTTGTTGGAAATAATATCGCACAACTCCCCAAAAACCTTGAAAATACTGAAAAACTGGAAATTACATGTCCAAATATGTTACAATACATCGACTATGAAGTTACGCCCGTCGATGTTATCATACATCTTAGTGGTTTAAACATCAGTGAGATCAACAACCAACTAACACAATTAGAGCTAGGCGGATTTATTGAAAAAGTGCCTGGGGGATATGTAAAAAAGGTGAAAAGTACAATATGAAAGAAGATATGTTTGATGTTCTTCTCTATCTCTTCGAGAATTTCATTAGCGAAAATCCAAACAATTTGCCCGAGTCCCCTGAGGTAATCACATCCGCCTTAGAAAATGCCGGCTTTCCAAGTCCTGAAATTCACAAAGCCTTCTCATGGTTAGAAGGTTTAACCATGTTGCAAGAACTCAATCTTGAAGCACCGCAACCGATTAACCAGCAAAGTTTTCGTATATTCAATGCAGAGGAATTTGCCCGTCTAGGCGCATTAGGCATAGGATTTATCTTGTTTCTCGAACAATACAGCATTATTGATGCAGAAACACGTGAGCTAATTATGGACAGGTTATTAGCATTAGAAAACTTTGAAGTTGATTTAGAACAAGTCAAATGGGTCGCTCTTATCGTTATTTATCATCAGCATATGGACAAAGAAGACCTGGAGCTCTTCGAAGAACTATTATTTTTAGATAATAGCTCTGAAATCTTGCACTAAACTCATATCTAAGGTTTAATCACACTATATATTTCACTCCGTGAAGGGTTCAGTATGGAAAAACATTTAGTTATTGTAGAATCGCCTGCTAAAGCAAAGACGATTAAAAAATATCTGGGCAAAGAATATGAAGTCTTAGCCTCTTATGGTCACGTCCGTGATTTAATCCCTAAAACAGGCGCTGTAGACCCTGATAATAATTTTGCCATGACTTATGATGTCATCGAAAAGAATGCCAAGCATTTGCAAGCTATTATCAAAGCTTTAAAAAATGCAGACTCACTCATTCTCGCAACTGACCCGGATAGAGAAGGCGAAGCAATTTCTTTTGCTATTTATGAC
>Ga0100380_10008003_pt1 | contig 10491 bp, 10 predicted proteins | sample CryGeymeta201504_FD_80417 | JGI IMG/M metagenome (GOLD analysis project Ga0100380, IMG submission 80417) | Groundwater microbial communities from Crystal Geyser aquifers in Utah, USA - Crystal Geyser metaG 2015-04 | ecosystem: Environmental > Aquatic > Deep subsurface > Groundwater | place... | reverse complement strand
AGTTTATTAAAGTAAGTTTAATTAAAGTAGTAAGTTTATGTTAAGTATAAAATAAATGAGATGATTAAATATAAATATTGATGGATAAACTCTAATCTGTAATAGATTAGTAATGAATAGTTGGTTAAATACAAAAATAATAATGTAATACTTAATAATATTTTAATATCAATCAAACATAAAATATTTAAAATATTTAAATTATCAAATCAAATATAATATTATATTATATTTAAATAATTTAAATAATATAGCGCAAAAAATATTTAATTTAATTTATTCATATATTTAATATAATAAATATGTCTAACAATATCAACAATACAGGAAATAATTTAAGTCCTAAAACAAATACAAATACAAATATTATTTCAAATAAATATGATAATGCTAGTAATGAAGACTCTGTCTGGTATATTATTAACAAGAACAAATTAAACCAAATAAATATTATGAACCAAAAAAAGCCTTTGAAAACTAATGATCACCATCCTGCTAAGAGATGGGGGCATTCTAGTGTAATTTCAAATAAGCAAATGATAATATTTGGAGGGAGACATTCACATAGATCTTTAGTGAATATCTATAGTCTTGATCTAGAAACATTAACATGGGGTAAGATTGAGCCTATTGGGCAAACTCCCCCAGCCCGAGACTCCCACTCAGCACTTCTTTATAAAAACGAACTAATTATATTTGGAGGCTCAGGCAGCGGGAAAAAACTAAATGACTTATGGATATTCAATATTGAATTAAGAAAGTAATAATAAATTCTAATAACTAATAAATCCTTTATTCCTATATTCATTTATTCATTATCTTAGATGGAATAAACAAACTTGCTTTGGGAGCATTCCCGATCCTATAGAAGGTCATAGCTGTGCTCTAATAGATAACTATTACATGATAGTTTACGGAGGATTAGGTGAATCTGATGATTATATTTCTGATATATCTTTATTAGATTTAAGAAATCTTACATGGTAATATTAGATTGATTACTTATCAATAATTAATAATATTATAGGAACAAAGCAAAAATAATAGGGGAAGAACCTTCTAAGAGAGATAGCCAAAGTTGTACCCAGTTTGATAATGTTTGTTATATCTTTGGTGGACAAGGAGAAGGTGAAAACGTCTTTAATGATATGTACACATTGAGTTTTTCGATTAATGACACTGAAAATAAGTTTATTGCTGAGTGGAAGCCAGAGTGTAGTGAAGGTTTGAAACCACAACCAAGGTAACTTTATTTTAATTGATTTGCCAATTATGTTCATGTATATTCACATAATTTTACTAAATAATTTTATTTAGAACCTCTCACACTGGTATAGCTTATAAGAAGCAATATCTAATAATAGTTGGAGGTGAATCTGAAGATCATGAGGCATTAAATGATGTATGGATGTATGACCTTAAATTAAAATCCTGGAATGAATTAAAACCTTCTAGAGCTAATTTATTTGATGGAAGATTTTGTCACTCATGTTCTCTATACAATGATAGACTTTTTATATACGGAGGTTTGAAAAACGCAGAAATTACCTTAGACAACTTAGCAATTTTATGTCTAGATGGAAAAGTTAGTGATATCGAAGAAAGAATTAAAATAAATGAAAGCTTAAACTATAATGGAAAATCTGAAGAAGGTAATAATATGTTTTAATTGTATTCTTATTATACGTTAGACACTTTATTATATTTAAAATATATTAAAATTATTAAATATTTCAGGCAGCGAAAAACTTAACAATGACTTTACAATTATCTCAAATTCCTTTAACTTTTTCTCTGACAAATCTAGAATACATATGCATCACAAAGAACATAAAGATCAATGTCTAGATACTACTGACCTTGTTGATGATAATTTTTTCGACTTCGAAAAGCTAAAGGCAAGTTATTTAAATAATCTACTATCATGGAGCTTCCTCAAAAAGATCTCAGACTTTAGCCAATGGCCGCTAGCCTGCATCGGTACCTTCTTTGAGAATTCAACTAAAGCTTCAGTAGAAAGTAAAAATGTTTATATAGATGTGAATACTTATGATAAACGTGTTTATCAACTTGAAAATCTTCAGAAAGGAGTTGCTAACAAAGATACACTGAATAATCTAAATCCCAGAAATATTGATGATAGAACTATAGTTCTGTCGATAATAGATGATGGTGTTGGTATCTCAAACAGTGACTTCAACCGAATTATGTTTTCCTATAGCATAAACGAAAATGTAGAATATAACTTTTTCAAAAACGGTTTAAGCCTTAAGACAGCAGCTATCAGACTTGCAAACTCTTTCGTAATCTTAACTAAAACAGTTGAGTCATTCAGCATTGGAATGATATCTAAAAATTTGCAAATGAAAGCGAATACTGATTTTGTTTTAACTCCAATTGTTAATTATTTAATCAAGGACAGTATACTTACTCCAGTTTCAAATTATCATAAAAATTCTTTGAGCCTGATATTGAGCGAGATTAAATTTATTTTCTATGACGAGAATCAGTTAAAAGATTATATAAACAGCTTTGAAACCGGTATTAAACTCATAAAACACATATAATCCTCTTAATCCTCATATAACTAACTTAGGTACTCATATATTCCTATACGACCTTCGACAAATCTCATCTTCGAAACAAGATGTTAATAAACTTTCTAATTATGAACTTTTATTTGACTATAATCAGAAAGATATTTATTATAACCTTTTTGACTGTCAAGTCTCTGAGAAAAACTTTATCGATGTCAGCTTAAAAAACTATTTGAAATTTTTTTACTTAAGGCCTGTTGGAAATGCAAATGTTTATTTATTTAAAGAGAAGATTAAACTTTATAATCCTTATTATTTAGTTCGAAATAGCGTAACTGATATCGAAAAGGTAGAAAAAGTATGGGACCTCAAACTAAATAACAAGCAAGAGAAACCCGATGAGAAACCAAATGACCAAAATAAAAAATGTGAATCCATGATATGCGACGGTGAGCTATATAAAGGTTTTATTTATACATGTTCGTATATTGAAAACATGCTCAACAGCGAAAATTTTAAATTTGCAACTGAACAAGAACTAAATAATGGGTTACTTATTTATGTTGATAATAAAATAGTATGTAGATTTGAACAAAATAAACTTGGTGATATATACTACTTTGTCGATAAGATAGAAAAAGCTAAGGGGAAAAGCTTATTTTCGGTTATGGGTTACTTAGAGATTCCATCCCATTTGTATGAATTACTTCCTAATAAAATGGTAATTTATCTATATTTTTACTTATATTATTTAATGAATAGGAGTTTAAAGATCAAGCACTATTTTCGATGTTTTATACTAAATTAAAGAGATTGGTTAAAAAGCTTAGTTAATTGGTTAAAAATCAAATAGAATTACCATTAAATATGATAATAATGATAATAATGTTAATATTGTTAATAAAGTGTTTAAGTATTTAAAGAAAGTTATCTTGATTATTTATATAATTTATTATATATTTGGTTTTCATGTTTTGATTTTAATTTTTATAATAAATATACATTAAGTTTAAATTATTTATATAATGAAATTATTAATATGTTATTGTTATACAAAATCTTATTATTAATTACATTTTAAACATTTCCTATCAAAATAAATTATATTAATAATTATAATAATATTAATAATTTTAATTAATTACATTATAAATGCAAGTCTTTAATCAGAACGTTAATACTGGTGCTGAACTTGTAAAAAACCAAGAACCAAAGGAACAAATCGAAGTTTTCATTTCCTTAATCGAAACTAACTCTCAGCAAAACCAAAATTACGGAGTAAGGCTAGGACTCATAACTAAAAAAGCAACATCTGAGGCACTCCTCGGAAAAACAAATGAAAAACCAGGTGGTTCTCCCATTATCGACTTCGATAGCAGTTTTGTATTTGATTATTATTTTGAGTCAAAACAAACACTTCAAGTTTATATTACTAGAAATGGACAAAATATTGGCTCGGTAACAACTACAGTCGGGAAATTAATGGGCTCTAGAGGACAAAATGTTGCTTTAGAAATGAATTTCGGAGGACTTACTGGAAAGGTAAAGTTACAAGGAATACCCGTAGTTAGTAGTGATTTTAATTTGAAACTAGATATAAGCGTTGATTTCGGAATGACTCCCGTTCTTCCCTATTTCATGGTAAAAAGAAACAGCGCTCAACAAGGATTTAACTGGATCAAAGCCTACAAATCGGAAGTTTTACTTAACTACCCTCAAAATAACAAATTTGCTCAAGTTAACTTAAGTACCCAGTTCTTATGTAACTCAGATTTAGAAAAACGTCCTATATTGATTGAATGCTTCGATGCTAAAACTAATCAAGTATTGGGAGGATTCTGTTGCCCTGTTGCTAAAATACTACAAACTCAAAAGGCAAATCTAATGGATCCTACAGGAAAACTAATTGACGGAAGAGTAATCGGTATAGGATCAAGATATTCAAAGCAGTATAAGTTTTTAGACTATATTCGAGGCGGAACTCAAGTTTCATTAGTTGTCGGTATTGATTTTACTGGCTCAAATGGTGATCCCAAAAATCCAAACTCTCTTCATAGTATTCAGAAAAATCCAAATTTATATGAGCAAGCTATAGATTCATGTTGCACTACAGTTGCTTATTATGATTTTGATCAGCAATTTCCTGTATTCGGATATGGAGCAATAGTAAATAGACAACTTAATAAAGTTGATCATTGTTTCCCGTTGAATTTGCAACAAGAGCCGAATATCTATACAGTCAAGGGAATATTAGATACTTACAGAAACTTTATCCAAGGTGTAAAATTATACGGACCAACCATGTTTAGCCCATTAATCAATAAAACAATGCAAATAGTAGGTAGCCAAAATAAGACGGATGATATTTATACCGTATTAATGATCTATACTGATGGAATAATTAACGATATGGAGGACACTATTGATGCTATTGTAGAAGCTGCTAAATTACCTATAAGTATTATAATTATTGGAATAGGTCCAGGAGGTGAGAACGGCTTTGAAGAAATGGAAGTACTAGACAGTGATGAAAAATCCTTAATGAATTCTAGAAAAGAACCAACATGTAGAGACATCGTCCAATTCGTTGAATTTAATAAGTTCGGTAATAATCCAACACTTCTTTCGGAAAAAGTCTTAGAAGAAATCCCGAGACAAGTAGAACAATTTTTCAGAATGAAGAATAAGCCACCTGGTGATCCTATTATTGATATACCTTAATTTAGTTTATTAGTTTTTAAACTTAATAATAACTTTATATTAACTTAATAACATTTTTCAAATTATTTTAATTTAAAAGTATAATATTATATAAATATTTAAGTATTTTGTGTTATAGTAAAAGTATTTATGCTACATTAATATTTTATTAGTATATACTGATATTGATTAGTTAAGTTACTTGTAAGGATCTAATAATTTTTACTAATATTGTCAGTATTTTAATATATTTTCAAATAAATTATTGTTTATTATTTTTATTTATTGCTTATTATTTATTGTTTATTATATTATTTATTATATAATTTATTTATTTTATAATTATAAATAAATGGATAACAAAGATAGTAAAGATAGCAAAGATGATAAAAGTTATTGGTGTATCTCAACTAAAAATATTTGGTGTGTTTCTGTTGACGGTTCCAAATTTAGTCAATACGGTTGGGAAGTTACTCTCGAAGAACTATATAAACAAGGTGACGAAATTTATGTCGTTCATATTTCTAACGAGGAAAAAACTGATGTTCCTTACGAGTGCCAATCACTAACTTTATTAAACAAATACGAAGTTATATGTAAAGGAATCTACCCACCACTAAACTACGGACTTATCTTCCAGCCCAAAACACAAAAAAATGTACATGCTATGGAAGATATATACAAAATAGCTAAGTCTAAAAATGCCACTTGCTTAGTAATGGGATTCGAAGGACATAAAGCAAACATATTGAAAAAAGAATTAACAAAGGGAATAATATATATGATTAATAACATAACAATGCCTGTTTTAATCATTAAAGAACGATCAATCCGTAAGAAAAAGGACACAAAAGGATTCAATTGGTTAATAAGTTTAAACTCAAGCAAGTACAGTAGAACCTACTTTAACTCTTTTAACACTGCTCTAAGTCAGGTTGACATGGAAAACGACAAGGTAATGGGAATAACTCTTACCAGACCAGGAGACGGTTCAGACAAAAAAGAAGTTGAGGAAGATTTTTACAATAGATGCAAGCAAAATAATGTTAAAAACTGTTCATTCACTTATGAACTTTATGATAAAAAGACTGATGATATCGGAAGGCAGATTGCAAATTTTGTCAATTTTAGTCAAGAAAGAATTGATTTTGTTTGTTTAGGATTTAATAAGAGTAAGTTTACTAACATTGAAGATGCTCCTGCGATTAATGTGATAAAATTTGCAATGGCAAATGTATTATATTGTCCTAATCCGAATACTAGATAATGAAGGAAGGTGAGAGTGTAGTACTGATGTTATTAGGAATGATTAGGATTAAGAATGATTAGGATTATGAATGATTAAGTTTGGAATAATTTTAATTTAGAATAAGAATATAGTTATTTTATAGTAATTATATTTGAACATTAATTTTTCTTTTAATTTAAGTATAATACTATAAATACTATAAAAATAAAATATTTTATATAATAAAATTATATTTTATATAATATATTATATTAATTCTAAATATATAAATTTATAGGTTTAATTATTACTATATTTTATAATATTTTTCATCTACTGCCATCAACTGCCATCTAGTACCATTTTCTAGTAAAATGCATTTCTACACCTATCATTTACAAATTACCTAGATCTAATTCTTGGAAAAAAAAGAAAAGAAGCTTTTCTTTTGATTTTTAATTGTTAACTTTTTCTTAGGAGATGCAGGGGCAAGTCTATCAAATCTCCCAATATCATCGTCGTCTTTTTCATTTAGTAAAGCCATTTCCTTATCGTATTTTTCTTTTCGTAAATGTTCCAAATTCATATTTGGACTAGGGCTAACTGCCTTGGTTGGACTCATCAATCCTTTTAGTTTATTATCCAAGTTAGAAGTATCTACATGGAATTTCTTGTTTAACTTCTTTTGACCTCCTCCTTTTACAACTCTCATAACGTTTTTATTATGTTTAGTATGGTATTGATTAATGTCAATGTTTATTAGATTTCTATCTGAATAGTATTTATTAAAAACTATATTTGGTCTGTTTAAAATTTGATTTAAGTTAAGGTCATTTCCTTGAATTTGTCCAACTTGGTTATTCCTCTTAATAATATTCATGGCTGATATGTAATTTTCCTCTAAGCTAAATTAATTATATTAATTAATTAGTTAATATAAGTTAGCAAATTAATAAATTAGATAATATATTATATATTACTTTTTAACTTTCTTAAGTGCTGAGGATAGGTTACTTTCTAATCCGAATATCTTTTCTAAGTACTTTTTACACTCTTCATTTTTGGATTCCATGCTCTTTTTGTATAGGTTACTTTCTTTTGAACTCTAAAATTAGTTATTTAATATTTAGTATTACATTTTGCATAACAATCGTTAAATCTTTTATCTGCTGTTCCATCGCGGCAAACTTCTTTTTATCCTTATTAAAATGAGTAAGCTTAAAGTTTAGTTCTTGTAGACTGTTATTCTTCTCATAAAGATCAAGAATTTGCTTTTCCTTATGTGCTAAATCTTTAATGAAGCAGGATTTATCATCTTCTAATTGTTTTGATTTCTTAAACATATTCTCTTCACATTGCTTTAAGATCTCTTCAGTTAGGCTCATTGTTTCATCTTTTTCTTTAATAGCTAATTTTAAATCTTGAATTTCGTTCTCTAGTCTGTAAATATTTTCAGTTAATTCTAATATGGTTTCCTTATGTTTTAATATTTCCTCTTTGTCTTCGTTCATCTCGTTTGGATCGTAAATATCATTATTTAAGTAACTGTTAAAGTTATTTATTTCTGCATCAAGATCGCGAGAATGATGGTTACTGCTTGCATAGAATTCGTTAACGCTGATTGATTTATTTGCGCTGATAAGGGAATTATGTCTACTATTACGTCTACTGTGACATTGTTGTTTACTATCATTCTTCATTGGATTCTTGAAATTTATGCTATTACTGTTATACTTCTCAAACGCAGTATTACCATATATACTATTACTTTTCTTAGTAGCTGGATAAACAAAGAATTTTTCATCTTTTTCGTGTGATATAGGAGATGGTGTAGTTGCCTTTACTCTTTTATGACTTGAATGTTCATCTAAGTTGTCTATTTTTAAAGTTTTAAAATGAGAGAATGAGTTTCTTCTGTGAATCTTTCTATCTTTTCCTATTAAGATTTTATTGTTATTTGTCTGATTGATAATATTTATGCTAATATTTCTGTTGACATTTAGGTTAATTAAAGAACTGTTCCTATTTTTTTCAAGATTAAATTGAGAATTTGCATTGCTAGGAAATTTCCAAATTTTACTACTTGGGTTACTACCTTCTTCATGTCTAGTTGAGATTTCATCTCTTGTTGTGAGAATCCCAAATGATTTTTTTAGTTTTTCAAATGTTTGTTGGTTGGTGCTTTCTAATTTGCTTACTAACTCACTGCAATTATCGAAACTTTTTCTTATAATGTTTATTACATCAATATAGGGAGAATTTTTGAACTTAGCCATTAGACTTGCGTAATTTTTACTATTATTAATTATCTTTGAGCTTAAATTATTTAAATTTTGTTTATCCTTATTTGTATTCGATAGTAAACTATCAATTTCTATTTGAATATTAGCTAACACTTCGTCATTTGTATATTTAAGTTTTTCATAATTTTGTATTTTATTATTAAGGTCATATATTTCACTATTTCTGACTTTAACTTCTTCTTCCATGTCATCTTTCTCAACTGTTATTTTAGTGAGCTCATCTGATGTTATCTTAAGTTTTTCTTGTAGTGTAGAGTTTTGTTCGTCTAGTTCGTTGAGCTCTATATGCATGTTTAGTAAGTTAGCTTTGATTCTTTCGCAGTGTTCGCAATTTACAACTAGAAATTAATGAATATTTATAAATAAGAATATATAATAAGTAATATTTTCTTACTTTTTATTTCCTGTCTTTCTGTCATAGAAGTAGGTTGAAAATCATTTAATATATCTTGGTTCCTTTCTATTTTCTTCTTTAATGTTTCTATTCCCTCATACTTATTCATCTCTAATTCTAATATCTTTATTCTTTCTTCAGCTTCTTTCAATTTCATTATTAGTTCTTTATTTGTTCTTTCTTTATTTACTTTAGGCTTATTCTTAATAGTTTTAGCTCTACTTCCAAATCTTAATGTTCCTAAAGACTCTTTATCATTATCAGCACTCATTGAACAGGCTATAACTAAAGTAGTTAAGGAGTTTCCACCGAGCGACTCTTGTAATATTCTAGTGAGCTTTGAATCTCTGTATGGTATATGTGTTTTACCTTCTGTTAAGTTATTGATAACCATTCCTAAGGTCATAAGCGATTTATTAATATTCTTTGCTTCGTCAAGGACTGTTCCTTCTGCCTTTGTTTTTGATTGCTTTTCAGATCCAGCCAAATCGACAAAGTAAAGTTTACCTGTTTTAGTACTTTCTGTCATAATATTTCTTTGAAATACAGATAAGATAAATATAGAATGACTACGTGAGCTTTTGTCGTTCATGTCTGTTGAGGCTACTGATCTATTTAGGGAACCTCGGATAAATACTTGATACATTTCTTCGTCGTCAATTACGTTTTCCTAACATTTAGTTTAGTTTAGTTTATTTTTATATAAGATTGTTATAATAAATACCTCTGTCAAGTCCTGAATGTATATACCTTTATCTTTATCTTCCTTAACTAACAAATTAGACTTATTCGGATCTAACAGGTCTTGAACTTTTTCATTATATATTTCCAAATAAGAACATTTCACAATAAACTCAATTTCATCATTTGCTTTTTCTATATTTTCAAAAACTCTGACCATCATTCTTGGAATAACACCGCATAATTCTTTATAATTTGGGTGATCTGGCTTAACTCCCTCCATAGTGAAGGTTTTACCGGAAGAAGTTTGACCGTAACAAAGTAACGTCCCGTTATATCCATCAACAACAGCATCTATTATAGGTTTGGCAGCGAATTCAAATACATCCCTTTGTTGTGAGGAAGGGCCAAATATTTTATCGAACGTAAATTCAGTAGGGATTTTATCTGACTAATAAGATTAGATTATACGTTAAATAATTAATAAGTTGTAAATATATAGTACCACTATTTTAACAGCGTCATCAGTGTGTGTCATGCATAGTCCCTTTCCAGATTCTATTTCTCTTTTGTTTTCTGGTCGAAGTCTGCAGACTACTTTAATGCAATCTCTCGACATGTTTATTTTTATTTTTATATTGTTATTTT
>Ga0100380_10008001_pt1 | contig 10492 bp, 9 predicted proteins | sample CryGeymeta201504_FD_80417 | JGI IMG/M metagenome (GOLD analysis project Ga0100380, IMG submission 80417) | Groundwater microbial communities from Crystal Geyser aquifers in Utah, USA - Crystal Geyser metaG 2015-04 | ecosystem: Environmental > Aquatic > Deep subsurface > Groundwater | place: USA... | reverse complement strand
TAAAAAATAATCTGTTGAGATCCTCACCCGACATGACTCCAATGACTATGAAATAGACTGCCGGGGATAACCCTGCAGTTTGAGGTCGAGCCATAAACTCATCTCATCAAGTGCCTGTATCTAAACTTAACGTAGTAACCAATCCACGGTTATTCAATACACAAAAATATGTCAGAAGTGGATCGAAAAGTGAAGAAAAAGATTCGGTTCGGTCTGACAGTGGCAAAAAATAGATGACGCAAGAGCAAAGATAACGTCAAAAAAGAGCCATGGAAAGATTAGCAGGGCCCACACGAGCCAACGTCCCTAAAGGACCATCAAACGACAAAAAGATTTAGTCTGCCAATCGAGTTACCTCTCAAACCAGAGGAAGTACATCAGCCAACAAAGGAAATTTGCTTAATAAAGGTAACTCTCTCAACAAACCTGGCATGGCAGGCATGAAAAAAGACAGCGCCAAGTAACTTCTATTGAAGATGAAAGAAATCAAAGCTCACTACAACGGACAGGCCAAAAACAATGCAACAGCCAAGAACCTCGTGGGGAAAGCATCAGATTTATCGTAGAAGAAAGAAGTATGATTATTTGATAAAATTATGCATATTTAGAACGTGTTGATTTACAATATGGGCCCTCATATATAAAAGAATTATGAGTTTTCACACACTTGTACAAACACTTTTTGATTATTTTTTTACCTATCAGCAAAGTAGGGTAGAACTGACCATGAAATAGCAGGTTCAGAGGATAGTTTGTATGTATGATAGCCTTTGGAGATTTAAATCAAAAATCAAACGAAGGTTATTAATCAAAATATCTTCTATGCTTAGAACTATCACCCCCAGATTTGCAGCAAGCAAGCTCAACTTCCCAAATGTCAACCATCAGCCTAGACCTTACAACGGTCCTGCCTATGAACAGATCGTCAAGGACAGGAAAACTTGGATGCCTAATTTTTATTTCCACTACTATTAGAAACCTCTGCTCATAGTTGAAGGTCATATGCAGTATCTGTACGACCACACTGGCAAGAGATACGTTGATCTTATCTCGGGCATCTCCACCGTCTCTTGTGGGCATGCTCATCCCTCCATCAATAAGGTCGCCATGGAACAGTTCAACACGGTCGCTCATACTTCACCTATTTACTTCAGTGAAGTGCAGGGTGAATATTCAAAGAAACTTTGCGAGGCTCTGGGTAATGGATTTGATAGCGTCTATTTGTGCAACTCCGGAGGATAGGCCAATGACTTTGCTATCTACCTTGCTAGACTCTACACCAATCAGTACAAATTCTTCAGCTTGAAGAATGCCTATCACGGGTTGGTTGGTAACTCAGCCAACGTTACTGGTGTCACTACTTGGAATGGCAACATGAGAGGTGGCTTCGAATTCGAAAAATTCGGATGGCCCAGTGCTTATAGAGGAGTCAACAACACCAAGGACAGCCTTTTGAATGAAGCCAAGGAAACCCTCAACTCTTCAGCTTATTTTGGTGGCAAACTTGCAGGCTGGATTTTCGAACCTATGCAAGGTGTTGGAGGAATCAACGTATATCCTGAAGGCTACATCCCTTAGATGACGAAGCTCATTCAAAGTCATGGAGGACTTGTCATCTGCGATTAGGTGCAGACTGGTTTCGGAAGAGTCGGCAAAGATTGGTGGGGCTTCAAATGGCAAGGCATCAAGCCCGATATTGTCACTATGGCTAAAGGTATCGGAAACGGCTTCCCTATGGGTGCTGTTGTCACTAGAAAAGAAATCATGAACTCTATTAATCAAATTTACTTCAACACTTTTGGTGGAGGACATGTACAGTGTAGAGTCGGTATGGAGGTCCTCAGAGTCATCAAAGAATAAAAATTAGCAGAAAATGCTGATAAAGTAGGTAGCTTCCTCATCTCTGAGTTTAAGAAGTTGCAAGATCGATATGAAACTATTGGTGATGTCAGAGGCAAAGGTCTCATGATTGCCATCGAAATGGTCAAGGACCGAAAGGGCCACGAACCCAACAAATAACTCGCTAATAAACTCATGGAGGCCACCAGAGAGAGAGGATGCCTGTTTGGCAAGACCGGCATCTACGGAAATGTTTTCAGATTGCAACCTCCTCTCTGCCTCTCAATGGAAGATGCCAAGTACGTCGTCGATGTTTTCGAGGATTCCATGAACAGCATTAAGTGAATAACCCTCGTGATTCCTATTATTCAAAAAACACCACTATTCTTCCATATCAATGAATAGAATATTGAGGCAAAGTACAAAAAGTAAGAAATATCAAAAGATATTTTCAGGATGGGTAGAAATACCCAACTGTCGTTTTTTAAACAGCAATATTTTATTGAGGAATCTCTAATTCGGGATTATTGGTGATAAATTCACTTCGACTGAAATCTTTTCTTTTGTTTAAGCATTTGTGTAATGATTCAAATCTAGGTGCTTATGCCATTAAATAAAAACTGTACCGATTGATCCCTCATCTTCTTGATCCTCAGCTAACTAATACTGATTGGACCTGTTTTCGTAGAAAATTTAAAAGAAGCATGGCTTCATAAATATTATTGAGGACCAGCTTGATTTTATTGAACTCGGCTAGTTAGCAATCAAACGCCTTAAGTAGTCTCTAAAATATGACTCAATTACTTGTTAGATGCGATTGTGGCCGATCACTTCTGGAATTGCGAATGGTAACTTCTTTGGAAGAGTTACTTACCTGGGTGGAGGAGTAAGCTCATAGCCTCTCTCGAGCTCACGGGGGCGTTGCTCCATCGATCAATATTGTACGAAGATAAAATATAGAGATAATCTATGCTGATATTAAAATCACAATTTAATCAAGGTTCAGTATAAAATACCTTGCATGTAGTACTGCCATTTATCGTACCACCGAGAACGCCAGTTGTCAATACTGCTATTGATCAAATTCTGGCAAAAGAAAGAAATCTATGCGTCTGTTTTAAGACCGGGAGGGTTGAACCTTTATTCTAGCTTTTCAATTGCTTCGTTTCCTTTGATGAAACAGGGCATTGTTTTGCCATAACTACTGTACATAAGTTTTGTTAAGATGATTATGCGGTGTTGATGTTTGCGGCAAGCATCGAATGCTTTGTAGAAAAGGATTCTGAAATCATTGAAGGTTTTGGAGTCTAGACCGCCAAGTGCTTCGACATATTAATTTGTTAGCTTGAAGGGCAAATGTTTCTACAACTCGACGCCCTTTCCTGGCATATTTGTCAAGAAAAAGCCATAATCGATGTGCAATAGACTACCGTCATTTTTGATCATGATGTTGCCATTATGACGATCCTTCACCTGAAGAAAATATGTTATGAGGCTGTAGGCAACAAGGGAGTTCAGAAAATTCTTCTGCTTGGATTTTGTGTTCAGAACTGCCTTCAATGTTGACCCTTTCTTTCTAAGTTGGTCGATTGTTATTGCATCTCTTATGAATTCAATAATGCCAGAATCGTGAGAAAGAGGCAGCACTTAATATGGTGATAGTCTAGCTGGTAGTCTCTCCATTCTGAATATCTTGTCGAATTATTGGAGCAGTTGCATGGCGAAGCACTCCTGTCTAAGATCATCGTGGCTCTTTATGATGACGTGGATGAGTGTGTAACCTGGTAGATCGCTGAAAGTGGAAGCTTAGCTGATTCTTTAGAACTGTCTCTCAGAAGATTCACCAAAAAGCTCTTCGATGGTTTTTAAATCAACAGCTCCTTCAATGACCAAACTTTTGTCCATCTGCTCTGTCGTACTTTATGATTTTTTCTATGTCCAATCCTAGTCCTACATCTATTAATTTTCATCTTTCTCCTTCTTGTCACTCAGAATTTTGCTTTTTATTTTGTCAAGCTTAAAGAAACTGCTCCAACTTTTCTTAGACGGAGGATTGGAAGAGACAGAGGACCTCTTTGCACCTCCACTACCACTACTGACATTAGAATTTCTCAGATCTTTCTCCTAAATCTCACTGGTCTCCTTATCAAGTTTTATGCTAATCTGACTCTCACGAAGCCATTACTATTTTTTAGCATTGACTCGACTTGGCGAGACACCCTCTTCAAACAGATGCGGTTTCTTTAGATGTTCCTTTTTGATATGCATATCAGATCTGATCTTTTTGTCCCTCGATATGCCTTCATTATAAGTTGGATTGAAAAATGCTTCAAAGCACACATAATAGGGAGCTCTTTCCTTAGTCGAAAATACTTTAGCGTCCCCATGTACTACGCTGATTATATTCAAATCCTGATAGCACTCATTTGTGAAAGGAATGTATATGGTTGCAGGTAATCTTTTGTTGACTTGTTTCAGATAGTTATGCAGTTATTATTTGCGATCGCTAACGGTTAAGAGGAGAGTCCCTAGTTCGATCAGATCTGAAAAGAAATTCACAGTTGATTAGAAGAGGCCTTTGGGAAATTTTATGGGTTTGGAGATAAATGGTTAGTAAATGTTGGTTTGTTGAAGAAAGCGTATTTTGTTTATTTTTAGTTTTTACTTTAAGTTCAGCTACTTTTCCTCTTTACTGATGTTGTTATCCGATGAGCCGTAGCTCATGGAATTAAAATTGACAGTCCCGTTCTCGGATTAATTTCTCTTCAGAGTCAACTTTTGCATTTCTGCCAACTGCATCATTGACCCCATTGACATTTTCCTCATAGTATTATCAGCATGCTAATGAATATTTTCTTTTTCGGACATCTGTCTCTGTAACATGATACTGCACTATTCCTGTGGCATCATCTTGGGCTATCTTTCCTGACGATGTGCCTGATAGTAATGGTTGATCATGCTTCTGAACTGACTGTTGTACTTACTGACCCCTTCGTATTTGATGATTTCGTCGTCATTTTTGACAATTTACAGTGATTTCATGTAGAAGTAGTACTTAAGGGAGAAGTGGATATCCACCTTACAGGCTCGGATGAGTAATTTCTCCAACTCTATATTTTTGAGCTCCTCATGAAAAACCAAATATGTGCACAGCTCTGGTATATAAAACTCCAAATCTTATTTGGAGAAGACTGTCGGCTAGCTTTGGTTGCTTATTATCGCCATTAGCTCAGAGTAGATCTAACTTTACTATCCCAACAGCAAGGCAACCAGGATAAAAAAGGGGTCCATGATCATAATCAGCTCCTCCTGTCTGTGCAATTTGTTTATATATCGTTTGATCATCTTTTCGAACACTTCTTTGCGGTTGTTGGAAGTCAGAAGAGAAAAGTCGAAATCCTAGAGTATAGGAGGAAGTACCTGGCAGCAGTGGATACATTTACAGCAGAATATCTTCGACAGGCATCCTGGATTATAGGATGAGTACCATAATGCTGGCGCTGGAGAATTTTGATGGATTCGCGGTCGTTGTTTTCACGCTTTTATTAGATCATCTGCGAAGTGATTATAAATATTCAAAAGTAGATAATAGCATAATAAGAACTCTATGCGAAACCTAAAGAAATAGATATCCCTTATTTTTGTTGATGGATATTGGTCATTGAATTAGTCCAAAGTAGAAGATAGATTATTTTATAAATTTAGGATAACTCTTAGTATGTATTTGCCACAAGCCAAAAATTATTATTCAATATCTTGAACATATGAAAGGCACTTGAGTTTGTGCATTGGGGTTATTTTTTATTATAATGATAGTTAACTGTAGTCTTATCTTCATAGCCTAACAATTATATATTTCCATTTAGAACATGAACTCCCACAAAACGCCAAATTTTCTCTCAATATGTCCCCACCTCCAATCCGAATGGACGCTCCTCCCCTCCAGCTCCGAGTAGCAAACCACCTGCACCTATCAACACATCTACTCCAGCTAACAAAGTGAAAGCCGATACCTCGAGTCAGTTACAATGAAAAATCTGGATGTATATTCAAGTAGAGAAGCTTACTCCTTTCCCTTCTGCCCCAAGATATACAAGTATGTAATATAGCAAAATCGTCAGGAATGCAACCAACTGATGTTCGATATTATGTTCCTGATGGAAAAAGTGACCTATAGACTCAAAAGAGATGCCCGTTTGAATTGCCTCAAAACAGTCAGAATGTTGCTAGGAAAGGTCAATGACATTGTGTCTGGATTTTCATATCTTCATAGAAGATTCGGCCTATTCAAAATAAAAGAAGAAATGATTGGATGGACGAACATAGGAGTTGTCAAAGTATGGCTTAATGAGGACTATGGAGTCAATACTAAGGCTGATACTGTTCCTGATTAAGAAACGATGGTTCTGGATTTAGTCAGAATTCTATCAGAAAATGGATTGCTCAGATGTTCCATCAAAAAAAGCACAACTTTCGATGCTCTACTCAAAAACATGGCGATAATTCAAACAAGAACCGAATCTGAGTTGATCAAAAAACAGGTTTCCTTTGGCTCAGGACATACATGTGGAAATTTAAGCAATTATCGGGAAAGTATGGTCGTTGTTCCTTCTCATGGGAATATAACATCTCCAGAATCAAGAAAAAACATCACCTTCAGCTACAGTAACAAAGATCTCAGCCTAAAGACTCCAACTAACCTGAACCAAACTTACAATAACAAAAGAGTCAGCATTCAAATTGACCCCAATTAAATCAATACTCTTGTCGGAGAATTCAATGATTGCAATGAGTGCTCAGGTATGACCATAAAAGTCAAATCTCCAACTGCCTCCAGTGCCAAAGGATATAGACCTGAAGGAAGGACAGAAAAGAAACTATTAACTTATTTCAAGAGCGACTACAATGTCCAGGAAAATAGTAATGAAGACTCAAACATAAAAAAATTAAAAGAACATTTCACAAAAACTACCAAAAGTTCGATCTATCGAAAAGAGGTCCCAACAATAGATCAACTCTCAAGACAGCTTAAATAAAATAGAGGAACTCCATAGTTTTTACATCATACAACATCCTCCAACCCAATCAGCAAACTTTTCAAGGCAAGGAGAGCAGACAGCAAAACATACAGCACCAAAGGTAGTGGTAATTAAACCAACTATCCTGAAGATTAAAGCTAGCACCTTGAAAAATCAAAGATATAGAGCAACGAAAGTTAATACAGTCATCGAACCTCTGGAAGAATAAGTCGATAATACTTAAATAAGGCTATGTAGACTTTCGAGATTCAGGAGGAGGAGGTCAATTTAAGATAATCCCAAGAAGTGCAGAACGACTTGGACGCATTATTTCACTCCGATCACGAATTCGATTACAACGCTCTCTAAAACGAGCTTGATTGCATACTATGATGTTGCTTTATTCTTATGACTCATATATATCAAATTAAATAGAAAATTTTATACCTCAGTCGTTTCCATAAGAGAAGTAGTCCTTTCCCTTCTACAACTCGTCGTAATCTATTATTATGTTGCATGTTAAATCCTTCATCTTGATGACCTTCATTTTTTTGTCGTTCTTCAGGCGGCGCAACTAGCAGTCTATACTGTAGGTCCATCGCATCCGATCCTCCACACTTAGGCACTTGAATTTTAATTATTTGGTTTTGTGAAGACCTTTGAATGTAATGGTGAAATTAGGCTTGTCTTGATTGGGTACTTTGATTTATTCGATATCCTCGATTTGAATTGTATTTTGGGAGCGCTCAGATTTTTCATTGACGTAGATGTAGAGCACTGATTTTTTAAGCTTGAGATAGATTTTTTCATAATTTCCGCTATTGTATTTATTTCTGAGGATGTATCCTTCAGATATCATTTTGACCTTTTCCTCAGGTTGAAAAAACATCGGAGTCTCTATCTTTTCAGATGAGCCTTCCACACTATTTCTGTCAAATTCCTGCATGTACAATCTCGAAAAACTCTTCCTGTCCGATAAATCATCATCTTTGAGTTGAAGATGTTGCTTGGTTGGTGATTCAATATCAAAGCTTTCGAAAATTGTATTTAATGATTTGAAATCGTCTCTGCACTGAAGTACCCTGAATGGAAACACAATTACTGCTTGTATATTTTTTTGTAGGAGTAGGTGGCCTCAGTCATGATGAAAGCAATTTCATCACGTCGAATGGTGGTCAGCAGAGTGATCACCTAATTTAGCTCCTTGGCTATTTTTAGCTTTTGCTGGAGAAACATCTATAGCATTTAGTTGCAGTCAGCTTTGTACTGGTTGATCCTGTCGATTACCTTGCTTCTGATCTGGATAAATGGATATATTACCTCTTTTGGCTTTTTGGTTTTCTAGACCTCCTTTTGCAGCATTTTGCATATTTCTTCTCTGATAGTGCTGAATATTCTCTAATAGTATCTTTTCTTGAAGATGAAGTGCACCAACTTCATGTTCTTGTGAATATCTGACTCAAGAATCAAGGCATAGGCTTTTTATATTTTGGCTGTAAAAAATTGCTGCTGGTTGAAGAACACCTTCAGCTGAATGCTCAAAGGAGCCACCAAGCGATCTATGATGACCATGGATACCTCTCTAAACTCATCTTTCAGGTAATCGTAGCTCTATTTTGTCCTTTCTTGCAATTATGAAAATTTCTCTTAATAAAAAGTCTCTATTTATTCATTGAAGGCCACATAATTATTGGCAATTGCCATCATCTGCTCAGTGCTGATCTCCACCTCATCAACCATCGATTTCAACTCATTGATAAAAACGCCCAGGGACCTCTTGACCAACTTATGGATGTTATGCAGATGTAATTTATCGTTCCAGCAGGGGATAGCCAGTGTGAAAAAGTCATAGATGAACTTGAATATATCCGTGATTGCGTAAGTCTGTGAGTAGCTCTAATCCTATTACTCGACCACGTGGTAATTATTGTTTTTCTCTTGCTCAACGATGTTTATGATAAGTTTTTAGAAATTGCGGTAAAGGGTCCTCACATATATTTTGCTCAGCTGCTTCTCAGCCTAGTATATCTCCTTATCTTTGACAACATACCTATTGACCAGGCTCTAGTAGGTTGAGATAGCTTTAAGAATGTTGAGAACATCGATCCCCTTCACCATCGCATGTGAAGTGTCCCAGACCAACTTGAGATACCTTTTGACCTCCTCATGGATTATCTTAATAAAATCTATTATCGTTCGCTTGATGGTCTCCTCATTGGAGTTGACCTTGTTTTCGAGAGAGGTCAGTATTTAGACAATGAGGGGGTTCAAGTTATCTGTTAGCTTTTTGATAACCCAAGGTTAAAACTGATGGCCTTGGGGAACCAAAGGCTCAATGAGCTATTTTATTTTCTCGTCAAAACCTTCGAGGTTTGAGCTGTGGAGCAGAATGAGACTATCATAGTTTTTCCTCCCCAGCCTGTTTTTGCACTCTATGGTGTTGTTATAAGCTATATCAATCAGTCCTTTAAATGCTCTTTCTTCATCTTCTGTCTGAAAATAAAATTCAATGCTTTCTGGTTCAGCAGTGATCGTCATAGAGTTACCCTCATTCTCAGCCACTTACTTGATAGTCGCAAATTCAAAGATTAGCTTAGCACTGAGGTTGTTTTCAGCAACCCTATAGAAACAGTCGATATCGGCCCAATGCGGCAAAAAAGCAGAGGTTAGGTTATCCTAGCTGATATGTTCATCCGGGTAGAGTGATTTTGAGCTGAACATGATATAATAGTTGCTGACTAGGTTAGTTGACATAAACTCCTTTAACTTGGTTGACAATTTGCCGATATAAACATGGTATTGTAGGTACTCGAGTGATAATTTTTTGAAGTGCTCTCTAAATTTTTATTTGAGTTCCTTCTGATCTGCACTCAAAAAATCAAAAGAGAAAGAATTCCTAGAAGCTGAGGTTTGGTAGGTATAACGATGGGGAGATGTTTGAGTGAGAGCTGGGTCTTGCTCCTATTCTCGAGCTGGAACGTTTAGAGGTTTAACTGGACTGATTGATGGAAGTGTTGAGTCGTTTTGACCTTTCTTTGCTACTGTTTTTGGAAGTTTAGAGGGAGATTATTTCTTACGATTTTTACGTCTCAGTTCCTTCTTTAGAGCACAGATAGCCCGGAGCCACAATCGGCAGTGATCTCTGTTGATGGTCTTGATTTAATAGACCCGGTCGGTTGTAATTAATTCGAACTCGTCTTCCGCGTCGACTTATTCTACCTTGATATCGGTGATATTGAATGTTTTTGAGAGCAGGAAGGTGGGTTCTTGTGGATTACGGTACCCTATTTTTGTCCCGTTTTAGAGTATTTTGAGCACTCTGGATAGCTTGGAATATACTTCGGCTGATAACCCAAAAGCAGAAAGGAGCTCTTCTTCAACACATTCGCCTCCATTTCGTAATATTTCGTCACATCCTATTTCTTTTTCATCTAATTTTATTATCACTCTCAATCATATTATTACCCAGGGGCACTTGTCCTGTCCATCCGCCATTGCCTTCAGGGAATGCACAAAAATAATCAGGACTCATAAATATTATCAAAGGAGCCATTTTACATTTTACCGTTTTGAATATAACCACCTCTTATAGCAAACGCAATAAAATCACTATATATAAGGGGTTGGGGTTGGGG
>Ga0100380_10008000_pt1 | contig 10492 bp, 11 predicted proteins | sample CryGeymeta201504_FD_80417 | JGI IMG/M metagenome (GOLD analysis project Ga0100380, IMG submission 80417) | Groundwater microbial communities from Crystal Geyser aquifers in Utah, USA - Crystal Geyser metaG 2015-04 | ecosystem: Environmental > Aquatic > Deep subsurface > Groundwater | place... | reverse complement strand
TATTGCTATCGATAGTGATACTACTATGCTTGACAGTCGTAAATGGGTTCAGCTAAAAGGAAGAACAATTCATTAAAAATAATATTTAGTGGACTCTCGGAAGGAACCATCTTCAAGGCGAGCGATGGGGGATGAACTATCACTTCTATCGACCTGGGCTTAGAAAATATGGGCCTAATCAGTGGCTATGGGATTCATGTTTTCACATGATAGCTTGGTCAAGAATCAATATCACCAATTCTATTCTTGACCTTCGAACAATGGTCCAGAAGCAAGTATAAAAAAATGGCAGAATACCTGAAATGATATACTGGGGTAATCAAAGTAGAAGAGATGCTATGATGAACAAATTTTTCCTCTCAGACCCTAGCCAAACGGATATTACACAAATGCCTATGATCCCTATTGCTCTGAAGCGCATCTATGAGGAGACTAACAAAAGCAAAGAGATCCTCGAATAATTTTTGATCAAGTTGATTCGGTATCATGATTGGTGGGCTAACTAACGTCAGCCTGAAAAGGATGGACTTGTAGTGATTATTCATCCTTGGGAATCTGGTCTCGATGCCTCTCCCATGTATGATGAAGCTTTGAAGGTGGAGAGTGACCAGCCAAAGCTAAAGTAAATGTACTCAAGGTTTATCGAGCTTCAACTGTCTTACAAGCATGTATACAAATGGAAACAAAGAAAAATAGTTGCCCCCAAAGCTCATAGCCCACATTCAGTATTTTTGGACTACTTCGTGATCAAAGAAGTGGGAGTTAATGCGATATACACTTATGGATGGAAGATACTTGAAGACTTGAGTCGCTAACTGGGCAATAAAGACCTTTAGTTTAAGTGCAACAATAATTACAAGCATTTTCTTAAAGGTTTGATATCCTTATACGATTAAGAGAAAGGAAGATATGTATCTCATTATCTTGATGGATCAACCTACAAAAGAACAAAAAAGAACACTGTCCAAGCTCTCTTTCCTTTGATTGTGCCTGATATTCCCCAAAAACATAAAGAAGGTATTTTAGCAATGCTAAGAGATGTAATTTTTTTGTTATTTAGGAAAATCACTACAAATCAGACTATCCTATTCCCACAGTCTCCAGGTCAGATCCCGCATATAACCCAATCTATACTATCAATCTGATGTGGCGAGGTCCTTCATGGGCAGCTCCCAATTACTTCATTCTGGAGGCTTTGCTAAATCTTGGGGAAATTGATCTTTACAAGGAAATAGCAAGCAAGTGGATGTCGACTGTCTACAAAAACGAAGTTTGGGAGATGTGGAATCCAGAGACAGGAGAAGGCTACGGAGTTCAGTATTTAGGAATGAGTACTTGTGTTATCGATGTGATGTATAAGTTGAAGTAGTTGTGATTGTCAGTTTCACTATGTTCCAGAGGCTTCTAGGCCTGTTAAAAGCACTATTATTATTTTGAGAACTTAAATAGGTTCTAAAAAGGTGAATGATAGCAGAGGTAGCGAGAGGTCTAGCCGGAGCTACGATTGAAATTCACATCGCATGGGTACTCTGCGGTCTTTATCTCGCCTATGAGTTAGGATTTCATCAAGCTAAGAAAAAATATAACTTCAACTAACATCATGGTCATCACTAAGCAGAAGGAATAATCATTCCTTATGAGTCGTCTGAAAAGTAGAAAGATCCCGAAGTATTGAAAGCATAAGATTAAGCATTTTTGAAAGAGAGTTGGCTAAAATAGGTAAACCAGCCAAAAGTAGAAGAAGACAACAACTAAAACTACGGCAAATCTAAGGAAACACCTTAAAATGGTTAAATTTAGCTCTTGAAAGAAAAGCTTGAGCTTGACATCAAAAAGGTACAGTCAACAAGCTTTCTCTAAATTAGGATGGAGCCATGCAAAAATAATCGATTCATGCGTAAAATATAAAAGCATGAGTTAGTAACTGACTACTAAATTCAGTCTGAAGAAGGAGGAGAAAGTCAATTGGTGCCTTTTAAGCGCAGCCCGGTAGCTACCCTATCAGAACCTCACTCATTTCTGTAGGTTGTCGCACACCAAGACCATAGCAGTATGAGTGTTGGCTCTCCTTTTTTTGAAAAGAGATTTATTGACGGTGGTCTCAACGGATCCTGGAAAGAGTCCGAAATAGCATCATGGCTGACAGAAACCGGTCGATTCACCAAATTCTTCAGAAAACAGCAGTTAATAGGCCGAGGTGGTTTTGGAAGCGTATTCAATGGCTGGAGCATATTTGATGAGAAATAGTACGCAATAAAGAAGATAGTGATGAATGGAGCCTTGAAGCTGAAAGAGCTTCTGAATGAGGTCAACATAATCAGTAAATACAGTCATCCGAACATTGTGATGTACCATACCTGCTGGATAGAATTGGCCAGTTTGGACGAAATCAACCACCTTAACTATTTGATCAACAGATAAAATAAAGAAAAGGAAGAGGAAGTAGTTTCTGCCAACTATGTGTCTTCCAATAGTGGATTCACCTTTCAGCATTCTAGCAACAAGAGCAAGACAAAAACTATCGCCAAACAACTAGCAGTAAGATAGTAGGACTTCAAGGACAATCAAATAAACCTTGTTCCCATTTTTACTCTCCACATCCAGATGGAACTATGCCATCGAAGCTTGTACGACTACCTAAAGGGAAGAAAATAGGTCAATGGCAAGCATAGCTTTGAAATCATTAGCCAAATTCTATCTGGACTTCATTACTTGCATAGTAGTGGTATAGTTCATAGAGATTTGAAGCCAGGAAATATACTTATGGTGGGTTAAAATTTAGTGAAAATTGGAGATTTTGGCTTAGCAACTCTCATTGATCAGGGGTAGAAAGTTGGCAGGCAAAAAGTAGGAACACCTCTTTATATGGCCCCTGAGCTCAACAACAATTATCTGATTAGTAAAGAGTTTATGCACCTGGTGGATATTTTTTCAGTTGGGGTCATATACTATGAGCTTCTAAATAAGTTCAACGAATGCACGCAACACGAAAGGCACGAAAAAATCAACGGCCTACAGATAAACAACGTCTAATTAAAAGGCAGGTAATTTAGGGAAGAGAAGAAATTGATTAAACTGCTGACTAAAAATGTGAGTTATAGACCTACAATAGGTGAAGTTTTCACATCAAAATAATACCTGACTGTCAAAAGTAAATACCAGACTTGATTTAATTAGAGTTATATTCGTTAATTCATAGATCCATGAAAAGCATCAAAAGCATCAGAATTGTAGATAGCAACAGTCCTTCCATCAGGCAAAAATTGAAGGAAACACGCAAAGAAGATATATTTTCTTTCAGCAAAAAATATAAGTGCAAGGAAATGGCGAGTATCTCAGAAAGAGAGGTCGATGTTCAAAGGAAGCAACTAGCTGACATCGAGCGCATGATAAAGGGGATGTTGAGGAAGTGTTAATCTCAAGACAAATAATATGCTTTTGTTGAGGAACGCTACTTTTAGTGGGAGGAGCAAAACCAAAAGAATGAGCAATATCGGAAGTAGCTAATGCAACTGAAGGAATTGATGAAAAATATGCTTTTTGAAAGATAGGAAGGTAGCGGTTTATAGTTTTACGAGGAATGATTTTTGCACTTTGACTGATTCGACTTTATAATAATTAGACTTATGAGGAGGGAATATACCCTGACCTCTCTCTACATCAGAGGAGGCATTAGCTGGTTCAACAAATCAATAGACAGCTCTTTAGCCAAAAAGAAGCACAGAAAAGGTGGGGCAGATACTGAAGAGATTTGCTTCTAACATAGCGTATTTAACTTCATATCTCTTGACAATATTAAAAGGCCACAGTTTTTTCTTCTGAGAGAACAGTTGAAGTATTACCGAAAAGATGAAAACAAAAAATAATAATCTTCGAACTTATCGAGACGATTGGCTGTACAGGAAGACATTGAAAAATTTAGAGTCCTCAACAAGAAGATCATAAAAAGGCCGTAGTTTGGATTATAAAGACAATAAAGTTTCCTTAATCGATAAAAAATAGTGTATTAGCAGATTAAAAAATGGTTCTTAGATGGTGAGTTGGACAATATGATTTAAGAAAATCAATAAAAAGTAAAGACCCTTAAAAAGGCTCAAGGATAGCATGACAACTTTTTTTCATCCTCTTGTAATAAAAAAATATCAATGTTTAAAAGCGGATTCGAAAGTTTTATGGAAGCCAAGCAACTATTAGAGTCAATTTCCATCAGTAAAATAAAAAGGCCTTAAGTCCCCAACAACAATATTGAAAAAAAAGTTAATTGTTTAATATCAAACTATCTGGACAGCCTATTTGATAAAGTTGCAAATGCCAGCCAATTCAAAGAGCTACTTGTGAATTCTCGCATCACGAAGGAATGGGACTCCAGGAAACTATTTGAGGATAAAGCAAAGCTAACAAGTATGAATATCAAAGGCAAACACCTCTACGCTGCCGAAGAGTAAATTACCAAATAGAAGAAGGAGCTCAGCGGGTTGGATATCAGTAGATAATATTTTATCCGACAAAAAAGATATGGAATACATCAACCTGTAAATAAAAAGTCACATGATAATATTGTTACTACTTCTAACTTTTACAGGAGAGAGTAAAAAAACCGAGGGTAAAGTTTGCAGTAAAGATAATAAAAATACAAAATCAATAAAAAGGAAACTTCATTTAAGGAGTAGCTCTTCGATCCTCCCAAAAGTAAGAGTCAGTTGAATCCAGAGCAGCCAAAGAAAGAGAAATAATACATAAATTCTGAAGGAAAGAAACTACAACTGAGATACTGTGATACCAACAATATATCTGATTTGAAGTAGCAAGTTAACCAGTCCAAATCCAGAAGAAAGTCTGGATCAACAGTTCCTGCGAATATTCAATAGTTCAGGAACAAATTCAAAAAACCTTCTCCTTTGCCCTTGGACAATATAAATCGATTCGCCTATCAGTGTTAATAACTACTTGCCAGAAAGGGAGAATCAAACAAAGAGCTTAGGGTTATTAAGACCATTAAATATCCGATCAAAGTTGAAGTCTTGGAACTCTACTCACCAGAAAGTTCGATGATTTGCTACTATATTGATGAAATTTGCCTCAAGAAACTATCTCTAAGATTCATTGAGGACAGACTAAAATACAAATAAAACAGAGTAAAAATAGAATATCCAAGTCGCTATTCTGCTGACCAAGAGCAGAAAGTGATGAAATGTATGCATATACTGAATTGCTTAGGAGCAGAGGTAACTTGTGACATTTAATCAAGCTACACTTGCTGGAATGAGGTCGATCTGGAAGAAGTCCTTATAGTGAGTTGGATGCTGGAATTGCCAGTGAGAGAAGTTGTAAGATATTATTCTTCGTACCTGACTAGTACGATTACCAAAAGGAATTGATTCTTCGATTTTATAAAAATCAGTGTTTTTAGCTTTTGTAATAAAGAAGAAATACTATATCAATCGATGGAGGAAGATTGCGAGGTCTTTGTATCAAGTGATATATCATTTTACAAACAATAGCATCAGTCAACAACTCAGGAGGATCTTTCTGAAATCGGATCGCACTCGCCCTCCTAATGCTACGAAAGCAACTATGTAGACAATCTTCTCGAAACCTCTTATGTTGAGTTTAATCAGAGAGATATAAAAAGTGTGACTGGATCGAATAACTACACTAATTCAGGAAGCAGTTTCTTCAAAAGGACAGATAATCTTTTCTTCTCAGACATTGGCCCGAATTCAAATAAGACAAAAATGAAACATAAAAAGCTCCAATGCTAAATAGGCTCAAACACTTCTTCAACTATAGAAGGCTAATCATATGCCAGGACCAATTAGCAGAAACTGTAAATATTCAAAATGATCAAGCTTCTGAGATTACTCTTTCGACAGCTCAAATTTTAAAGGAATAACGTTCAGAAAGAGCTTGAATAGGAAAAGGATCAATTTCAGCAATACCTGATCTCGGTTGCTAAGGAGTGGCACTATAAAATTAGTCAATATGAGTAGAAATAAGGAATTACATAAATGAAAATGGTGTAGCTGGCGTCTGATTTGAAGGAGGCTATATAAGAAAATCAATCGTTGAGGAAGACCCTGGAGTTCCAATCAATTGAGAGCAACAAAAAGGTTAGATTCATTGAGGAAGATAACTGGCATAGCTTTAGATAGATTATTGATGAAGTTTCAACAAGTAAGGCCCGAATCGAATAAATGACTCTGCAAATAAGCTGCCTAGAGACATAGTCTTATGGATATCATGATGAGGTAAGTCATTTATCTGATGCTGTCCACAACAGAGATGTCGAAATAAATAAACTCTAATATCACAACAGAAAACTTCAGGAAGAAAATAATGAACTCAGTCTTAAGCTTGAGCAAATCCATAAAAGGTATGAATAATGTGAAGCTAGGCTGAATGAATAGTGCTTGATAATGGAGGAAGCAAGTTCAGATATCGGCTTACTAAATAAAAAATACAAATAAAATATGAGGGAACTTGAAGACTGTAGATAATATATAAGGTTGCTCTAAACTGAAAAAGAAGCAATAAAGATAGAAAACTAAGATTTTTTAATTCAATAATTGCAAAAATGTCAATAGTATTTCAACGAGCAATACACTAAATTGAAAAACCAGTACACACAATAAATCAAAGAAAAAGACAGGCTGATCAAAGAGCTAAAGTTAAAGGAAAAGATCTTTATGTCAGTCATTGCAGAAAAACAAAAATTCAAACAATAAGACTACGATGGCAAGAAAGTACAATAGAATGAGATAGACTTTGGGAACTACAGATCCTAAACAACCATCAATCAAAAGGATACCAGATATACAGGCATAACTACACAAAGAGGCAAAAGATCTTCTTAAAGTTTCAGAATAAGAGAAAAAGAAAATTTCAAGCTTTTATGATTCCTATTATTTTACTATGCAAGCTATATTGATTGATATACTTCATTAATTTGTATCAAACTGAACCATGCTGACCTCGGGCCTCTTTCGATCTACTTCTCTCATGCCACAATGTATCAGCTTCAAGAAAAGTGAAAAGAATCTATCCCAGCATATAGGTGCACAGAAGAATTCTGAACAGATAGGTTCTCCCATCCTGTCCGACAAAGAGCAAACGAATCATTTTGAATCATCAAAGGATGCTTACTAACATGAAATTCCTTCAGCCTAGTCGAATATTGTTGATATGGATGCAGCATCTAGCCTCCAAAAGGGATTCGAGGACTTTCTTGAATACGAGGACGTTTGTGCATCAGAATAATCACAAAAAGACCAAAATATGAAAAAGTAACAAATTCTATGTCAAAAATTGCTGAAAGTGAATCAAGAGCTTTATTATTTGAGAAACGGAGGTTCATCTAATATTTTTTTGACTCTTTCCAGAGAGAAACGATTTTTGGAAAAAGAACTATATGGAGATTGTTCTGAATCCAAGACCGCCAGTAACGGAGTTCCTCTTCTAATGAAGTGAATGAAGTGATCTGATAGAAAATTGAAATAGGATAATTTATACTTAAAGATACGCAACATTTTCTATGTTTAGAGGTATTACTAAGCTGTCCGGAGCTTACCATGAGGTCAAAAACATGAAGGAGTTCAACAAATTAGTGAAAGAGCTCAAAGTACCTTACGTCATCGACTTCTATGCCGATTGGTGTGGTCCCTGCAAGCAGCTAACTCCCATCATTACGAAATTGGAGCATGAATCCAACGGCAAGTGGGCCCTCTTGAAGGTTAACGTTGATGAGTAGGACATGTCAGAGCTGGTTGAGAAGCATCATGTTTCTGGAGTCCCCACTTTGGCGATTTACAAGGGAGCCTAAAAAATTTATCAGAATGCTGGATCACCAAATGAAGCTCAACTAAAATAGTTGGAGTCAAAGTATCTCATGTGATTTGCCTCAACAATATCATCATTAATCATATGCTAAATCTGAGTCATAGTTAATTTTGAGGCTTTGATAGTGTGAATTTGTTGTCTTGAAAATAGAATGGGCTCTTCTTCGCCAAAATTAAATAGAATAGTAAGTATAAGTATTTATGTCATAACGTTCAGCTATAATTAAACTCAAACTTAACTCATGGAAAAAGCTCAAGGAAACAACATCGACATTCTCTACAACGACCTTTATCAGTTCACCTGTTCATTCACTTACTTCCAGGCCAACAAACATGAAAATTAGGCCACCTTCGAGGTCTTCTTCAGAAAACATCCTTTCGGCGGGCAGTATGCGATCTTCGCCGGACTTTAGGCTGTCAGAAAATTTCTAAACTCCTTCAAAATCACCGAAGAACATGAAAGTTTCCTCAAATCGACTCTCCCAAATATCACTGAATAATACTTACAGTGGCTGAAGCAGGACTTTTCCTCTAGAATCAAGGTAAAAGCCATGAAGGAAGGGTCTATTGTCTTTGCTAGGGAGCCCCTTATCTCTTACACCGGACCTTTGGGATTTGTTCAAATTCTGGAGACTCCCATCCTGAACCTCCTTGGATTTGCAACTTTGGTTGCCACCAATGCCAGCCGTATGGCAAAGGCTATTTACCCCAAGAAGTGTGTTGAGTTCGGAATCAGACGTGCTCAAGGTCCTGATGGAGGATTTTCAGCAAGCTCATATGCATTCTTAGGTGGATTCGAAGGAACCTCAAACATGAAGGCATCTCAGATTTACAATCTCCCCTGCATGGGTACTATGTCTCACGCCTTTATTACTTCCTTTGCTTCACTCGATGAAATTGATGAGTTTGAAATTAATAATATCCCAATCAAAAAAAGGTCTTTGGAAATTAGGAAAAACATGAACTTCTAAACTCACGATGGATAGTTGGCAGCATTCTTGGCATATGCTAAGGCCTTCAGCAATAACTTCAAAACTCTCGTAGATACCTATAGCACCCTTGAATCTGGCATTCTCAACACAATTGTTGTGTCCAAGGCCTTAGCTGAAGCTGGAATTAATGAATTTGGTATGAGACTTGACTCTGGAGATCTCTGTGAACTGTCCAAGCAATGTAGAACTATTTGGAACAAGTATGTGTCTCAACTGAAATTCACCATCCTTGCCTCTGATGATCTCCATGAAGATAGACTTGTGGAAATGGAAGCTCAGGGAAGTCAAATTGATGTCTATGCTATCGGAACTCATATTGCCACATGCAAGAAGCAGCCTGCTCTTGGATTGGTCTGCAAGCTCACTGAATTAAATAAGGCTCCAAGAATGAAATTTTCTTCTGATCCTGAAAAGGCTACTTTGCCTTGCAACAAAGCTATTTACAGAGTGTGGACTGACGATCACAAGAAGGCTAGCTTTGACTTGATAGCTCTTGAAGGAGAAAACTTTAGAGTTGGTGAACACAAATTGTTTACTCTAAGCAAGGAAGTTGAACAAGTCTACAACATCACAAAGATGACTCGACTAAATGAATATCTTGATATCTCTCATTTCTCCAAGACCCTGCTCGAAAGCAAGAGCAATGTTCGTGTTTCGATGAGAGATCTTCCTGATGACATTTTTAATCTGAGCAAGCCAGCTAAACACGAAATCATGATGAGTGAGAAATTCCTCGAAGCCTTCGAAAAGGTGAGAAAAGCCAACGAGGTTAACAAAGAAAAACTACAATGATTAACATTTTTTATTTACTAACACTCATCATATCTATCAACTTTTGCTTAGGATTTTTATTATCGATTATTACGTCAAAGGTACATGAAGAGACTCAGCCTCTTGTCTCAACAAATATCTAGCAGTGGCTCAAAGCCTCTCAAGGGAAAAACAATCGTTATCACGGGTGCCTCTAGAGGAATAGGACTTGCTATTGGCCTCAGATGCGCTGAAGATGGAGCCAACGTTGCCATCCTTGCCAAGACTGTTAAACCTCAACCTACTCTCCCAGGTATTTCTGTTTTGAGATAGGCACCATCTACACAGCAGCTGAATAGATCCAAAAGAAAGGTGGGAAAGCCCTTCCTCTTCAATGTGACATCAGAAGTGAAGAAAGTGTTAAGGAATGTATTTAAAAAGTCGTCGATACTTTTGGAGGAATTGATATTCTTATTAACAACGCTTCAGCCATCAACCTCATCAACACCATCGATCAGTCCATGAAGAAATACGACCTCATGCATCAAATTAACATTAGAGGTACCTTTATGGTCTCCAAATACTGCCTGCCTCATCTTCTCAAGGCCAAAAATCCTCATATCTTGAATATTTCTCCTCCTCTTAACATGAAGCCTGAGTGGTTTGCCAATCATGTTGCATACACAATGGCAAAATACGGTATGTCAATGTGTGTTTTGGGCATGGCTGAGTAGTTCAAGGAGCAAGGAGTTGCTGTCAATGCTCTTTGGCCCAGAACTGCGATTGCTACAGCTGCAGTCCAGAACTTGTTGGGTGGTGATGAAAGTATTAACAAGTCAAGAAATGTTGATATCATGTCAGATTCTGCATACATTGTTCTGACTTCCGATAGTCGCAAGAACACTGGAAATTTCT
>Ga0100380_10007999_pt1 | contig 10493 bp, 11 predicted proteins | sample CryGeymeta201504_FD_80417 | JGI IMG/M metagenome (GOLD analysis project Ga0100380, IMG submission 80417) | Groundwater microbial communities from Crystal Geyser aquifers in Utah, USA - Crystal Geyser metaG 2015-04 | ecosystem: Environmental > Aquatic > Deep subsurface > Groundwater | place... | reverse complement strand
TAGGGCTTCGCCATTCGTTCCGAATTGTTTATATCTAGACTCACAGAATGCAACTTTTGAAAGTATTGGGTTTTCTTTGAAGTACTCATCTACTGTTTCTTTAACAGTAGCTGGTTCTGAATGAACCTCATCTTTGATACTCTCGTCAACAACATTTGTTGAATCGACTCCATCAAGGCTTGCTAGATCAACTGAATTAGCTCCAGTGATTGATGCTGCTAGCATCGCAAGTCCGATAGTAAATTGTATTATAAGCCTACTCTTAACTGTAATCTACATATGCAACCGTATACTCGATGTAGGCCCAGGAAACCCTGTTTAACAGGTCCTTGAAGCAATGGTTCGGTGTGCTTAACCGAACTCGAAACATCTTAACATGATTTCAAGCAAAGTCAATACTAGAGGACATTTTGTTTAATTTGTCAATTACTCAAATATGGCTTAAAACCTAGCTCTTTTGCCTCATCAAAGGTACTGAAATATATTTTATTTTTAGCAGATAGGGATTTTTCTCTGTCTGAACCAATTTCATAGAAATATTTTCCCCTACTTGATGCAACATACTTATTTTCAGATCCAGTATCTTCATCATAGTCTTTATTTGCAACAGTTTTTGCTATATTTGTCTCCTCAATCAACATTAAAATCCCCTCTTTTTCACTTATCTTAAATAAAACAACCAGAGTTCCAATAATGAAAAATAAAATGTAGAATACACCATCAAGTAAAATTTCATTAAACCAGGGTTTTCCCTTGATTTTTCTAATTCTTTGTATTAGAATCACAATACTAATTTTACTCGAAAGAGATAAGTTAAATTTAAATAATAATTAAAATATGTCTAAAGTTAAAGCAGGAGGATCAACAAAAAACCTGAAAGATTCAAACCCAAAATATCTTGGTATTAAAGTTTCAGATGGACAAACGGCTAAGGCTGGTGACATCATTGTAATGCAAAGAGGAACTAAGTTTATTTCAGGTAAAAATACAGGAATAGGAAGAACTCATTCTATCTTTGCTACAAAAGAAGGTATTGTAAAATTCTCTAAAAAAAGAAAAACTAGATTTGATTCAAAAGTTGTAGAAAGAAAACTTGTTGAAGTAATTTAGTAGATATCCTTAGGATAGAATAATTTAAAAAGCGGCGACCTTCGGTCGCCGCTTTTTATATTGCATACTAAGGGAATTTTGTCTTACTTAATATCTAAAATAAAAGTACCTTTCTTTTCATCAGATTGCATAACGATTTCATACTTACCAATTTCTTTTATTTCTGGCAACGTAATTAATTTCTTGGCATCTGGCATTCCTAGAACTTTTACAACTTCATCTACATGTAATCTAGAAAACATATGACCTTTATCATTTGTTGCTACTTTTATTTCAAAAGTCTTTCCATTTAATGAGTCTATCAAACTGTAAATTCTCTCTTGTTCCTTAGTATTTGAATCCAATTCAGCCTGTTTTTTCTCTTCAATAGTTTTAACTTTCCCTTCAGAAGCCTCTACAGCCAAACCTTTAGGAAATAACATATTCATTGCATATCCAAACTTAACATCTTTAATGTCGTCTTTTTTTCCCAATTTTGGCACATCCTTTAATAAAATTACTTTCATATTCTTTATATTTAATTGATTATTGATCTGGAACCTAAATCGAGTTTAGGGTGATAAAAACATAATCGTCTCTCATTGTTTTTATCACTTTAGCACCTCAATAGCTTTTTGCAATTGTGTATCGATTCCCTCTTTATATTTTTCAACATCTAAATCAATTTCAAATTCTGGTGTAAGCCCTCCATCAGAAATTGATTTACCTTCTGGAGTTAACCATTTAGCTATCGTTACTTTTAATGACGTATTTTCTGTAATACTAACTAGTTCCTGAACTGAACCCTTTCCAAAAGTATTTTTTCCAACAAGTACAGCTTTACTGTGTTCTGAAAGAGCACCAGCAACAATCTCAGAAGCAGATGCTGAACCTTCATCAATCAATATAGCAACTTTCAGATTATCCTTAAACGGAGCGTATCCTTTACTCCTAAAGATTTTCTGTTCTTTACTTCCTCCAAAATCCTCAACAGCAATAATTTTACCTGATTTTAGGAACCAACTAGAAATATCAATTGCAACATCTAAAAAACCTCCCGGATTACCTCTTAAATCAAGTACAATTTTCTTTTTTCCTGATTCTGCAAATTCCCTCAAAGCATATCTGAATTCACTCGGAGCCGATGCTGAAAAGCTATACAGTGCAATATAGAAGACATCATCGATTGTTTTTGTTTCAATAGTTGGAACAAGAATAGTATCTCTAGTAATGTCTATAGTAATTGGTTCCTTTTGACCCTCTCTAAGAACTGTGATAGTAACAATCTCGCCTTTCTCCCCTCGTATTTTCCTAACAGCTTCCTCCACAGAAAGATCAAGGGCACTTTCTCCATCTATTGAAATTATCTTATCTCCAGATTTTACTCCGGCTTTTTCTGCTGGAGAATTTTTTAAAGGAGCAATAACAGTCAGAGAATCATCCCTAATACCAACTTCCATACCTACACCAACAAAAACACCAGAAATGGTCTCTTCGAATTGCTCATTCTCTACGGGAGGAAAGAATACAGTATATGGATCTCCAAAAGAATCGACAAGACCTTGTATTGCTCCATAAACCTTCTCTTCATTTGTAGCTCCAGCCTCTCTTGTATCGACAAATTTTTCTTCCAAAATACTCAATGTTTTCCAGAAAGAAGTTAAATCAAGTGGTTCTTCTGCACTTACTCCATTTCCTAGAAAACTTTGTTTATTGTTTCCAATAAAAAAACCAGAACCAAAAATAAAAGTAAAAAGTATGACACTCAAAATTATCGCATTTGTTTTCCTGTGGATAGTTTTCATTATTTTATTATTATCTCATATTTTTAAATATAATTCTAATCGCGGCACACCGAAGGTGTGCCGCGATTTTCCCCTTTTCTTATCTATACTCTAGATTCACTTTTGTTATAATATATTCAATGATTTATAGCTACAAGCACAAGGATGTTACATGGATTGACCTTGAAAATCCTACAAAAGATGAGGTTCGAGACCTAATCGAAAGATTTAAAATCGATGCAGTTGTCGCGGAAGAACTTTTGTCCCCAAGCACAAGATCAAAAGCAGATCTTCATAATGACTATATTTACCTTATCCTTCATTTTCCTAAAAAAACTGAGAACCATAATTACACTGGCCCCCTTAAAAAAGATTCTGTTGAGATTGATTTTATAATTGGCAAAAATTTCATTATCACAACTAGATATAGTTCAGTAGATGCAATACTAGAATTTTCAAAAATATTTGAATCTGATTCTATATTAAACAGAAGCAATATAGGCGTTCATGCAGGTTACGTTTTCTATTACATGATTAGAAATATATACAAATCAATTTACGAAGAAGTTCAAAATATGAAAGATCAAATTGCTATATACGAGGAAAATGTTTTTTCAGGTAAAGAAAGAGAGATGGTGGAGACACTTTCAAAAATGAACCGAGTTCTTTTATATTACAAAGAATCCTTATCATTTCACAAGGAAATATTAGTTTCTTTCGAAGATGCCGGTAAACATATTTTCGAAGCTGAATTTACATACTACTTAAGGGCTGTTATGGGAGAATACCACAAGGCCCAAAGTGCTCTAGAAGGATCAATTAATTACCTTTCTGAACTCAGAGAAACAAATAACTCTCTTCTTTCTACAAAACAAAATGAGATTATGAAAATGATTGCTATTATTTCATTTATTACATTTCCCATGACACTTATTTCTAGCATATTTGGAATGAATACTTCATCAATACCATTTCTTGGATCAAACAATGATTTCATGATTATTATAGGTTCGATGATGATACTGGCTGGTTTTATGTTCCTTTTCTTCAAGAAGAAAAAATGGTTGTAACATGTTAAAAATTAAAAACACACTCACTAAAAATATTGAGGAATTTAAACCTATAAAAAGGGGACTTTTTACAAGTAAGACAGTTGGAATGTATAACTGTGGTCCCACAGTTTATAGTAAAGCTCACATAGGAAATTTACGAGCCTATATTTTTGCAGATTTAATTAGAAAGACTTTAGAATTTAATGGATATAAAGTTAATCAAGTTATAAATATTACTGATGTTGGTCACCTGACATCAGATTCGGACGAAGGATCAGATAAAGTTGAAGAACAAGCAAGAAAAGAAAATAAAACAGCGGAAGAGATTACAGAAAAATATACTGGTATTTTTTTCAATGACTTAGATAGGCTGAATATAGATAGATCAAAAATAATTTTTCCAAAAGCAACAGATCATATAAAGGAACAGATACACATAATTGAAAAACTTGAAAATAAAAAATTAACCTATAAAACATCTGATGGAATTTATTTTGATACAAAATCATTCAAGGATTATGGAAAACTTGGGAATATAGACATAAACGGATTAAGAGAAGGTCATAGAGTTGAAAAAAATCCAGAAAAGAAAAACTCAACAGATTTTGCTCTTTGGAAATTTAGTGGTGACGAAAGAAGGCTTCAAGAATGGGAATCCCCCTGGGGTGTTGGTTTCCCTGGATGGCATCTTGAATGTTCTGCAATGAGTATAAAATATCTTGGTGACTCATTTGATATTCATACGGGCGGGATAGATCATGTGAACATTCATCACAACAATGAAATAGCTCAATCAGAGAGTTTTACAGGAAAACTTTTTGCAAAATATTGGATGCACGTAAATCACATTCAAATTGAAGGTGAAAAAATATCAAAATCTATTGGAAATGTAATCTACCTAGATGAACTTGAAGAAAAAGGATACTCTCCGATGAGTTACAAATATCTCCTTTTCACTGCGCACTACTCTACCCTCATTAATTTCACTGAAGAAAACTTGAAGGCATCACAAAAAGCTTTGTATAAAATATATGATTTTCTAAATAGAACAAAAGGAACTGGTGATGTGAACGAAGAAGCTTTGAATGAATTCAAAACTGCAATCAATGATGATTTAAATACAGCAAAATCAATAGCAGTTATCTTTGAATTACTTTCAAATAAAAATATTTCAGACAAAGACAAGAAAGCGACAATATTAAAATATAACGAGGTTCTAAATTTAGGATTCGATAATCCAAAAAGTATTGAAGTAGAAATACCAAAAGAAGTTTTGATACTTGCAGAAGAAAGAAAGGTAGCACGAGAGAATAAGGATTTTGAAAAAGCCGATTCTCTAAGGGAAGAGATCACAAAACATGGTTTTGAAGTCAAAGATATTGGAGACAGTTTTGAATTAGATAATATGTAAAAAAGGTCGACTCGTAAAACGAGTCGACCTTTAAACCATCACAAACCGTAGGTATGGGTTTTAAACACTCTGGTGACTTTTTCAAATTCCCAATGAAAACCATCAGATATATGATTAAACACATGTTTCAAAGAGTACAGAATAGTCTGATAGATAGTATTTCCCACATCAGGACCAAACTGTCTGAAAAATTCAAACTCTTCTTCTGTTAATTTGACAGTCACACCCCTACCGGAATAGTCTCCAGACATTTCGACTATACTTTTAGAAAGACATGAAGTCTTACACATAACAACTTCTCTTCGGTAATCCCCTCTAATTACAATAGCCATATTAGTCCCTTTTTTGTTGGTTTTTTGTTCCAATACTGAAGAACAATCGGTTGAATACGATACCTAAATTATATTAATTAGTCAATAACATTGTGTATAATATTCTTATCCCCTTTTCTTCCACTTATTATTCTATTTTTTAAGAAATATCAATAATACCTTTGTGATAATATACACAGCATGAACAGCCTAAAAATTCCCCCACAGAGTCAAGAAAGTGAGAAAGCACTTATAGGAGCAATCTTACTTAGACCTGAATCTATATATGATGTTATGGACATGGTTGCTGCCGAAACATTTTATGCAACAAAAAATAGACTGATTTTTCAGACGATGCTTGAACTTATGGCCAAGGGGGTCGAAATTGACGCCCTTTCTCTTTCTGAAAGATTAAAAGAAAAGAACAATTTTGATAAAGCTGGAGGTAAAAATTATATTGCAGAATTACTTGACTCTGTCCCCTCTTCTTCAAACATCAAACACTATGCCGAAATTGTTTTGAAGAAAAAATTAATGAGAGAGCTTATTGAAGCTTCTGACCATCTTGCATCACTTGGATATGATGATTCAAAAGAAATCGAAGAGATCCTCGACGAAGCAGAAAAGAAGATTTTCAGTGTCACAAACATCAAATCCACTAAAAATTATGTCGAACTAAAAGGAGCCTTGCATGAAGCTTTTGAAAGGTTGGATAAACTTCACAAGTCTACTGATGGAATTAGAGGTGTGCCTTCTGGTTTTTCAGGTCTAGATAATATGCTTTCTGGTTTTCAAAGGTCAGACCTTATTATCCTCGCTGCGAGACCTTCTATGGGAAAGACAGCTCTCTCGCTTGATATTGCAAGAAAAGTTGCACTTAATCATAAGGTTCCTGTAATTTTCTTCTCACTCGAAATGAGTCATGATCAATTAGTAGATAGGGTCATTTCTGCAGAATCAAGTGTTGATGGTTTTAGAATTAGAACAGGAAAAGGTCTAACAGAAATTGATTTTGAAAAAATTGGTAAAGCAATTTCTGATCTTTCTGAAGCCCCTTTCTATATCGAAGATAGTTCTGGTCTTAATATAATCCAGATGAAATCTATGCTTCGGAGAATTATTTCGGAAAAGGTTGGAGAGGATGGAAAATGTCTTGTAATAGTTGACTATCTCCAACTTATGTCACCAACACAAGTGAAATCAGACAATATCGTGGCACAGATTACTGAAATATCACGATCCTTAAAAGGTATGGCAAAGGAGTTTAATGTGCCTGTAATCGCACTTTCACAGCTTTCAAGAGCAGTTGAAGCTCGAGGTGGAAAACCAAGACTTTCTGACCTAAGAGATTCTGGAGCTATCGAGCAGGATGCTGATGTTGTTATGTTTATTCACAGAGAAAGAAATGAGGATGAGGCAGGAAGAACAAATCAGGCCCAAATTCTTATAGAAAAACACAGAAACGGCCCTGTTGGTTATGTAGATCTTTACTTTGACAATAAAAAAGCTTCTTTCGTCGATGTAGATAGATCTCATGACGATCCTTTAAATGATGACTTTTAAATATGAATAAAATTGATGAATTAACAGAATTATTTAAGGAGTTTCCAGGTATTGGTCCAAGACAGGCTAAGCGTTTTGTATATCATCTACTTAGAAAAAATGACCACTATGTAAATCAACTAGTTCAACTAATCCCAGAACTTAGAAAAAACACAAAGACATGTATTAAATGTTATAGATACTTTTCATCTCATTCTTCTGAGTGTGACATTTGTTCCAATAGGAATCGTAACTCAAGCATCCTGATGATTGTTGCAAGAGATAATGATTTGGAGAATATAGAGAAAACAGATTCATTTGATGGTAACTATTTTGTTCTTGGTGGAGTACTCCCTGTTTTAGATACTGATTCAGCTAAATTTATAAGATTAGATGAACTCAAAAAATTACTATCAAACAGTCCTGAAATAAGTGAAATTGTTCTCGCGTTTCCTGTTAATCCTGAAGGAGACAACACAGCTGAATTTTTAAAGAAGCATATTGGAAATATATTTCCAAATATTAAAATAACTCTCATGGGACGAGGACTTTCAACTGGCCTTGAATTAGAATATTCAGACAAAGAAACAATCAAGAATGCTTTGGAAAATAGGCACTAATATCTTACAAATCTACAATCCTTACGTCATCCTCGGGTTTAACCCGGGACCCAAGTTTTAAACTATTACAGATATTCTTTTAAAGGTCTAGGTTCCTGTGGGAATTTATGACCTATGTGTACAGGAATGACGACTTAGTAGTCGTAAGGAAAAAGCGGCCCTTCGGGCCGCTTTTTTAAATCTTTGATATTTTCACTTTCATGAAATGTTGTCTGTGTCCATGCTTTACGAAGTATCGAGATTTTGATTTGTACTTAATAACTGTAATCTTCTTGTCTCTACCTTGATCTACAAGTTCTCCTTCAACAGAAGCACCTTTAATAGTTGGTGTTCCTATTTTTGCAATTTTACCGTCGTCTACCAAAAGTACATTATCGAATGTAACCTTATCACCATCTTTAATTTCACCATCTAATTTGGCAATTTTAACAATAAGGCCTGGGTAAACAATGTGTTGTTTTCCTCCTGTTTCGATAACTGCGTATTCTTTTACATCTTTTAATGTTTCCATAAGTTGAAGGTATTCTACACCATATACTCTATTTTGCAAGAGTATTTGACAAAAATCCTAGTAAGTATTTTTATAGTCGTGAGCTCATTATTACCTGATATTTCGCCTTACTTCATGATCCTGATCATCTGGTCAATCACAGGAATCTTCACTAGCTACAAGCTGTTTGCAAAGCTATCTGGCACATCGCCAAGTAATGCAAAAGTGATTGCAGTGATATTCCAAGGAGGTCCATTAGTTTGGTTACTTTTCGGAGTATTCTCAAAAAACTTCCTAAAATTGTTCTAATAATAACAAGTGTCCCCTATTTATTACGGGGACACTTTTTTAATCCTCATCATCTGAAAGTATACCATCCTCAATCTGCATCGGATCCAAAACAGATGACTCCCCAGCGATCCTATGCACATCCTTATCAATTTTCTTGAACTCTTTTCCAGAAAGATTATATTGATTCACGACGGTGTTTAAATTTTTTCCTAACTTATTGTGATAATCCTCGTACTTTTTCAGATGAGTATCCAATTGTCCAACCCATTTTTTTATTTGCAAAGCAGATTTTTCAATATTAAAAGCCTTGAATCCATAGAGTACTGATTGCAAATAAGCAGCAAAAGTAGTCGGAGAGACAATAATTACTTTTTTATCATTATATGCATAATCGATTAGGTTTCGTGCATTAATTCTGGCTCCAGTTGTTCCAGTTAGTAATTCATAATAAATTCCCTCGGCAGGAATAAACATAAAAGCAAAAGGAAGAGTCCCTTCGTTTGGTCGAATGTATTTTGCGGTCTCATCAATTCTTTTTTTCAAGTCATTTTTAAAATCTCTTTCTAGTTCAACTCTTCGATTTTCATCCTCTTCGTTCGCCAGTCGTGAATAGTTGTCTAAAGAAAACTTTGCATCAACAGGAACAAACCCTTCTTTTGTTCGAATGATTGCATCAACTGTCTCACCATTTTTAAAAGAATACTGAAGTGTGTAGGTTGTTGGATCAAGAGAATTTTGTAAAACAAGTTCCAAAGCAGCTTCTCCCCAATTCCCTCTTTGTTTTTGATGTTTTAAAACTTTCTCTAAATCTTTTAATTGTTCAGCAATTGTAAAAACTTGTTTTGTGGATTCAGAAACTTCTGTAACACCCCTCGTTACATTCAAAAGTTGCTCATTCATCTGCTTATTAATATCCTGAATCAATCTCTGAGATTTTGCGAATTGATCAGACGAAACTTCAGACATATTTTTTTGAGAACTTTCAATAGTCCTATTCACCTCGTTCATTTGCTGAAGGAGCAGATTTAAACTCTTTTCATCATTTTCTGGTTTTTTCCTTGTTAGTAGAACAACTAAACCAATAACAACTAGAATGAGTAGTATCAGAACAATTATAAGTAAAATTTCCACCATATATTGCGAATTATATCACAACAAATTTTATTTAAATCGCAAGAACCTCCTCTACCTCAGCCGTACTTTCCTCTACAACTTCAGGTACTGCCTCCGGCTCTACCACTTCTTCCAATACCTCCTCCTCAGATATAACAGACTCTTCTTCTGAACCTGTTGTCTCATCATTTACATCCTCTGGAGTAGTTTCTTCTACTAACTCCTCTTCAGATGTAGTGACTTCTTCTGGCTCTACTATATCCCCAACAGGTTCTTCAGTGACTTCTTCTAAAACCTGATAATCAACACTATCTGATTGATCTGAATTATTTGTTGAAGAACTTCTTCCAGAAAATACTTCAGCAAATTCTTCTTCTGTCACACAAATATCACCTACACAAATTTGGTCTGTCTCAACTTTTTTAGTCTTAACCAGATTTGTCATAGCGAGTATTTTCTCAGAAAGCTCCTGCACAGCACTTATAAGGTATGTAGTGAAGTTTCCGTATGAGACAGACTTAAGTCCTGTTTTGGAATCTGTGTTAACAAGAGTTGGGAATATGTCTTCCACTTCTTGGGCGATAAGACCGAGTCTTTCTCCGTTTGTGTCGTCTGTTTTCCAACTGAATGTTACTGGATTAAGTTCATTTATCTTAGTTAGTATTTCTTCATTATTTAGACTTACAATATTATCTTTTAGTCGTACGTCAGATGTACAAGTCCATGTTGTTGAAGTTGGGTTTATTTCACAGTAACCTGATGAATCTTCAAACCGTACGGGAGCTCCGTC
>Ga0100380_10007994_pt1 | contig 10498 bp, 8 predicted proteins | sample CryGeymeta201504_FD_80417 | JGI IMG/M metagenome (GOLD analysis project Ga0100380, IMG submission 80417) | Groundwater microbial communities from Crystal Geyser aquifers in Utah, USA - Crystal Geyser metaG 2015-04 | ecosystem: Environmental > Aquatic > Deep subsurface > Groundwater | place: USA... | reverse complement strand
TGGCGTGAAAGCTTTCATGGCATCGAGCAATTTGCCTTTAAGGCCAGCACCAAAGCGCAGCGGAGCCAAACAAACGCGTGATTTAAGCATTACTTGTTCGGCATTTTCGGTTCTTCCTTTTATCAAAAAACCATCTTTTGGTTGATGCAGTTGTTCCACTTTTTGGCTTGAATAAGCTCCGTAAACATGCATTTCTGCCTTTGGTAAAGCTTTGCGAATCAACGGCCAAATCTCCGTTTTCAGGTATTGAACAGCATCCCAATTGGGTGCATGTAAAAAATTACCAATCGTGACAAAATGGGCACGATCTTCAAACCTTGGCATGCTGGTCAAAATCTCTTCAACTGTAAAGGGCAAATAATGCAACAGCGCTTTTGGAACTGAAAATTGAGTCGTCAATAACTCAATCTCCACTTCAGAAATCATGATGGACATGTCGCAACGGAAAATGCTCGCAATTTCGCGCTTGGCTTCATCAGAAAAGAAATCTGAAGGCTCCACTACCCTGTTTGCTTTTAAGGCCTTATGTCTTGCATGGCGCAGACAATGCAAATCTTCTGTATCTAAAACTCGAATGGCATCGGGCGCAAATTCAGTCACTCGCCAGCCAAACTGCTCCTCGGTCATAAACCGATCAAAAAGCACCGCAGTCGGTTTCATTTTTTGAATAAAGGCATCAAAACTTTCGTTGTTCAATTCGATGTTTTGCAGCGCAATGTTCAAGGACGCCAAATCAAGTGAATGCTCTGAAGTGGCTGCCGTAGAAGCAAACGTGATGCTATAACCCTGATTTTGAAGCAAATTAATCAACTGCAACATGCGCCAACCCGCAGCCGAACTAGTAGGTTCGGGCCAAACAGCACCAATAATGAGCATCGATTTTTGCATGCGAGCGAAGGTAGGTTGATTACACATTTCGTGCTTTCTTTCCGTGAGAAACATCGCTAAACATTGGCATTATCCAATAGATTTGCAGCTATGACAAAACGCATTTTGCTAGTAGAAGATGAAGAGCGCTTGTTAGAAGTAGTAAAGCTGAACTTAGAACTCGAAGGTTATGCTGTATCTACCGCTATCAATGGCAAGCAGGCGCTTGAGCGTTTTCATCAAGAGCGTTTTGATTTGATTTTGCTCGATGTTATGCTGCCGCAAATGGATGGTTTTTCGGTTTGCCGAAGCATTAGACTCGAAAACCGAAAGGTTCCCATTCTATTCCTTACTGCAAAAAACTCGGCTCAAGACCGTGTGATGGGTTTAAAAATTGGTGGGGACGATTATTTGGTGAAACCATTTGATCTTGAGGAACTTTTGTTGCGCGTGCAGCGCCTGCTTGAACGCGCTAACTCCGAAACCAAAGTAGGTTCGTCAGAATATGCGTTTGATGGTATGGCCATCTATTTTGATCGCCATCAAGTGAAAGATTTAAACGGTGAAATTCACGACATCGGAAAGAAAGAAATGATGCTTTTGCGCTTGCTTACTGAGCGCGATGGCGAAACGGTGAGTCGCGAAGAAATGCTCGACTTGATTTGGGGAATAGATGTTTATCCTAGCACCAGAACCATTGATAATTTCATTCTCAACTTTCGCAAATACTTTGAAGCGGATGCTCGAAATCCGAAGTACTTTCACAGCATTAGAGGAGTTGGTTATCGCTTCATTAGCAATGCGGTAGATCGTGTAGATTAATCTTTTGTGTGGTAAAGACCTATATTGATTCAAATTTCAAACCTTGTTTTGCTATGTCCTCAGAGAACAAAATCATCCTAAATGCAGCTTTTAATCCCGCCATTAAAAACTACATTTTACTTGTTGGATCATTTTTCTTGATCTTAACCATGTTCGGAATTCTCCTTTTACCATTTTGGCTTTTGGGTGTGGGGCAATTCGCAAGCAAGCGCTACTTCGATAGCCTGCAATGCGAACTCACAACGCGGCATCTTCGATTTAAAAAGGGCGCATTTTTCAAGGTCGAAAAAACCATTCCGCTCGAAAACATCCAAGACTTAACTTTTATAGACAATCCGTTTTTACGCTGGTTTGATCTGCGCATTTTAAAAGTAGAAACCGCAAGTGGAAACAATCCGCATGGCAGCGATATGAAGCTGATTGGAATTATAGATACTGAAAGCTTTAAGGAAGAAGTACTTGAACAACGCGAACGCATAGTGAGCGCTAAGTCGTCCAATGCTCCTCAATCCAGCAGCGATGATCAAAACTTAATGACAATGCTTTCCGAAATCAAAACCGTATTGGAAGAAATTCGAGATAAGAAATAACTTCGCCTCACGAAATAGAATAATTTCATTCTTAGTCAATTGCTAAAAACTATCCCGCTTCAGAGTTGCATGAAAAACCTACTTCTCGCTATAGCGATGCTTTTGCAAATCTTATGCATCTCATCACAGGTTCAAGCTCAATCGCTTTTTAAGAAGTACATACATCATGTATTAAAGGACACTTCTGACCAAGCTAAACCTAAATTTATTTTCTACCCAACCGTAGCATATGCCCCTGAAACAAGTTTTGAACTTGGAATTAGCACTTTACTTGTTTATCGCGCAAAGCAAGACACCAATAATAGGCTTTCTGAAATTTCGTCTTTTTCGTTTCTAACGCTTCAAAACCAATATGGTGGTTACATAGACCATGCATTTTATACTGATAAAAACCGTTTTTTCATCCTTGGATTAATCAAGTATCAAAACTTTCCGTTGTCTTATTACGGCATAGGTCCAAACGCTACAAAAGAGGTAAAAGCGAGTATTTCGGCTACAGAGTTTCGATTTCGTGAGCGGCTTTTATACAAACTTGGGCACTCGTTTTATACAGGTCCTGAAGTAGATTTTGAGTTGATGCGCAACGTGAAGTTTGATTTACAGCATCAAGATTCATTTGTTTATCCACTAGGAAAGGATGGTTTTACTGATCTATCTCTAGGTTGGGGTTTATTATTTGACAATAGACATAACGTGCTTAATGTGCGCAAAGGTCTTTTTGCAGAGCTCGCATGGCTCAATAGCCAACCTGCCTGGGGAAGCTCCTTTGCATTCAACTCGCTCTTTACAGATTTGAGATATTATAAACCTGTAGGAAAACAAAACGTATTTGCTTTTCAACTCTTCGGTCAGTTTAACGGTGGGCAAATACCCTTTAACCAATTGGCCTTAATGGGTGGTGAACGATTGATGCGAGGTTACTATCTAGGTCGATACAGAGACAATCAACTTATTGCCAGCCAAGCCGAGTTTAGGTTGCTTCCACTGCCTTTTTCTAAACGATGGGGAGCAGCAGCATTTGCTGGCGTTGGCGAAGTATCGCCTTCACTTAGCGCTTTTGGTTTAAACAGATTGCAATGGTCAGCAGGCTTTGGACCGCGGTTCTTAATCTTTCCAGAAAAAGATGTTTTCACACGATTTGATGTAGCCTTTACACGCGAAGGCATGGGATTTTACTTTTTTATTGGCGAAGCCTTTTGATAATTCAAATCTGAAAAGCAATGATTATGCTTATAGTCCTTTGCATCTAAAGCATTTGACAATCGAGCAACAGCACCATTCAATCGACCACAAGCAGCATTTGGTCTTAAAGTGATTTTTCTTATTGGTCACTTTCTACAAAACACCAACGTTTGCTTTCGCTAAGTCGTCTTTTATCGAATCCCAAACAAAAGGTCATGCTTTCAAGCAACAACGAACATATTACACTCAAGGTACAGAAGACAGAAAAGTACCTGCTCTATCGAGTTGTTGGTCCTAGAATTAGGCCACTGAGATTTGACCTTATTAACCTTGATGGCCGCAAAGTGCGCAGCATCGATCTCCTTTTCGGAAAAGAATTCGTTATTCCAATTTCAGGTCTTAAAAAAGGCGAACATCTCTTCGCGCTTAGCTCAGCTGCCGAGTTGCTTCAAACAGGTGTAATAGAGATCTAGTTTTTTACCACGAATTGATCTCCTGATGGCTTTTTTACCACAGAGAAAAGGAGTTTTACACAGAGAGCACAGAGTTTTTTAACCACAATCTTTTTCTGGAGACTGAGCGGAGTCGAAGTCGTAAGTAGGATGTTTTTTTAACCACTAATTACACAGATTAACACGAATTATTTCCTCTGAAGCGGAATTGGGTTTAACGCAAAAGCGGAAAGATGGCGCAAAGAACGCGAAGGTTTTGAGAAGGATTATATCTGGAGACTGCACTTCGATTCCGCTTCGGCTGCGCTCAGTGACCACGCTCATTGCCAGGAACCGAAGTCGTAAGTAGGAGAATTTTACTGACGGCTAACAGCTGACATCTTACTGCTATTAAAAAACAGGATACTTTGTTGTTTCTCGATGGGTGAAAGGCTGCGAGAGGTCAAACATTTCATCAATCAAACCAGTCATTACACTTTCAAAACCTTGACTGAACGAAACCGATTGTTCGTTTTTTTCTGTTTTGATAATTAAAGGCAAATAGCCCGACTTCTTATTTCTGAAGCTAAAAATCACCGATTCAATGTGCTCTGGAGTTTCGCCTGTGCGCTTTGCGTAAGCCCAAGTATAAAACGCCAATTGAAGCGCTTTGCCATATTCAGACTTTTGTTGAATATCTTCCCAAGTGGCTTCCAGCTGCTTCGCTTCTACCTTGCCCGTTTTGTAATCTACAATTCGAATAATGCCATTGCGTTTGTCAATTCTGTCTGCAAACGAATTGAGGTTTACGGTTAAGTGATTGTAAGAAAATTCGCCTCGAAGGTGCATTTCTAGGTCGATTAACTCGATAGAACCATTGGTTTTTATATCGTCTGCATCAAATTCCAAAAACAGCTTCACCCAATTTTTCGCCAACTCAACCTGCACCTTGTTTTTACCTGTTTCGAGCAAGCTTGGGTCAAACAATTTGCAAAATTCTGTCATTACGGTTTCGTCTACCAGAGGCATCATGGATTGAATCACCTCGCCATTGATTTCTTTGCCAATAAATGGTTTGTAAAGCAATTCGATGCTATTGTGAACAATGCTTCCGAAGGTGCTTGCTTCCACATCTTCTTCTACCTTGTCTTGTTCTTTCAATCGCAACACATAGCTGAAATAAAATTCTAGCGGACTATCAATAAAACGGTTCAATGCCGAAGGCGAAATACGTTTCAAAGCTTGCTCTAACGAAGCCATCACTTCAGGAGTTTTTTGAACGACCAATTCTGGCGCAGGTTTAAGCTCGAAGGTTTGTGCCTCGTTTACAAAATTGAGCTGCACTTTTTTATTGATCTGTGAAAGCTCTTCTTGCAACTGCAAAATATAACGCGTGCCTTCTCCCCCGCTCAAAGCCGTGGTAGAAGTGCTATAAATCAAATGAATGTGATTGGCGCGTTGCATCAATCGGTAAAAGTGATAGGCAATCAACGCCTCTGACTCTTTACGCGTTGGCAAGCCATAATTTACGCGGTGTACAAAAGGAATATGCGTGGCCTTGTTTGGACTTCCTGGCAAGGTATCGTCCGTAGCGCCAACAATGATCACGTTTTCAAAATCAATCATTCGCGTTTCTAGCATTCCCATCACCTGAATGCACTCATTTTCCGGTTCTTCAAGGTAAATTTTTGAATACCCAACTTGTCGGTGAACAAACTTCCTTAAAGCCTTCAAATCATTGTCAGGCAATAAATCGTTGAATTGAGAAAGCAACAATTTCAATTTCTGAATGTACACGGGCAACGCCTGAATTTCAATGGGAGCGAAACCCAACTTTTCGGTGTTTTTCTTCCAATCTACCAACACATCATTGATCAACTGAAAAACTTCGTTGACTTGCTCGGGCCAATTAAACAAAAGTTCAAAAGCCTTTTCGGCAAACAAGTCTTGCGAAAGCTGCTTTGCAAGCCATTTTTTAGAAACAAATTTCAGGTTGCGAGCAACAATTTGCTCTTTGATGCTCACCCAATTAGATGCGCCACCCAGCCAATTTTTAATGATCGCATATTCAAGAAATTCTTCTAAATGTTTATGGTAAAACATCACATCGCCAGATCTTCGCAATGCACCGCTGTGCAGCTGAATCCAAGACATGATGAAACGATGAATCAGTGTGTTTTTAAGCGGGTAACCTGTGGTAATATTTAACTGTGATCTCCAATCGGCAAAAATCTCTAAGAAAGGAGAAAGCAGTTTTTCATCGGCCAAAACCACTACTGTTTTTGAAAAATCTTCTTTTGGAATTTCCGTTAAAAGATCTTTCACTTTCAGCAATTGACCAATGGTGTTTGGCAGCGCATGAACATCAAATTGATATGCTTTGCGCTGAAGCAAATTGACTTGCCACAGTGTTTCTTTTGCGAACGCACCACTTCTAAAAAGTTTACCTGCCTCATGCGCTTGATGATTGATGTAAAACTGATCAACATCGGCAAACACAGCCATTTCGTGGTGTTCACGGATCCAATGCAGCAACTTTTGCTCACTCGGATTTCCAGGAATTACGCCAACCCAATACGTAGTTTTATCTCTAAAACTTGTGTCCAGCAATTCATTTTTACCGACTGCACTTTCGGCTACTTTGCGGTAAATCAAACCGCGATAGGCCAATTTCAATTGACTTAATTCTTCGCGAAGTGCCTTGTAATATCGCGGCAAGCGTTGCCAAAAGGTCATGTAATCGCGCTCAATAGGTCCAGGCGTTCCGTCTTTGAAATACTCACCCGTTTGATGATACTCGTTTATTTGTTTGAGCAGGGCATCCATGTCGCCTAAGTGCAAATCAACATCGTTGGCATCGGTCAAAAAACTTACGGCCCAAGCCGTGAATTGATCAAAACTTTGTGGCGATTTCTCCATTTTAGAATAAGCGCTGTAAAATGCTACCAGCAATTCTTCAGGCTCAATCATTTTCAAGGCAGAAAGCGACTCCATCAATTGGTCTACTGTGCGCAATTGCACCCGTGTTTCATCTTGAATGCTTTCATTTAAAAAAGCTTGAAGCACAAACTGCGACCTTCGGTTTGGCAGCACCACCAACAATTGCTTGCCAGCAAGTGCTTCCTCAGAAATTCGCTCTGCAAGACGCTTTAAAAACGGTTTACTTTCTAGGCTTAAATCCATTTTTTATAAATGCTAGGTATTCTTTAAAACCTGTTTCTGTAGTAAATGTATTGCGCAACAGCGCCCAAGTAGAAAGGCTTTTGCGTGACGATGAAGTAACTTTAGTGGCCTTTACTTCACTTTGGTTTTTATGCTCTTTGGTCGCTTTTTCCTTCTCTTCTTCTCTGATTTCGCCAATCATTTTATCAATTCCCTCAAGGCTATCAGCCCGATCAAAATTGCGCTTGGCTTTTGCTTTGTACCCGAGTTTTTCTTGCAACAAACCCAAATTATTGTGTGCAATACTATCATCTGGATCAAGTTGAATTGCGCGTTCGTAATCTGCAATTCCGCCATTGATATCGCCCATTGCATCTTTTATATAAGCACGGCTAGAATAACGATACGGATTTTCAGGCTCTAAATTGGCTGCATAATCCATGTCTTTGAGACTCATGGCTAAGTTGTTTAAATGATAATAAACCACGCCTCGTTCGCTGTACAAAAACGGATCTTCCTCTTGCTCAATTGCTTTGGTATAATCTGCAAGCGCGCCTTCAAAATCTTGGGCTTCAAATTTTTTTCTTCCCGAAATGTAGAATGGATTTTTAGAAATCATGAGTCAAGTATAACCATTGTTGAGGAGTTAAAACCTGAACGAAGCGCACTTGTTTTCAACCAACAAAAAAGGGCCTCACAACACGGATGTTGCAAAGCCCTAACCACTTCGATGAGTCGATCAATGTGTTATTCTAACAGTTGCTAATCTTCAGACTACTTTTCATGTTCTATGGCTTTAGACAAAGCTGCATTAAAACGCAAGAGCAAACAATAAGTCAAATGACGTATATCACAAATTCAACTGCGATATTCGCAGCATGCAATTCCCTGTATATCGCAAGTATGCCAATGGCAAGAGCTATTTTAGAGTAAACTCTGAAAGCCACTTTACCGAAGTGATGTTTATTGGAAAAAGAAAAGAAGTGTACGAGTTCTACGCCAAAATTTTTCCTGATGTGATGCTTATCAAAGACATGCTAGCCATGGAAAACGGATCGTATGAAGAAGGCTCGGAAGAAGAATTTGAGCAAATGCTGGCTAGTTAACCTGCTTTCCATAGTGAATCGGGATTTTTAGTGCGAACCTCAATTCTGTATGCGATAATCTAGAAACAAGATCAAAGTTTCCTGTTTCAATGTTGTTGAAGTTATAAGAATAGGAAGCAATTGAATTCTTCAATATTCCTTGCGTGTAGCTGGGTGTGATGGAAAATTTAATGGAACGATGCAACCGAATCTCAAATTCTAAAGCGGCCAACATCAATACATTAAATGGATTAGGATTGCGCTCCAAAAAACTATATGAAAGAGAATCAGAAGCTTCTGACCACACTTCATTTCGATAAGGGTCAGGATATTTTAAAGCAATGAAAGAGAACGGATAAAGTGAAATAGCACCTCCGATCCAAGGCTTGACCTTGAACCTCTCATTCTTCGATTTTATGAGATCTTTTCCAAAACTTGCACTTGTAAAAAATGTTTGATAAACACCAGTCGCCCCTGCGCCATCATATGGTGAGAGGGAAATCTTAGGTTCAACTTCCCAATATCTGAGGTAGCTAAAAGCATATCGCTGATTCCAATTCTTATCCAACTCAACTGCCCAATTGTACTTGACTTGTGGTTGTATGTCCGTTTCAAAAAAATCGTTTTTTTGATTTATTCTTTGTCTAACATGAACAACTGAAATACTTGTCTCAATCCATAATTTGTTAGGTCGATTTTTAACTTCCCTTTCTGGTTTTATGATTCCAATGTGTTTTTTTTCTATGAATTGCTTTCGAAGAGAATAGGCATATGCAAGTTCTAAACCAATGTATGACAGTGTTTGTGTTGCTCGGCCAGACTGCAAAAAATCGCCATTGATTATTCTATTCGTCACAACATCCAAAACTCTAAATGGAGAATAAGTGTAATTCACATTCACTGAGATTGTGTTTTGATTTTTAAGCATGAACTTATAACCAACCTTGGTGCGAAAATCAATGACTGCTTTACGAGTAGGCTTCTGATAATAATAGTTCAATACTTCTTGCGCTGTTGAGTCTGTAAATTGCCTTTCATAAACAATAGCCGAAAGCATATTCTCAAAAGGAAAATAAGTCACCCCAACCCCAATTGCTGCATTAAGCCAATGGCGCTGACCAAGAATAAAATGTTTCTCCAAGAAAATTGGTGTTGAGAGTAAAGGCATGATGTGTCTGTTTTTCCAAACAATATCAAAACTGTCATTATTGAAGTTATTGTAATCTCTCCAAAGTAGATCGAGTCGTGAATTTTGGATACGCGCTTGCGCCTGAAAACTAAATCCGAAGCCATTTTTCAATGCTTGGTAATAGCCTAACCCCATTTGAAAGCCAAGTGAGTGTGCGGTGCCAATTTCACGAATAGGATTTTCGAATTTAACTTTAGGAAGTGCTAAGTAATACGTTGAGAATTGTAGCTGACTTGTTGGATAACCAGTGTAATGCTTATCGATAACTTGACTAAAGCCCGAAGCGCAAAAAATGAGTAGCGCCAAGCATTGAAATGTAAGAGATCTCATAAATTAAGGTTTGCGCGGAAACAACAAAAATCAAACCACATTCACCTCACGCTCAAGCGTAATTCCATATTTAGCACTTACGGCTTTGATTATTTCTTCTGAAAGCTCAAAAATCTGTGCGCCAGTGGCTCCGCCATAGTTTACCAATACCAGCGCTTGCTTATCGTGCACACCATAGTTGCCATAGCGCTTGCCTTTAAATCCGGCTTGCTCAATCAACCAACCAGCGGCAATTTTAGTAGTGGTTTCGCTCACTTTATAGCCCACTATGTTTGGATAAGCAAAATGTAATTGCTCGTATTGCGAAGTTGGAATTTCTGGATTCTTGAAGAAACTTCCGCTATTTCCAATTTGCTTTGGATCTGGCAACTTGCTTTGGCGAATATTGATTACCGCATCGCTCACAGCACGCAAATTCAAATCCTTCACACCCATGCGTTCAAGCTCGGTTTCTATGGAACCATAACTGGTATTAAATTTTGGTGTTTTAGCCAGTTTAAAAGTTACCGAAGCAATCACGGCTTCGTCTTTCAGCTTTCGCTTAAACACACTTTCGCGGTAGCCAAAGTTGCAATCATTCAAACCAAAAGTTTCAAAACAACGATCGCCAATGATATATGCTTCTAATTCGTGAAACACATCTTTGATTTCAACGCCATAAGCACCTATGTTTTGCATGGGTGCTGTGCCCACATTGCCAGGAATCAGTGATAAATTTTCAACACCAGCCCAATTATTTTCAATGCATTTTAGCACAAAATCATGCCACCCATAGCCTGCACCAACCTTCACAAAAACTGCGTCTTTGTCTTCGGCCACTACCTCAAACCCTGGGATTTC
>Ga0100380_10007979_pt1 | contig 10509 bp, 10 predicted proteins | sample CryGeymeta201504_FD_80417 | JGI IMG/M metagenome (GOLD analysis project Ga0100380, IMG submission 80417) | Groundwater microbial communities from Crystal Geyser aquifers in Utah, USA - Crystal Geyser metaG 2015-04 | ecosystem: Environmental > Aquatic > Deep subsurface > Groundwater | place... | reverse complement strand
CCAGCAGCAGATGATCGGCATCATCCGCCGCTTCCGTACCGAACTACAGCAGGCGGTCAACCGCGACCTTTCGATCAAGTACACCCCCGTCCTGCATTTCGAGATCGATCCCTCCATCCAGAAGGGGGATCACGTGCTGGACCTGCTCTGCCAACTTGAACACGAGACCGGTAGCGACACCGACACGGATGCTGCCGACGATAACGATAACGACGGGCTATTGCCCTTTGACGATGATGACCTATGACGCCTCCCTCCCGTACATTTGGTCCAGCCCCCGCCGCGGCAGGCGATAACGCTTTCGATGGCGTACTGCTGATCGACAAGCCCATCGGACCGACTTCGCATGATATCGTCGACCGCATCCGCCGGTTCTTACGGATCAAGAAAGTCGGCCATGGCGGCACGCTCGACCCCATGGCATCCGGCCTGATGATCCTGCTGCTAGGCAAAGGCACCAAACTCTCGGACCGGTTTCTTGGCTCGGACAAGATCTATCAAGGGACCATGCACTTCGGGATCGCCACCGACAGCCAGGACGCCATGGGCGAGGTCATCCGCGAGGCGGATGCCTCCGCGCTAACGGAGGAGCAAATCCGCGCACAGATGCAGACGCTGATCGGCGACAGCATGCAGATGCCGCCGATGACCTCCGCCCTGAAGATCAACGGCGTCCCGCTTTACAAGCTCGCCCGCAAGGGGCAAACCGTCGAGCGCAAACTGCGGCTGATCCATGTCTTCCGTTTCGACCTGCTGGCGTTTAATCCGCCCTGCGGCGACTTCGAGGTGAAATGCACCAAGGGTACCTACGTCCGGACCCTGGCCGCCGATGTCGGCGAGGCTCTCGGTTGCGGCGCGCACCTTTCACGATTGCGGCGGACCCAGTGCGGCAGCCTGTCGATTGATAATGCGCTGCCGCTCGCCGACGCGCTGGTCATGAGTCCGCAGGATCTGGCAACCCACGTCATCCCCATGAGAATGTTCGCATGAACGTCATCCATGATCTGAAACCGTTGCAGCAGTGCCAGACACCGATCGTGCTGGCCTGCGGTTTCTTTGACGGTTTGCATATCGGTCATCGTCGCATACTGGAACGGGCAATGGAAGGGGCCCGCCGCCTCGGTGGCGAAGCCTGGGTAATGACCTTCGATGCCCATCCGCTCAAGATTCTGAAACCGGAAGCCGCGCCCCTGCTGATCACCTCGACCAACCACAAGCTTTCCCTGCTGCGCCAGAGCGGTATCGACGGCTGCATCCTGTTGCCGTTCACCCGCGAACTGGCCGCGACGCCGGCGGAAGACTTCGCCCAGTGGCTGTTCCACTGCGCTCCCACACTGCGCGAAGTGGTCACCGGCGAGAACTGGCGCTTCGGGGCCAAGGCCCAGGGGACCCCGCAGATGCTTGAGGACCTGGGGGCGCACATGCAAATCCGGGTCATCGCGGCTCCGCCGGTAACGCACGGCGGAGAGACGGTCTCGAGTTCACGCATCCGGCAGGCGATCACCTGCGGCGACCTGGCCGGGGCGGCGGCCATGCTCGGCCGCCCGCCGAGCGTGCTGGGTACCGTCGTCCACGGCCGCGCGATCGGACGCACGATGGGCTACCCCAGTGCCAATATCGATCCGCACAACGAGGCACTTCCCCCCCTCGGGGTCTATGCCGTGCAGGCGTTTGTCGACGGCACCTTATACGACGGGGCCCTGAACTTCGGCACCCGGCCGACCTTCGACCGCGACAAGGCCGTGCCGCCCCTGCTGGAACTACACCTGCTCGATTTCGACGGCAGCCTGTACGACCAGGACATCGAGGCCTTCTTCATCGAACGACTACGCGACGAATGGTACTTTGCCACCATCGACGAGCTCAAGGCCCAGATCGCCGACGACGTACGCCGCACCCGCGAGATCCTGGCGCAAAGGCCTGACCCTATGTCACTAGATCGCGTTTGAAGCGGCGTAGTTCGGTCTGGGCGTCGATGACGACGAGTTCGACACCGGCCATCTCGCTGAAGATCTCGATGTGCGCTGTTTTCAACTGGCTGGAGTAGGCGGTGTGATGCGCGCCGCCGGCCAGGATCCAGGCCGTGGCCGCGATCTTCAGGTTCGGCTGCGGGATCCATAGCGCCCGCGCCACCGGCAGATTCGGCAGGTCGTGCGGCGGCTCGACGGTCTCAACCTCGTTGACGATCATGCGAAAGCGGTCACCAAGATCGATCGGCGAAACGTTGATCGCCGAGCCCGCCGGTACGTTGAACACCAGGCGGGCGGGTGCCTCCTTGCCGCCGATGCCCAGCGGATGCACTTCCAGCCGGGGCTTGCCGGCGGCGATCGACGGGCAGACCTCCAGCATGTGCGAGCCGAGCACGCGCATGCCGGCAGGATCAAGGTGGTAGGTGTAGTCCTCCATGAAGGATGTGCCACCCTCCAGTCCCTGCCCCATGACTTTCATGATGTGTACCATGGCGGCGGTCTTCCAGTCGCCCTCGGCGCCGAACCCGTAGCCATCGGCCATCAGCCGCTGCACGGCCAGACCGGGAAGCTGCCGGAACCCGTGCAGATCCTCGAACGTGGTGGTGAAGGCCCCGAAGCCGCCCTGCTCCAGGAAGGCGCGCAAGCCGATCTCGATGCGGGCCTGCTCGCGGATGCTCGCGCTGGCGGCATCACCACCGCTGATCGCGTAGCACGCGGCGTATTCCGCGACCTGCGCCGTGACCTGCGCGGCGGACACGCCATTCACATAGACGGCCAGTTCACCCATGCCGTAACCGTTGACCGCGTAGCCGAAACGGATCTGCGCCTCGACCTTGTCGCCTTCGGTGACGGCCACTTCACGCATGTTGTCACCGAAACGGGCGACCTTGAGATGCTGCGAGGCATGCCAGCCAAGTGCGGCACGCGTCCAGTCTGCCAGCTCGGCACGCACGTCCGGATCCTGCCAGTGACCGGTGATGACCGTGCGCGGCTTGCGCAGGCGGGTGCAGATGAAACCGAACTCGCGGTCGCCATGTGCCGACTGGTTCAGGTTCATGAAATCCATGTCGATCTCGGACCAGGGGATATCGCGCCCGAATTGCGTGTGCAGGTGCACAAAGGGCTTCTTCAACGCCGTCAGCCCGGCAATCCACATCTTGGCCGGACTGAAGGTGTGCATCCAGGTAATCAGGCCAATGCAGCACTCGTCGGCATTGGCATCGCGGCACAGGCCATAGACCTCGTCGGGCGTCTTGACGGTCGGCTTCCAGACAACGGTGGCCGGGATCACGGGGTCGGCGCTGAGTGCCGCCGCGATCTGCCGCGCGTTGGACGCCACTTGTTCGAGCGTTTCGGGTCCGTAGAGGTGCTGGCTGCCGGTTACAAACCAAAGTTGCTTCTGCTGCGACATGCTCTTCTCCTCCATCACCCTCACATACCCACACACACACATGCCTTGCACACATCTTCCCGGATGGCGATCAATTCCTTCATTACAGCATACTGGTTATCGGCGTAGGTTTGCGTACCGAACAGGTCATGCAGCCGCTGGTAGAGGCCGAAGAGGCGCTCGTAGACGGCGACGTTCGCCGGGATCGGCTGGTATTGAACATCGCTGATACGGGTCATCGCGCTCGCGGCTGATGCAAAATCGGTATGTGCGCCCGCCACGACGGCCCCCGCCATCGCGGCCCCCAGGGCACAGGTCTGGTCGCTGCCGGAAATCAGCATCGGGCAGTTGAACACGTCCGCATAGATCTGCATCAGCAGCGGGCTTTTGGTCGCGATCCCGCCGCAATTGATTACCCGCTCGATCGGGACGCCATACGCCGTCATGCGGTCGCGGATCATGCGGGCCCCGAAGGCGGTGGCCTCCACCAACGCACGGAAGATGGCGGCGGGCGAGGTATGCAGCGTCAGCCCCATGATCATGCCGGTCAACTGCTGGTCAACCAGTACCGTCCGGTTGCCGTTGTGCCAATCCAGCGCCAGCAGACCGCTTTCCCCCGGCTTGAGCAACGCAGCCTGCTCGCCGAGCTGGTAATGATCGGCACCCCCGCCCGGCTGTAGCTTGTGTACAAACCAGTTAAAGATATCGCCCACGGCGGATTGCCCGGCCTCGATACCGAAACTGCCCGGCAGCACTGATTCGGGTACCACCCCGCAGACGCCGGGAATGTCCCCCAGCGCATGATCCATCGGCAGCACCGCCAGATCGCAGGTGGACGTACCGATCACCTTGACCATTGTTCCCGGCTGGATACCGCATCCGACCGCCCCGAGGTGACAATCGAAGGCGCCACCCGCCACCGGAATGCCGGCAGGCAGGCCCAGTCGCTGCGCCCACCCAACGGTCAGCCCGCCAACGGCGTCCGCGATCGTGATGGCCGTTACCGGCAGCGTGGCACGCACGGCGGAGAGCACGCCGTCATCAAACGCGGCAATGAACGCCGGATCCGGATAACCGCCCCAGGCTGGATTGAACATGGCCTTGTGCCCGGCCGCACAGATGCAACGCTTCAGCTGATCCGGTGCCGTGGTGCCCGTCAATACCGCCGGGATCCAGTCGGCCAGCTCCACCCAGGAGTGGGCGGCATCGAACACCGCGCGGTCCATGCGGGCGCAATGCAGCAGCTTCGCCCAGAACCACTCCGATGAATAGGTCCCACCGCATTTGGCCAGATACTGCGGATATCCGGTTTCAGCCGCACGGGTGATTTCCGCCGCCTCCCGGAACGCGGTATGGTCCTTCCATAGCCAGGCCATCGCATTCGGATTGCCCGCGAAAGGCTTCTGCAGCGCCAGCGCCTCGCCAGCCGCGTCCACGGGGATCGGCGTGCTGCCGGTGGTATCCACGCCCATGCCGACCACATTGGCGGGCACCCTGTCACCAGCCTGCTTGAGCGCTGCCGTTAGCGCCTCTTCGATTCCTGCCAGGTAATCGCCCGGATGCTGCCGCGCCACATGCGGGTCGCGCGGATCGGTCACCACACCCATGTCGCCGGTCGGATAATTGAAGATCGAGGTGCCGAGCGTTTGACCATCCGCGACCCGCACCACGATCGCCCGCACCGAATTCGTGCCGAAGTCGAGCCCGATGGCATATTTTGTTTGTTCAGCCGTCATGATCAATCGGCCCCATTCCATTGCCTATAACTTGGCAATATTTTTACAGTTCTTATCCTGGAGATTAGGGCGAAAGATTAAGGCGAAAGACAAAGGTTGCTGACGCTCCTCCCTTAATCTTTTGCCCTAATCTTTCGCCTTAATCTTCTCCCTGAACGTTATCAACTCGTTTTCGCCCAGCCCCCGAGTGTCTCTCCGTTGCAAGCCGACTTGATACTCAGTAGGTCGCGTTGGCGTAGTTGACCCAGCCACCGGCCAGTACAAGCTGTTGCTGGAAGGTGTTGAGTTCAAAAGCAAAGGTGCGGGACCGGCGGCCAGCCCGCGCGGTAAGTGTGAGCGCGGCCGGATCGGCCATCAGCGTCAGCTTGCCCCCATTGCCGGCGGCCATGGCGAAGAGTGCATCGATTTCATCTGTAGGGAGCGAGATAGCCAGCATGCCCGAATTGTACATGTTCTGGCGGAAAATTCGCGCGTAGCTTTCGGCCACGATCAAGTTGATCCCGTTCTCCTGGAAGGCCCACGGGGCATGCTCACGACTGGAGCCGCAACCAAAGTTCGCACGGGTGACGACCGCACCCACGCCACCCAGGGCGTCCGCCTGACTGAATCCGTCCAGCTTCAGATCCTCCAGCAGATGCGGTGCCAGCGCGGCGCGGGCGATCTCCGTCAGGTATTTCGCCGGTATGATCTCATCGGTATTGATATCGCCACGGTCCAGGAAAAGAACCGGTCCGCCAAACTCGCGCTGTATTTTCGATTGCATGAATTGCCTCCGGGGGTATTAGAAAGGGACTCTTTTATCATGCACGCAAGGCTCGATGCAAAACTATAATGTTAGCGGAGATGGGCCAGACGCTTTGCGCGACGGGCGGCGATAAAGCCGAAGGCGGTACCGGCCGACGCGTTGACGACCTGCGACTCGGGAATGCCGCTGGCTTCCAGCAAGGGACGCACCGACTCGACGTCACCGATCTCCGCGACGGTGTGCGCGTCGCTACAGACCGCCACCTTGCAGCCAGTATCGCGACAGATCGCCAGAAAACGCGCGACGTCCTGCGGCGTGGTGCGCCGGTAGAGGATCTTCGAGTTGTTCAGCTCCAAGGCGATTCCCTGCGCCCGCGCCTCGGCTGCCAGCCGCTCCAGATCCAGCGGGAAGTTCTCGTCGACCGGGTGGGTGATCACATCCACCCAGGGATTGCGCCGTAGCGCCTCGATCAGCGCATCGGTCCAGTCCGTCGATCCGCGCCGCCAAGGGAAACGCACATGCAGGCCGAGCAGCACAATATCGAGCATGGGTACCAGCCACTCGGGAACATCAATGGCACCATCCGCATCGGTCACGTTCGCCTCGATACCCTTGATAAAGCGGATGCCCGGTACCGGCTGCCCCAGCCGCTCGTAGACGGGGCTCGGGTGGCGACCCTTCAAGGCCGGCCCGTGATCCGTAATCGCCAGTCCGGCCAGTCCCTTTTCGCGTGCCGCCTGCAGCATTTCCAAGTGGGTGTGGATACCGCACTGGCTCATCAGGGTATGTGAATGCAAATCAACCGCTATCATGATTGGTACCCATCCGGGTTATTCCGCCGGCGGCAGGATCCCTTCCTTTACAAGCTGCGCATCCATCTCCTCGGTAATCGGGATCGGCAGCGGCGTCTTGCCTTCGCGGATCAGTTTCATCTGGTATTCGCGCAAACGCTTCTCGACTTCCTCCTCGCTCAAATTGCGCGATTCCTCGGCGCGCCGGCGCATTTCCTCGATCCGCTGCTGGCGACGCTCGGCGTAGGACATGGCACGCGCATTCGCACTCTCTCCCGACTCGCTCCGCGCCTCAGATACACGCGCCCGCAGCACCCCCCTCGTCGAGGGCGAAGGTGTTTGCGGAGCCGGTTCCGGCGCGGACGTCCCCTCACCCATGGAGAGCCAGTACTGCTCGCCGTCCTTGCGCAGCAGAGCGCGCTCGCGGTCGTAATCCGCCTCTGACATCAGAATCCCATCGTCACTGCTGTCGCCGACATACAGAAAATACGTCTTGGGCGGTTTCTCGCGGATATTGACGAAACCGACACGCAGCCCGGCGGGACTTTCGGTAATGGCCACCATACGCAAGTGCTGGACAAACGCGGGCGGGGCCTCCACGGTAACCGCCGGAGGCGGGGCGATCGGCTCCGCCGTCACCGGGCTGGAGAACGGCCGACGCTCGAGAATCGGTGCATAGCGCGAAAAGTCCACCGCCGCAAGCGTCCCCGTTGCCGCCAGCACCATCATCACGATGGCTGTCAACCGTTTCATGACCTGCTACTTCCGTGCCGCGTGCATCTCGCGAATCGCCACGATCAGTTTTTCAACCGCGGCGGGATTCTGCTCGAGAAACGCCCTGGCGGCATCGTTCCCCTGTCCGATTTGCTCACCGTCATAAGAGAGCCAGGAACCCTTTTTCACGATCAGCCCCTCCGCCAAGGCTGATTCCAGCACGGAACCCTCCCAGGAGATGCCCTGCGCGTAAAGGATATCGAATTCCGCTTCCATGAAGGGCGGTGCCATCTTGTTCTTGACGACTTTCACCCTTGTCCGGTTGCCCATGACCCGTCCCGTCGAATCCTTGAGCGCACCGATTCGCCGGATGTCCAGACGAACCGAAGCGTAGAACTTCAACGCCCGCCCGCCGGGCGTGGTCTCGGGACTGCCGAACATAACCCCGATCTTCTCGCGGATCTGGTTGGTGAACAGGCACAGCGTCTTCGTCGAGGACAGGGCGCTGGTCAGCTTGCGCATGGCCTGCGACATCAGCCGCGCCTGTAGCCCGACATGCGAATCGCCCATCTCACCGTTCATCTCCGCCCGCGGGGTCAGCGCGGCCACCGAATCGATCACCACGACATCCAGCGCATTACTGCGCACCAGCGAGTCGGCAATCTGGAGGGCCTCCTCGCCGGAGCCCGGCTGCGCAACCAGCAGATCATCCAGGTTGACGCCGATCTTCTTGGCGTATCCCGGATCGAGCGCATGCTCGGCATCGATGAACGCCGCCGTGCCGCCCGCCTTCTGCGCGTTGGCGATCACATGCAGCGTCAGCGTGGTCTTGCCGGAGGACTCCGGTCCGTAGATCTCCACCACGCGCCCGCGCGGCAGGCCTCCGATCCCCAGCGCCTGGTCCACACAGAAGGCACCGGTTGAGATATGCTCGACTTCCTTCAGGGAAGACGCGTCGCCCATGCGCATGATCGCGCCCTCGCCGAATTCCTTGCGAATCTGGGCCAGCACATCCTCAAGCGGTGCGCCGTCCGCCATTTTATCCGATCGTTTCGCCATGATCTTCTCTCCCTGTTTTTTCGCTATCCAACCTGTTTGAAATCCCGTTATTGCCGCCCGACTTCGGACAATATCATTTCCAGCGCCGCTTGACCAGCCGCGATCTGCACGTCTTGCCGGGGACCGTCAAAATGACAGGACAGCGACCGGCAGACGCCTTGCCGCATAGCCAGGCCGATATAGACCAGACCGACCGGCTTGTCCGCCGTCCCGCCCGACGGCCCGGCAACTCCCGTTGTCGAAACCGCGACATCCGCCCCGAGCCGCTCCAGCGCACCGGCCGCCATGGCCTCGGCCACGGGGGCGCTCACGGCACCGTGCCGCGCGATCAACGCGGCCGGCACGCCCAGCAGCGCGGTCTTGGCCTCGTTGGCATAGGCGACCACGCCGCCTGCATAGACCGACGAACAGCCGGGCACGGCGGTCAGCCAGTGCGCGATCAGCCCGCCCGTGCAGGACTCCGCCGTCGCCAGCCGCCAGCCCCGCGCCAGCAATTGCGCCATCACCGACTTTACCACATCCTCCGCCATCGCGCCTGCCCCTGAATGTCCAAAATAATCACAGGCCGACGAACGGCGGCGCGTGAACGATACGTTTCCACAGTGCGACCGATCCTAATGCTTGCGCCCTATCAAGGTCAATATTTTCACGCATCAAACCGAAGGATTATACTCACGTAGCCAGGCATCTACCGCATTAGTGGTCGATCGAAGTTGAACGTGGCGGTTGTGTGAGGCCTCCAGCTCTTCCCGCCCCCAGGTGCCGTAGCCCTTCGGGGCGATTGATAGCGTTGCCCGTTCCGGAGCCATTACACGGTAAATATAGCACTGCCCCTGCAAGATACGATTTAGACGAGTCGCCACGCAATTTTTCTGGCTCCTGCCCTCACGCCATAAATCTGCCGCCGTGGTTATCGGAATAATATCCTCCGTTCCCGGTATGGGCGGATTCTGGAATTTTGTTGTTGTCCATATACGCTGCTCTTCCCTTTTGCGTCTTTCAGCTTCACGCCTTTCAGCCTCCGCCCGCGCAAACGTACCGGCATCCGGCCAGCGTTCAAGCTCCCTGCGGATACGTTCCGCTTTCATTTTGCGCTTTTCCATTTCCGTGGCCTCCAGCCGCGCTTCCGCCCGCCTGGCTTCCTGCTGTTCAAGGTGCAGCGCATACTCCACCTCGATTTCGGTTCGCAACGATCGAATCCGCTCAATGCTTTGTAATCGCGGTATGTGCCGCCGTGGGGCTATCTCCTCAAGGATACGGACAATATCCAGAAGCAGATCGCCGACCGAAAGACCGTCTTCCTGAGATGCCCCGGCCTCGATCTCGTCGAGCAGCACGGGCTCGATCAGTGCCAGGATCTGACCATTGGTGGTAATCTGGAGGATCTCATGGGTTATGACCCGACGATGCGAAAGCAAGTCCATAACATCGGGGTGACTTTCCAGAGCGTGCTGAAGGCGTCGGAACAGGGGAAGCGAGGCGTGTTCCGGCGGAATCTTGCGCATGAGCTTTTCGACCGCCTTGGATCCCGGGAACCCGAGCCACTCCAGAATCCAACGCTGTTTCTTTATCGCATATGCAGCGGCCTGGAATCCGGCCGCCTCGATCTTGGTTCGGCGGAAGGTGTTGTTATTGGCAAGGGCAAAAGCCAATGCAGGATTGGAAAGAACAAGGTCAAGCGATAACGGTTGCCTGGCTATCATCTCCAGCAATGGCCATTGATGACTGGGGAACCCCTGGACCGCCGACGCAATATCCGGGGGAATTTGAGCCCGGAATGCCGAAAAAGCCTCATCGCGGCCGGATTTGTCCGATTGGTCAGCCGCAGCCTCATCAGTAGGGAGTTCAGGTTTAAGCAGCCGGAAATCGGGCCAGCAGGCCACCCAGCGATCCGGCGCTACGAGCAACTCCACGGCTTTGGCTTCCGGCTGCCAGCGCATGCGGTATGTCGCCAGCGGGGCATCCACACGAAGCACGCCTCCATCCCCGCCGAAAACAATCGTGCAGAACGCGAGCTCCGGCCCCTTGTGATTGCACGCAAGACCAGCTTCGGATCGCAATCAGAAAAAGGTCTCAAGACCAGGGAAATTCTCATGAGTGTGCT